>Ga0209342_10003177_pt1 | contig 17358 bp, 11 predicted proteins | sample RifCSP16_2_FD_184023 | JGI IMG/M metagenome (GOLD analysis project Ga0209342, IMG submission 184023) | Soil microbial communities from Rifle, Colorado - Rifle CSP2_sed 16_2 (SPAdes) (version 2) | ecosystem: Environmental > Terrestrial > Deep subsurface > Rock core/Sediment | place: Rifle... | reverse complement strand
CCTGGTTCTTCGGGGACATGGAGTCCGCGACCGGGCCCACGGCCTCCCACGCCTACGACGCGGACGGGGTCATCGACGTCACCCTCGTCGGCCAGGCCCCCTCGGGCACGATGGCCCTGGACACGGTCCGCATCTACATCGCGAGCCCGACCTACGGGTCCGGCGGCGTGAACGGCGCCCTGATCACCACCACGCCCGCCTCCCTGACCGCCGACGAGGACGCGACGTTCACCTTCGACTGCCGCGACTCCTGGCCTGCCGACTACAACAAGGACCTGCTCTCCTGCTCCTGGGATTTCGGGGACCATGCCACGGCCTCGGGCCCGACGGTCAGTCACGCCTACGGCTACTCCGGGACCTACACGGTGCGCCTCGTCGTCCGGGACACCGCGGGGAACGCGGACGCGGAGAGGGTGGATGTCACGGTCGGGAACCTCCCGCCGCAGCCCCCTGACGCCGCGGACCCCGCCTTCGGGATCTCCACGACGACCCCCGCCGAGGACGCCGCCGTCCTCTTCGATGCCTTCGGGTGGACGGACACCCCCACGGACGACTATGCCCTGGAGTTCGACTGGGACTTCGGCGACGGCACGGGCGGGGCCAACGAGGGAACGTACCACCTCTACTCCGCGGAGGGACCCTACACGGTCACGCTCACCGTCCGCGACGATGATGGGGAGACCGCCACCGCCACGCGCACCCTGACCGTGGCGAACCCCGCCCCCACCGCGAATGCGGGGAGCGCGATCACCGTCTCCGAGGCCCAGACCGCCCTCTTCAGCGGCACCGGGACGGACACCGCGAGCGACGCGGGGAGCCTCGCCTACTCCTGGACGGGCGGCACCACCCTGCCTGGCAGGCGACCCACCCAGGTCTGGTACGACGAGACGACGGTCACAAAGACCCTCCAAGTCACGGACATCCACACGGCGTCAGCCACCAGCCCGGTCTCCGTCACCGTCCAGAACCGCGCCCCCTACGCCTCGATCACGAACGCGGTCAAGTCCGGGTCCAGCGTGATCGTCACCGGCGTCGTCCACGAGGTCGGCGCCGACTCCCTGACGCTCACGTGGAACTGGGGCCACGGGAGCCCGCCGCAGACGAGCACCCAGACGTTCACGAACACGGCCGGCACGTCCCCCTTCCGGGTGACCTGGAGTCCCAGCCTATGGCCGGAGGTTCTTTCCGGTGAGGCGCTGGATTGGCGAACCGCTCGCTTCGGGTTCATCACGATTGTTAACCCAGATGGGTCATTCGTCACGGCCTTTCCAGCAACCCAGCCCTATATCACGTTCGAAGCAAACCGGTATGCTGGCGGGCTATTCGAGTTTCCGGTAAAGGACTCCAACCCACCTAGGTAGGTATCCATGAAGGATTCCGTTATGCGCACAGACTCACTCACATTCCGCCTCAATAGGGTCAGTAAGCGCATGGGTTGGGCCCTAGCTCCTGATGGGGCCAGGGTAACCCTGGCCTGGAAGTTCAAAACCGCGTCGAAACGTTTCGATTTAGGCCACTGTGATCCCGTGCCAATCATCCTTTCCCTCCCAAGCTTGGCGAGCAGCGGACGCGCCCTTGTAAGGTTTTGGCTCCCACACGAACTCTCGTTCGATGTAAGCCACTCTCCGGGTCAGCTGGTCCGGATACTTGTGCGTAGTACGCCTAGTTTAATCGGCAGAATCGTCATTCCTCCGGGCTCCCCACAAAGCCAATGGGAACAGATCTCGACCCAATTCTTTCAGTCCCTGTCGAAAATCGGGCGAACGGAGGGTGCGGCCTTCGTCCTCTTCGGAAAGGATGCTTCCGGCCGTCTCTTCGTGAGGGAGCTCGCCAAGAGTGGTACAGGAGGGATCGAGGTGTACGCCTGCCCGACGCATTTTTGGTTGGAGTGCTCCTACGCCAGTTATGTGGGAGCGGTGCGAGCCCTAGTGGAAAAGCTCATAGCAGCATTGGGTGCGCCCTCCTCAGAGATGCTGGCGAACAGTGAATTCCGGGAGGCCCTACGTATGGTGGGCTTGACGATCACTCGTCCACCTAGCAGTCATCCCAGGGATCGTACGTAAAATGCGCCGCGGATTCCGACACCGAGGGGAGCCTCGCACCGGAAGGGGGTCCGTTGCCTCAGGCAGACGTGAGCGGACCACGGGGATTGTGAGTGTAATGCGAACCAGGAGACGCGCGGGATGATCCGCGGGTACATCCTCGTGCATCCGGGGGACTCCTACACGGACATCAAGCAGAACCTGAAGCTGTCCTCCGGGGCCCTCACGTACCACCTCGACGTGCTGGAGCGGGAGAAGCTGGTGAAGAGCCAGAACCGCGGTTCCCGCAAACTCTGCTACCCCGCCGGCGTGCCCGTGCCCGAGGACGGCGGGGGGCTGCACGAGCTCCAGCTGCGGATGCTGAAAGGTCGTGGAGGAGCGGCCGGGGATCCCGCTGCGGGACCTCGCGGGGACCCTGGGGGTGAGCCCGGAGCTCGTCCGGTACCACCTGCGCACGCTCCAGATGCAGCGGTTGGCGGTGACGCAGCGCGTCGGGCTGTCCACCCAGGTGTTCGGCGTGGCGGGGGCGGAGCCGAAGGCGGACACGTGAGGTCGGATCCTCCGGACTCAGCCGCCCCGCACGAAAGGGTCGGCTGGCCGACTATCCCATTCGCCGCACCCGGCTCCCCGCCTCTCCCGCGACGACGAACGAGCCGACGAGGGTCTCGCCCAACCCGTCGACGACCCGCATCGCCAGATCGACTTTCCGTGCGGGCTGAGCCGATCGGCTGCGCACGAGCAGGACTCCCGGCGCGGAATCCCTCCGCGCGAAGATCAGGTCACCGAAATCCTTGTCCGCCGTGACCAGGACGCGGTTCTCCAGGCGCGCCCGGGCCAGGACCTCCTCGTCCGTCGCGCCGCGCATGAGGTCGCGGACGGCGACGGCGTCGTGGCCCCGACGGCGCAGCTGATCCACCGCGGGGTAGGGGAAGTTCTCGTCGACCAGGAATCGCATGGGGGCCTCGGAGCCGATCGGGTGTCGGTCACGCGGTCAGCCGAAGCTCTTCGGCCCGGAGCGAAGCCGACGCATACGCCACGGCGGCCCGGATGTCCTCCCCGGTGAGGTCCGGGTACGCCTTCAGGATCTCCGCGGTGGGTACGTCCTCGGCGAGCATGTCGAGGATGAGCTCGACGGGGATCCGCGTCCCCCGGATCACGGGCTTGCCCGCCATGACCTTCGGGTTCACCTCGACGCGCTTCAGGAGCTCGCTTGCCGCCATCGGGCATTCATCCCCCTGGTCGGTATAAGAGGGTTTCCCCCAAGTCGGCCCATGTCCTATCCCGAATGTCATGACGCCCTCGAGGAGGCCAGGTTCGGCGGGGGAGATGTCCGAACGGCTTGCGGAGATCCCCGAGACCGCCAAGGCGAATGCTCGGTGGAAGGTCCAGGAGCGCGGCGTCTGCGGAGGCTGAAGGTGCTCGACGAGCGGTCGGGGATCCCGCTGCGGGACCTCGCGGGGGTCCTCGGGGTGAGCCCGGAACTCCTGCGGTACCACCTGCGCACGCTCCAGATGCAGTCCCTGGCGGCAACGCAGCGGGTCGGGCTGTCCACCCTCTCCGAGGGCGCGGTCGCCGACCTTCTCCAGGCGCTTCCAGAACTCCTCGGCGACGAGGACCTCGTAGGGCATGCGCCCGCCTCAGTGCAGGCGCGCGACCCGACGGTCCAATTCCTCGAGGGTGAGCACGCGGCCTTTCTCGATGTCGCGGAAGGCCCGCGTGAGGCTCTTCAGATCCTCTTGGGCCGCGAGGACGTCGATGCTTTCGAGGAGGGCGTCGTACAACTTCCGGGGGATCGTCACCAATTCGTTCCGGGCGAGGGCCGTCATGGGTTCTCCATGACTTGGACCCTACATAAACCCGGCTCCCCCCGAATCGCGCACCTGGCATGAAGGATTCGAGGGTGCCCAACTTAGCTCTCCCTAGGCTTCCGCGAGTACATCTTCTCGTACCAGTCCTGGACCTCAGCGTCGCTCACGCGGTTCACGTGATCCTCGACCTCGACGTCGGTCCCCTCCTGCCACTCGCGGAGGATCTCGCGGCCCCGTTCGTCCCCGAGGAACTCCGTCACGCTGAGCTTCCATCCGTGCCGCTTCGCCTTGAAGGCGGCGACCATCTCCGGTCCGTCGAAGACGACGTAGACGTACCCGGCGCCGTACCGGCGCTCGATTTCCCCGCGGAAGTAGACGTGCAGGTTGTCCAAAGGGGTGAGGACGAAGCGCTCCTGGAAGGGCTCCTTCCCCAGGGAAGGTAGGTCGCCGCGGAGGGCCCAGTGGACCGTGCGCTCCCCGCGCGCGAAGAATCCCTTCGCGAGCCAACCCTCGCGCTCGAACTCCCGGAGGAGCCGGCGCACCTCGCCCATCCCGTACTCGTGCTTCGTGTACGCGGAGAGGTTCTCGGCAGTGAACAGCCCGAACGCGCGGACGATGCGCTCGAGGACGACGCGGCGCGCGGCCTCGCCGCTGTGGCGGGAGTCCTGGACTCGAAGGAAGCGTCCCTCTTCGTCCTTGGTCACCTGGAGGGCGCGCTGCAGCTTGCGGAGGGCGGCGGCAGTGGCGCGGGGGTCGAGGGGGGAGAGCGCCTCCAGCCGCCGCCGGGAGAGCGGCCCTTCCGTGACGATAATCTTGAGGACGGTCGCCATGTCCTCGTCGATCTCGCCTTGCTTCGCCGCCTTGTACAGGCGGAGGTCCTCCTCCGTGCAGTACGTCGTGAAGGGAGGGATGGCCTGGCCCCGCACCAGGATTCCCTTCCGTTGGAGGGTCTGAAGGGACTCGAACGCCTTGACGCGCAGCTTCACGTTGTAGTCGTAGCGGAGCCCGCCGAGGTGCGCGGCGGCGTCGAGCACGGTGTCGAACTGGGTGTCCCTCGCAACGCCCTGCTTCCGGAGGATGTAGGCGATGAGCGCATCGTGCTCGAACTGGACGGGCTCGAAGTTCCCCTTGGCGAGGAAGTCCCCGAACCGGTGCCATCCCGCCTTGAGGAAGGGCTTCAGATCCAGATCCGCCAGGTCCGTCTTCAGGGCGCGCGTGAGCCGGCAGATCTCGAAGCCCCGCTGGCCGTAGTATTCCATCATCCGGTCCACCGCCGCGAGGAACTCGGGGAGGAGCGCCTCGTCGGCGAGATCGACCTCGCGGATCTCGACGGCCCCGCTCATCTCCCACATCTCTATCACCCCGGCGAGCCGTCCGTCCTTGACGAGCGGGTAGAACCAGCCCTCGCCGTACTGGCTCGCCACCTGCGCCCACAGCGGTTCGACGTAGGGGTCGAGGAGGGAGAGGATGGTGAGCGGGTGCTTGGCGCTGGACGGCGTCGCCTTCAGGTCCTCGAGCTCCTCCGTGAGGACGAACATCTCCGCCTCGCTCGATCCGGTGACGAGGAAGCGCGTGATCGTGCCCGCGCTCTCGAGCTTCTCGAGGTGGCTCTCCAGTTCGTCCCAGCGGATCCGGGTCGCCTCCTTGAGCCCCTCGAAGGTCGCCGGCCCGGCATGGCGCAGGGCCTGGCGCACCATGCGCTCCCGCGCGTCCGGGACGGTCTCGTCGGTCGCGAGCACGGCGTAGTGGTTCGGTGCGGTCCATCCGTCCTGCCCGTAGAACTTCCGGTAGATCTGGAGGTTCCGGTCGAGCCCGTCCAGCGCTTCCTTGGCGCGCTCCCGCTCGACGCCGAGCCGCTTGGCGATGTGCCACTGGTCGAGCGCCCCGGTCTTCCGGAGGAGATCGAGGGCCTTCCGCTCGAGCTCGGACTCCGGAGGCCGCCGGTAGGCCGAGACGAAGAGCGGGACATCCTTCGCCCGGACGTAGCGGACGCGGCCCCCGAGGAACCGCCCCTCGAGGATCTCCCCGGCCTCCCGCCGGCGCAGCCAATCCTCATGGGAGAAGCCGGCCACATGGTTGAACAGGTCGAACGTCATGCCCACCGCCCCGTACCGGTCGAAGTACGCGTCGAGGCTCGGGTGGGGAGTCAGGTGCTTCCGCACGAGGTAGGCGCGGACGGTCCCCTCGTCCACGAGCGGGCGTTTGTCATCCTTCCGCTGGAGGCGCTGCACGTCGCGCGTCAGCAGGTACTGGTAGTCCTCGCCGACGACGAAGTGCCCCGAGGCGACGACGTTCTCGCCCTCCAGGCCCCGGAGGGCCTCCTCGACCAGGCCGGAGTCCAGATCGAGCGCCACGGAGAGCTCCTCGACCGTCGTGGGCCCCTCGACCTCGAGGTGCCGGACGAGGAGGGTGTCGAGCGCCTTCTCCAGGTCCCCGCGGGGGACCGTGCGCGCGACGAACGTGGCCTCCTCGACGCCGCGGCGGTGGACCTGGAAGGACCGCTCGAGCTTGCGCAGGATCTCGTTGAGACGCGCGCGCTCGATCTTCACCGACTTCGCGAGCACCTTGGCGGTCATCGGGCGCTTGTCCAACGCCTTGAGGACCTTGGCCTCCGGGGGCGACAGCCGCGTGCGCTTCGCGTAGACCGCTGCATAAAGGGGCACGTCCTCCGTGAGCACCTGGAGGATGCCCTTGGGGGTCCAGATGGACTGGACGCGGCCCTCTCCGAAGAGTTCTCCGGCCCATTTCCGCAGCTCGCCGAAGGGGACGCGGGAGCGGTCGTAGATCGATCGCCCCCGCTGCTGCAGGAGGTTCATCGCCCCGCCGCGCTCGAGGAGGTCGAGGACGTCCTCCTTGTGCTGGACGGCGGGCCACTTGCGCTCGAAGTAGGCAGCCACGTCGGCCTCCTCGAACTGGTGCGCCGCGAGCTCCTCCTCGGGGATGACGCGCTTGAGCACCTGGCGGTGGAGCGCGCGGAGCATCGCGGAGCGGTCCTCCATGAGGACGACGTCGCTGACCCCCAGGAGGACCACGTTGTGCGCGAACGGCGAGGGGACCGCGGAGAACTCGCTCGTCTTCACGACGATCTCTCCGGTGGCCATGCGCTTCAGCACCTCCCGGGCGTGGGGCAGGTCCATGACCTCGTTGAGGATCTCCCGGTACGTCTCGACGATGACGGGGAAGTCCGGCATCTCGTGGAGGTAGTCCAGCACCCTCTGGGACCGCAGCTGTTGGCGGAGGATGCTCACCTCCCGCCCCTTGTAGTTCCGGAGGACCATGAACGACCGCGTCGCGCAGTGCCGGAACCGCTGCTTGAAGAGCTCCGTCGTCCGGACGCTGCGACGGAGGAGGTCCTCGAGGGTGTCCGGGGTCACGAGGCCCGGGACCTCCGCGAGGCTCACACGCCGGGGCACCGTGATCATGAAGTTGTCGTCCGTCACGCTGACCCGCGTGTTCGTCTGCAGCTTCTCCGTGAGGGCGAACGCGTAGGCGCGGGAGAGGGCGTCGTTGACGCGCCGCCCGAAGCACGCGTGGAACACGAGGTTCCGGTTTCCCTTCCCGTCGATGTAGCCCTCCAGGAGGATCTGCCGGTCCGTCGGCAGGTCGGCGATGAGCCGCGTCTGCTCCGCGAGGTAGGAGACGATGGAACGCGCAGAGTTCAGGTCCATGCGCTGGTTCTCCAGGAGCCACTGCATCGTCGTCTCCTCGCCGTGCTCGGCGATCCGCTGCGCCAGGTCGCGCCGGTACCGCCCGACCTCGAGGGAGAGGTCGAAGGAGCGGGGGAGCATCTCCCCGCTCCAGGAGGGGACGGTGGGCCGCCGCCCCGACGCGTCCTTGACGAAGACGGTGGTGCCCCGCGCGCGCTCGAACTGGTAGGTGCGCCCTCCGAGGACGAAGATGTCCCCCGCCCGCAGGTTCTCCACGAACTTCTCGCTGAGCTCCCCGAGCGGCGTCCCGCGCTCGGAGAAGACGTGGTACGAGCCCTCCTCGGGGATCGTCCCGACGTTCGTGAAATAGATGAACTGGGTGCCGCGTCTCCGGCCGAACCGCCCCTCCGCCTCGTCGAACCACACCTTGGCGTACACGTTCATGTCGGCGCTGCGTGACGCGAGATAGTTCAGGACGGAGTCGAACTCCTCCCGGGGGAGATCGTGGTAGGGATGCGACCGCCGGACCAGGCGGAAGGCGTCCTCCACGTCCCAGCGCTTCTCCAGGGACATCCCGACGAGGGCCTGGGCCAGGACGTCGAGGCAGTTCCGGGGGATGTCCACGCGGTCGATCTTCCCCGCGTAGGCGGCCTGGACGAGCGTCGCGCATTCGACGAGGTCCCAGGGCTCGAAGACGATGAGGCGTCCCACGGCGGTCTCCCCGTAGGCGTGGCCCGCGCGCCCGATGCGCTGCAACCCCTTCGCGATGCTCTTCGGCGAGCCGATCTGGCACACGAGGTCGATGTAGCCGATGTCGATCCCCAGCTCCAGGGAGGTGCTCGACACCGCGGCCTTCAGCTTCCCGGCCTTCAGGCGCTCTTCCACGTCGAGGCGCGTCACCTTGGAGAGCGAGCCGTGGTGCGCCTCGAGGTTCTCGACCCCCCGCTCCTTCAGCTTGAAGGAGACGTGCTCCGTCCCGCTCCGCGTGTTCGTGAAGACGAGCGTGGTCCGGTGCTCGTCGATCAGCGCGTTGAGCGCGTCGTACATCCGCGCGTTCGCGACCTCCATGGGCACGGCGGTGATGTCGCGGACCGGGGTGACCACGGCCAGGTCGAGGGATTTCTTCGCCTCCACCTCGACGACGTCCACCTGCCGGAGCTTCCCCCCCTCGTAGCCGGCCAGGAACTTCGCGACCTCCTCGATCGGCGCGATCGTCGCGCTCAGGCCGATCCGGGTCAGCGGTTCCTTCACCTGCGCCTGCAGGCGCTCCAGACCGAGGGAGAGCAGCGTGCCCCGCTTCGACGAGCAGATCTCATGAATCTCGTCGACGATGATCCACCGCGCTTCGCTCAACTTCTCGCGGAACTTCGGGGCGCTGAGGACGATGGCCAGGCTTTCCGGCGTCGTGATGTAGATGTGCGGCGGCTTCCGCGCCTGGCGCTGGCGCTCCTGCTGGCTCGTGTCCCCGGAACGCACCGCGACGCGGACCAGCGGGGGCGGATGCCCCTCCCTCACCGCCACCTCGCCCATCTCCCGCAGGGGCTCCGTGAGGTTCCGGTTGATGTCGTTCGCAAGCGCCTTCAGGGGGCTGATGTAGACCGCGTAGATCCGGTCCTCGAGCTCCCCGCGGCGCTGGAGCCCGTAGAGCTCGTTGATGATCGAGAGGAAGGCGGTGAGGGTCTTCCCCGAGCCGGTCGGGGAGGAGATGAGGACGTTGCGCCGTGCATGGATGAGCGGGACGGCGTACGCCTGCGGTTCGGTGATCCCGGAGAACTTCCCGGTGAACCAGGTGCGCAGGAGGGGGTCCAGGAGGCCGAGGACCTCCTCCTTGGAGTACACCCTGCTTACCTTCGTCACCATTTCCGGCACCGCGATGAATCACGGGGTATCTCGCGGCGGCCTAAAAGACTTTTGCGGGGGGAGTGGCGAACCGACGGTTCCGTGCGCGAGATCCCGTCGCGGAATGCCCAAATAGCCGCCGCCCGATGCCTTGACGTCCCCCCGGTGAGCCCCTGGAGTTCATCGTCCCCCTGCTTCTGCTCGCCTTGAGCACGCGCCTGGCGGGCGAGCTCTTCCATCGCCTGCGCCAGTCCCCCATGATCGGGGAGGTCCTCGCGGGGATCCTCCTCGGCCCGAGCGTGCTCCATTGGATCGATGCCGATCCGGCGACGGATCTCGGCGGGATCCTCGCGGTGATCGCGACCCTCGGCATCTTCTTCCTGTCCGTGACGGCGGGGATGGAGCTGGGGAGCGAGGGGCTCCGCCAGGCCCTTCGGGAGGGCACGTACGTCCTCGCCGCGACGGAGTTCCTCTTCCCCTTCGCGCTGGGGTACGCGCTCGCCCAGGCCATGGGGCTCCCCTTCCTGACCTCCCTCTTCCTGGGCACCGCGCTCTCCGTGACCGCGCTGCCGGTGAGCATCCGGATCTTCATGGACCTCAACCAGCTGCAGACGCCGCTCGGACGCGCCGTCATCTCCGTGGCGATGGTGAACGACATCCTCGCGTTCGTCCTGCTGGGCGTGGTCCTGCAGCTGGACTCCGCGGGGTCCGCGCTCCCCGTCGAGGGCCTGCTGATCGGCGCCGGGAAGGTCCTCGTGTTCGTCGCGCTCCTCTTCGTCGTCGGCCGGCTGATCCGCTACCGCCCACCGAACGGCGTCCCCGTCCTCATGACGCTCTCGGGGCACCTGAGAACCCCCGAGGCCCCCTTCGCCCTGGCGATCCTCCTCGCTCTCGGCCTCGGGGCGGCGGCGGAGCTCGTCGGCCTGCACTTCGTCATCGGGGTCTTCTACGCGGCGCTCCTCCTCACCCCCGACACAATCGGCGCCGGCCACCTGGTCCGGGTCCAGAGCATCACGCGTGGCGTCGGCTTCGGCTTCCTGGCGGCGATCTTCTTCGCCGTGGTGGGCCTCCGCGTCTCCCTGGCGGTGACGAACTGGCCGCTCGTCATCATCGTCACCGCGTTCGCGTTCGTCGGGAAGATCGTGGGAGGGCTCATCGGCGGAACCCTCGCCGGGTTCCGGGGACGGACCCTCGCCGCGCTGGGGGTCGGCCTCAACGCGCGAGGGATGATGGAGCTCGTCCTCGCCGAGGTCGGCCTTGCCGCGGGGATCATCGGTCCGGACCTATATGCCGCCCTCGTGCTGATGACCATCGTCACGACGCTCAGCACCCCGCTCCTCCTCCGGGTGTTGCTCCGGATCGAGTGGGAGAAGGCGCCGGCCTCGCCCGATCTTGAGTAGCTTAGGTGAGGAGCTCGACGGGGGATCGCGCGCGGCGCACCTGGCCGGTGGCGACGTCCAGGGCGAGGTCGAACGCGTCGAGGGTGAGGGCGCCGACGGCGCCTTCGTCCCCGGCTTCGCAGAGCACCACCGTCGCGGGCCGCCGCTCGCCATCGACCTCCAGGTCCACCTCCGCGAGGGCGCGTGAGACGAGGCGGCCGTGGCCGTTCAGGAGCGAGCAGACCCCGAAGCGGCGGAGACCCAGGGCGGCGGCGACGTCGATGGGGATCCAGGTGTAGGTCCGGGACGGATCGACGGGGAGATCCATCGTGGCGGTGGCGATCCGCGAATGGACAATGAGCTTCGTCCTTGCGCGCCCGCCTTCCCCGACCGCGGTCATGGGTTCCCGCGGTACCCAGGGATCCCGAGGGTCATCTACCCCGCGCCGTGGTTATCAGCGCTTGGAATACTCGTAGAAACCGCGCCCGCTCTTCCGCCCCAGGTTCCCGGCGGCCACCATGTTCCGCAGGAGCGGCGCCGGCTCGAACCGGGGGTCCTTGAACCCCTCGTGGAGAACCTCCATGGCGTTCACGACGGTGTCCAGGCCGATCAGGTCGGCGAGCTCGAAGGGCCCCATGGGGATGTTGTACCCGAGGCGGACGACCGTATCGATATCCTCCTTCGAGGCAATCCCTTCCGAGAGCGTCTTCACCGCCTCGTTGAGGTAGGGCATGAGGAGGCGGTTGCTCACGAAGCCCGGGCGGTCGAGGACAGTCACGGGGGTCTTCCCCAGAGACCGGGCGAGGTCCATGGCCACCGTCAAGGTCTCCTCGCTCGTCTTCTCCCCGCGGATCACCTCGACGAGGCGCATCGCGGGCACGGGGTTGAAGAAGTGGAGCCCCACGAACCGGTCCTCGCGCTTCGTCGCGGAGGCGAGGGCGGTAATGCTGATGGAGGACGTGTTCGTGGCGAAGATGACCTCGGGGGGGAGCATCGCGTCCAGCTCGTGGAAGAGGTTGCGCTTGACCTTGAGGTCCTCCACGATCGCCTCGATGACGAGCTGGCAGCCGACGACCTCGGGGGGTCTCGTCGTCGCGCGGATGCGCCGGAGCGCCGATTCCATGACGTCAGGGGTGAGCTTCCCCTTCTCGACGCCCTTCGCGAGTCCCGCCGTGATCGCCTTCATGCCCGCGTCGATGAGGCGTGGCTCGACGTCGACCAGGGTCACCGAGTGATCGTGCTGCGCAAGGACCTGCGCGATCCCGGCCCCCATCTGCCCTGCGCCGAAGACGGCCACGTTCCGTATCTCCAACTGAAGCACCCGCCCGGGGCGAGAGGATTCGTGACCTCTTAAGGGCGATAGGCTGGGTTCATGTTATCATGAGAATAGGATTATCGCCCTCGGGGGAGGCGGTCCTATTCCGAATCAGTCCTTCTCGGTGGGCTGTAGGGTAGGTTCCGAAGTGGCAGTGTCCGTTGAGGGGGACGGCACCGCCGCCTCTTCGTCCTCGGGCTTCTTGCGTCTCCTCCACGCCAGGAAGAGGAGGAGGAAGATGGCCAGAACGACGAGGAGGATCCACAGGACCCAACTCCAGTCCTGGGGTCCGGCTCCCGGTCCCGCGCGCACCTCCACCGTCCAGGTGAACGTCTGGGAGGAGAACCCATCCGACACATTCAGCGCGATCTCATAGGTCCCGGGGGTGTCGCGTCGGAAGTCGAACCGGCTCGAGGTATTGGCCAACACCCCATCCACCCGCCACTCGAAGGTGATCGGATCCTCATCCTCGTCCGTGGCATTGACCTGGAACCCCTGCAGTTGATTGGCCGCGAGGCTGATCGATCCAGTCGGTGGCGTGACCATGGCGAGCGGGAGTCGATTGCGGACTTCGACCGTCACTGTCGCCGTCCCGGTCAGCCCGTCCGTGTCCGTCACGGTGAGCGTGACGGTGTGGTTGCCCTTCGCGGCGAAGCCGTGCGGGACCTGCGCCGCCGTGGATGTGTCCCCCTCCCCGAAGTCCCAGAAGTAGCCGGCGATCCCGCGGTCGTCCGTGGAATTCTGCCCATCGAAGAGGAAGGATGTGGAGAGGTTCCCGTTCGGCGAATCGACGGTCGCGACCGCCAGCGGCGGCGCGTTCGGGAGTCGCACGAGGACCCCTCGCAGTTGCGAGTCGGTGCTCCCGTCATCGTCCGTCACGTTGAGCGTCACGAGGTAGGTCCCCGGCAGCGCGTAGGCATGGGTCACGACCGCGGCGGTCCCGTTCGCGAAGGCCCCGTCCCCGAAGTCGAAGCGGTAGTTCGTGATGATCCCATCGGGGTCGATGGATCCGGAGCCGTTGAACGTGATCGACGCGTTCGTGTCGGGCAATCCCGGCAGGAAGACGAGGCTCGCCACCGGGGGCTGGTTCACCATCTGGACGGACTGGGTGGTGGTGTCGCTCAACGTCATGTTGTCCGTCACGGTCAGGGAGACGACGTAGGTGCCCGCTAGGGCGTAGGCGTGGCTCGGCGAAACGGCGGTGCTCGTGGTCCCGTCCCCGAAGTCCCAGAGGTAGGCGGTGATGTTCCCCTCCGGGTCCGACGAGGTCGAGGTGAAGTTCACGGGGACGCCAGGGTTCGCGACCTGCGGAGTGGCGGTGAAGGAGGCGTTCGGCGGGGCATTGACGAAGATGGACTGCGACGCGGTGTCCGTGAGCGTCCCGTTGTCCGTCACGGTCAGGATGGCGGTGTAGGACCCCGGGGACGTGTAGGCGTGGTTGGTGAGGACTCCGGACCCGAGGTTGGTGTCCCCGAAGTCCCAGCCGTAGAGAGTGATGGTCCCGTCGAGGTCGGTGGAGGCCGCCGCGTCGAAGATCACGGGGACGCCGGGATTCACCGCCAGGGGCGTGGCGGTGAACGCCGCCACGGGGCCCGCGTTCACGAGCACCGTCCCGGAGGCCAGGCTCGTCAGGGAGCCGTTGTCCGTGACCGTGACCGTGACCACGTACGTCCCGGAGGCGGGATATTGGTGGATGACGGGATTGCCCGAGCCGAGGTTCCCGTCCCCGAAGTCCCAGTCGGAGGAGACGATGAACCCATCCGGGTCCATGGAAGCGGAGGCGTCCAAGGTGAGGAGTACGCCCGGATTCACCGCCGTCGGCGGCGTCGCGGTGAAGGCGGCTGTCGGAGGCGTGTTCACGAGGACACTTCGCGTCGCGGTGTTCGTCGCGGTCCCGTTGTCCGTGACCGTAAGTGTGACCACGAAAGTCCCCGAAGTGGCATACGGGTGGTTCGTTGTAACTCCGGTCCCAAAGTTCCCGTCCCCATAATCCCAGTCATAGGCGGCGAGGGTGCCATCCGGATCCATGGATAGGGAGGCGTCGAAGGCGAAGGGCACCCCGGGGTTCACCGTCGTCAACGGATTCACGGTGAACGCGGCTTGCGGGGGGGTGTTGACCAGGACGTTCCGGGAGAAGCTGTCCGCGAGAGATCCGTTGTCCGTCACCGTGAGGATCACGAGGTACGGGCCGGGCGCCGCGTAGGGATGATTGGCGGTGAGGCCGGATCCAAGGTTCCCATCACCGAGGTCCCAGTCGTAGGTGGCGATGGTGCCATCCGGGTCGGTGGACGGCGATGCATCGAAGGCGAAGGGCACCCCGGGGTTCACCGCGGTCGGCGGCGTCACGGTGAAGGCGGCCTGCGGCGCGGTGTTCACGAGCACGCTGCGCGTCGCGGTGTCTGTGGCGGACCCGTTGTCCGTGACCGTAAGTGTGACCACGAAAGTCCCCGAAGTGGCATACGGGTGATTCGTTGTAACCCCGGTCCCAACGTTCCCGTCGCCGAAGTCCCAGTCGTAGGCGGTGAGGAACCCGTCCGGGTCCGTGGACGGCGATGCATCGAAGGCGAAGGGGACCCCGGGGTTCACCGCCGTCGGCGGGGCCACGGTGAAGGAAGCGGTCGGGGGGAGGTTGGGGGGTACGAAGGCAATTCGCAGCAGGGTGCCCTTGTCGAGGTCCACCGCATACATCGCGCCATCGGGCCCGACGATCATGTCTGTCGTGTTGCCGTAGTCCCAGCCCCAGTTAGAGGCGGTCACGCCCGGCACCAGGTCGTACACGGAGGTCGAGGCGTTCCACCGGAGTGCCCTCATGAACTCCTGATAAAACTCGATGAAGAAGTAGTTCCCCTCGTACTCCGGCGGGAAGCTGGCGTCGAATGGGTAGTTTACTCCGCGGTAGACGGTGGTCCCCATGACGGAATTCCAGCCCGGGAACTGCGCGTGGGCGTAGATCGGGAGTCGGTGGTTCAAGGGTGGGCTCCCGAAGCAAAGCGGCGGCGGGGTGCGGAGCCAGAAGCCCTCGTACCAGGGCCAGCCGAAGTGCTCCCCGGGAGTCGAACGGTTCGCCACAGAGACCTCTTCATAGTCGTTTTGGCCGACATCGCCGATGAAGACATCCCCGGTCACCGGGTCAACGTCGATCCGGAAGGGGTTCCGGAACCCGTAGGCCCAGACGAGCTTCGCGTTGTCGCTCGGATGGGTGATGAAGGGATTGTCGTAGACGGCAAGCGTGGAGCGGACCGCCGGGTTCATCGTGTCGTTGACGTTGAGCCGCAGGATCTTCCCGGCGAGGATCGTGAGATCCTCCGCCTCGCACCCGCCCGAGGCATCGTCCCCGATGGCCACATAGAGCCTCCCGTCCGGGCCGAACCGCACGCCTCCCCCGTTGTGGTTGGTGTTGTCGTTCGGCATGTCGTCGAGGAGGATGAGCAGGGAGGCCGGGTCGACGTCCAGGATCCCGCCGATGTCGGTGAGGTTCCAGCGGCCCACCTGGACCCTGCTGTTGGGGAAGACGCCCACGCTCGTGTAGTGCACGTAGACGTACGGTCGGGTCGGCCAGTTCGGGTCCACCGCGACGCCCAGGAGGCCCTGCTCCCCCGCCGTGTTGATCGAGGCGCTCATCGAGTGGATCACGTTCGCCGAGACCCCATCCCACGAAAGGAACTCCCCCGTCTTCTGCACGATAATCGCCCGGCCGCTCCCGTCGGGGAGGAACGAGAGCGAGATGGGCTGGCTCATCGTGTCGTTGAGGACGGTCTCAACGAAGCCGGCGGGGACGTTGCCGGTCGGCGTGGGCATCGGCGGGGAGCTGCCCGGGACGGTCAGCGGGAAGCCGGCCAATAGAACGGTGGCGGTGAACAGTCCCATCGCTAGCAGGACAGGCACGGAGCGCATGAGCCCACCCACCGCCGCCCGTCCTATACATAGGATGCGGTAGGAACGTCAAAGTCTCCCCTGGGCGATGGAGAGGGTTGATATCCCTCGGCCCCGCCTCCCGCTCCGCCATGGCGGTGAAGATCGTCCGGTTCCGGTTCGAACGCACCTTCCCCGTTCCCCCGGACTATGCGTACCTCTGGTACACCGACACCCGGGAGGAGGACGCCCAGATCGGCCGGAACCTGAAGCGCCGCACCATCCTCGCGCGCGGCCCCGACTTCGTGGAGATCGAGGAGGAGGCCGAGTTCATCGGACAGAGGATCGTCGCCCGGCTCTGCCTCACGCGCTCCCCGCCGAACCAGTGGCGGGTGGAGGGATCCGCGAGGCACGGGACGGTGGCCACGCGATACCATCTCACCGCCGACCCCGCCGGGTGCCGCCTCACGATCGAGTCGGAATGGAGGTTCACCACCTGGGTGAGGTTCTTCGTTCCCTTCTTCCGCTCGCGCCTCACGCGCGAGCTCACCGCCGAGGTGGACGACTTCCGCGCCGCCCTGGAAAGGGACTTTGCGGCGGGCAAGCCCGCGGTCTCACCGCCGTGACTCGCCCAGACGGAGCTGCCGGCCCACGCCCTTCGTGAACGCCGCCACACGCACCCCGACCATGCGGACCGCCCGACCCCGTTCCCGGAATTCCTCGAGGAGCTCCCGGGCGACCTGCGTGAGCACGGCGGGATCGTCGACGTGGTTCGGGAGCGTCCTTTGGCGGAGGTGCGTCTCAAAGCCCGTGAACCGGATGCGGACGCCAACGTTGCGGAAGCGGACCTTCTGGAGCTGGGCGCGGTCCCACACGTTGGCGGCGATGTCGTCCAGCGTCTCGAGGACGACCCCCCACTCTGTCGCGTCTCGCGAGAACGTGCGCTCCACGGAGATGCTCTTCGGGTCTGGGCGCTCCTCCACCGGGAGCTGCTCCTCGCCCCGCGCGATGCCCCAGAGCCAGACCGCGTTCTTCCCAAGCAGCTCCTTGAGCTTCTCGCCGGGGGTCCGTGCGAGCTCTCCGATGGTCTGGATGCCCGCCCCTTGAAGGACCTCCTCGGTCTTCGGCCCGATGCCGCTGATGCGGCGGATGGGCAGGGGGTCTAGGAACGCCTGGATTTCGCCCGGTGTCACCACGGTGAGCCCGTCCGGCTTCTGCTGCTCCCCGGCGATCTTGGCGCAGGACTTGTTCGGGGCGGCGCCGACCGAGCAGGTGATCCGTCCCCTCTCGTGGACCGCCTCTTTCACCGCCATCGCGTGCCCTCGGACGGTCTCCCACGTCGTCCGGGACGTGACGTCCATGAAGGCCTCGTCGATGCTCGCCTGCTCGACGATGTCGGCGAAGTCCCGGAGGATCGTGATGACGGACTCGCTGACCTGCCCGTACAAGTCGTAGTCCGGGAGCTTGTAGATCCCG
>Ga0209342_10003176_pt1 | contig 17362 bp, 23 predicted proteins | sample RifCSP16_2_FD_184023 | JGI IMG/M metagenome (GOLD analysis project Ga0209342, IMG submission 184023) | Soil microbial communities from Rifle, Colorado - Rifle CSP2_sed 16_2 (SPAdes) (version 2) | ecosystem: Environmental > Terrestrial > Deep subsurface > Rock core/Sediment | place: Rifle... | reverse complement strand
CCTCGACGAAGAAGGGATCCATTCCCTCGGTCCAGGCCATTTACGTTCCCGCCGATGACATCACTGACCCAGCCCCCGCGACGGCGTTCGCCCACTTGGACGCGACCACCGTCCTCTCGCGTCAGATCGCGGAGCTTGGAATCTATCCGGCTGTGGACCCGCTCGCCTCCACCTCGCGGATCCTCGATCCCAACATCCTGGGGCCCGAGCATTACAATACGGCTCGGGGAGTCCAGTTAATTCTGCAGCGCTACAAGGACTTGCAGGATATCATCGCGATTCTCGGGATGGAGGAGCTCTCGGACGAGGACAAGCTGATCGTCGCGCGCGCGCGTAAGATCCAGCGGTTTCTCTCACAGCCGTTTTTCGTCGCCGAGGCGTTCACCGGCCAGCCGGGCCGCTATGTGAAGCTGGCAGACACGATCAAAGGCTTCAGCGAGATCGCGGCCGGCAAACACGACGACCTCCCCGAGCAAGCCTTTTACATGGTCGGGACGATCGAGGAGGCCCAAGAAAAGGCCAAGAGGCTGAGAGAAGCTGCGTAGCTCCGATGGCGCGAGACAGAGTTCTCTTCGAGCTAACCACTCCAAACCGGCCCCTTGTCTCCGAAGAGGTTGACGAGGTCGTCATTCCGGGTTCACTCGGATATTTTGGCGTTCTGCCAGGCCACGCGCCCTTTCTGACCACGGTAGGGATCGGGGAGGTTTCCTACCGGACGGGACGAGAAGAGCGCTATCTCGCCGTGTGTGGCGGGTTCGCCGAAGTCGGACCTGAAAAAGTGATTCTGCTCACCGAAACCGCGGATCTTCCACAAGAGATCGATCGAGCGCGCGCAGACCGGGCCAGACAACGGGCTGAAGAGCGATTGGCCGGAAAGAGCTCAGACGAGATCGATTACGCGCGTGCCCTCGCGGCCCTGAACCGCGCGCTCACCCGACTCAAGGTGGCGTCGCGCGCGCAATAAGAATTTCAGTTGACATCCCTCCGGCCTCCGGAAATAATAAGGGGCCGTAAAAGGGGCAGCCCTGAAGCAACACGTCCTGTAAGGTCCTAACGCCCCGTTACTCGCTGGCTTCGTAACGGTCCTGTCCTCGTCGACCCGGTAGTGTGTTCTGTTTGTTGGTGGCGAATCGCGGAGGACCCTTTCTGTGTCACAGGCGGAGCTGCCAGCCGTTCTGATCGTGGACGATGAACCTCACGTCATCACCTTGGTTCGGGTGACGCTCGAGGACGAGTCGTTCAGGATCATCGAGGCGACAGACGGCGCGCAAGCCCTGGCTGCTGCCGAGGAAACTGTTCCACGGCTGATCTTCTTAGATGTTCGGATGCCCGGCGTGGATGGGTTCGAGGTCTGCCGCCGCCTCAGATCAGACCCGCGTTTCTCCGCGACGAAGATCGTCATGCTCACGGCGTCTGGGCAGGAGGCCGACCGGACTCGCGGGATCGCGGCCGGCGCCGATGAGTACCTCACCAAACCGTTCAGCCCTCTTGCGCTCTTGAATCTCGTTCACTCACTCCTATCCGGGGAGACGGTATGGCCGGAGATGTCGAGCTTGCCCAGGCGATCTCCTACGCTCGGGACCTGAAGTCGCTCTACGAAGCGGCGCGCGCTCGAGAACAGGAACTCGTCCGCACGCGGCAGAGCCTGGAGGCCGCGTACCGGCAAGCGACGAGATACGCCGAGGACCTCAACACGCTCCACACAAAACTGCAGCAGGCAGTGTTTCAGAGCCTCCACGTGTTGGCCAATGCTCTTGAAGCCAAAGATCCCTACACCGCGGGACATTCCCAGCGCGTCGCAACGACGGCTCGGCGTCTGGCGCTCGAGATGAATAGCTCGGCTTCACGCGCGCAGTTGGTCGCACAGGCCGGGCTTTTGCACGACATCGGAAAGATCGGGGTGAGCGAGGGGGTCTTAAGGAAGCCCGGCAAGCTCACCGCGACGGAGTGGGTGGAGATGAAATGCCATCCTGTGGTGGGAGCGGAGATCGTGGCGCCGCTTGATTTCTTCTCTGAGGGAGCGACACTCATCCGCTGTCATCATGAGCGCTTCGATGGGAGCGGGTACCCGGACGGTCTGAAGGGGGAGGGGATTCCGATAGGCGCGAGGATCATCGCTGTGGCCGATGTTTACGACGCTCTGACGACGGATCGCCCCTATCGTCCTCGGCTGTCGACCTCGGACGCGCTGAAGCTCCTCGATGAAATGAGCGGGCACGGGCTGGACGCGTCTCTCGTCACGGCGTTTATTGAGAGCGTCAAACGTGGAAGTCTTCACCTCCACGTTTAATTCAGCAGCCGGCCGTTCGGGGCTCTTTCCGCCCGAATCCTCTAAAGTCTTCCTGCTTTTTGGGTCGCCGGCGGTGATCGGCGCGTGTCTTTGGAAGCTTGGGTGGCTCCCAGTGCCTCTGGCTCAGGTGGGAGGACTGGTGGTGCTGCACGGCGGACTTCTGGCCCTGGCCCTTTTTTATCCGCTCGGATGGAGCCGGCAGTGGGCGAGAGCCGTGTTGCCTGCCTTGGCAAGTCTTCTCGCCGGAGGAGTTTTGTCACTCCTCGGCCCGTGGTGGGGGTGGAGTTTGATCACTCTGCCAGTGTGGCTGGGGTTTCTCTCGACCCGAGAGCCCGCTATTCGCACTCTCGGCCTTCGTCTCCCTCATGAGCGATGGATGCTCCCGGCCGGTGCTGCGATTGGAGGCCTGCTGGGCGTTCATCTTCTCGTGGCGGCGTCTCGGGCGCTCGGGTACCGCGTGGCCCTGTTTCCTCTGGGTCCGGTCCTCGCCAATCTCAGCTACGATCTTGGAGTGAATCTCGTAACCGCTGAGCTTCTCTTTCGCGGGGCGCTGTTTGGCGACTGGTGGCGCCGCTACGGGTTTTGGCCGGCCGCGGTCCTTTCCACCAGTTTCTCGGTGCTCCGGTACCTCATTGACCCGAGGCTTCCCGGTCAACTGGACGCGCTGGCAGGAGCCTCGTTCTACCTCTTTCTGCTCGGAATCGCTGGGTGCATGCTCGTCCGTCTGAGCGGAAGCCTCTTCCCTTCCGCGCTTGCAAGTCTCTTCTTCTTCGCCGCATATCGTTTGTTCAGGCAGTAGTCCGTGCGCTCATCCCGTGCTTCGTTTGTCGTGGTGGCTGGCCTCCTGGCTGGGGTCGCGCTGCTCTTTCTCATGAGCGCGAATGAGGCACACTCTCCGCTCCGCCATCTCTATTTCCTTCCTGTGCTCTGGGCGGCGATTCGCTTCGGTCTGCGTGGCGGAAGCCTGGTCGCGTTGCTCGCGGTCCTCCTCTATGCTCCAATCGTCCTCCTCTTGATGGAGCGTGGCGGCCCGGCCGCGGAGGTCGGCGAAGGGATCGCGACGATCATTCTGCTCCTTGGCGTGGGAAGTCTGACTGGCCGGTTGCGAGACCGGGCCAAGGGCGAGGCGTTGCGCCATAGGGGGCTTGCTCAGCTCCAACGCGCGATGGCGGGAGGCGGGGAATTGCCCGAGATCCTCGAGCGGGCGGTCACTGTTCTCAGGGAAAACGAGCGCGCGCACGAGATCACTCTCTTCCTGAAATTTTCCGAGTCGGATCCGATGTTCCTGACAGTGGGACCTGACAGATCGCCGCGCTGGCTCAGTGGCGCTTCGTGTGACCTTCGGCAGGACTCCGCAGCGGCCTGGGTACTGAAGACGCGAACAGTCCTCTACATTTCCGATGTCTTTACAGACCTGAGGATACAGAAGGAACCGTCCTGGGGACCGTTCCCCAGACGACTCCTCTTGATCCCGCTGATGGTCGCTGAGGAGTGCATCGGTCTCGTTGCGCTCGAGCGGCATGGAGAGTTTGGGCGAGCCGAGCGCGCCTCCGCTCAGGCGACGGGGATGGAGATCGGGATCGGGATCGAACACGCCAGGCTCACGCTGCGTCAGCGGCGCTTCGCCGAGGAGCTCCAAGCCAAGGTCGCAGCCGCCACTCAAAACCTCCGCGAGCTCGACCAGGCCAAATCTGACTTCGTCTCGATGACCTCCCACGAGCTTCGGACACCCCTGACCGCGATTCAGGGCTTCAGCGAGCTCTTGCTCGCGCGCGAGGCCTCGGTGGAGCGCGCGCGGCTGTTCCACCAGTACATCCACCAGGAGGCGACGCGACTCGGGCGGATCGTGAGTGACCTCCTCGACCTCTCTCGGATTGAGCTGGGACGAGGCGTGGAGCTCCGCCGAAGAGCAGTGGACGCACTTCCCCTCCTGGAGCGGAACGTCTCTCTCGTCGAACGAGAAGCCTCCGGGCACCGCCTGGTCTGTCACGCCGAGCCTCAGCTTCCTCCGGTCTATGCCGACCCAGAAAAGCTAGACCAGATCATCCAAAATCTCCTTTCGAACGCCATCAAGTACTCGCCCGCAGGGGGGACGATTCGTCTTGTGGCCGAAACCGCCGTTGTTCCCGGCCGGGTTGACATCTCGATTTCAGATGAGGGCGTCGGCATCCCTCCCGAATCGCTCTCGCGCATTTTTGAGAAGTACTACCGGATCCGTAACACGGCGACGACTCGGGTGCGAGGGCTCGGCCTGGGTCTCGCCCTGGTGAAATCGCTCGTCGAGGCCCACGAGGGCGAGATCAGGGTCCAAAGCCAGGTCGGGAAGGGGAGTTGCTTCGTCGTCACCTTGCCGCAACACTCGCCCGAGACTACCGCAGCGGCAGCCCCTGAGGACCGGAGGCTGGACTGATCGCCCGACACGCTCGAAGCGAGGCCAGCTCGGGGCGTCGGAAACCTTTACCGTTCTAAATGGAAGGCCAGACTGCCCCAGTCTAACCCACGAAGAATTTTGAAACTCTTCTCTTAGCATGCTGCGTGCTGAAGTCAGCTACAACATACTTCGAGAGGAGGGCCCGCAACATGAGCATCCACCGGCCAGTCGCGTTATTAATAGTCGCCCTGCTGATCGCCAGTGCTCCCCAGGCCACTGAGGCTGTTCCGATTACGTTTCAGACTTCCAGTACTGTATCGACGGTTAGTCCCGCTCTGGCCGGAACGTTTGCTCCGGGGAACACGCGGTCGCTCACGTACACCTTTGAATCCACAACTCCACCCGCGTTTGTTTCGTACAACACCGGACACACCAGCGAGGGACCTACGCCGCCTCCGCCACGGGCGACTGTCGAGTCGGCCGAGTTCAACGCTCTTATCAGTCTGAGCTTTACCATCAACGGCTACACTGCTTCCTCGACTGGAGCGTACGGAATCCGCCTTCATGAACACTCGGGACATCATGAATACTCGGTGTTGTCACACGCGAATGACGGATTGACCGGCCCACCAGTCGGAAGCAAAGCCCTCGACTATTCTATGCTTTTCCTGAGCAACGACGGGGACTGGGACCCCGAAGGTACTCCGCTCGATCTACCTGCTGACAGCGTGTTGCTTAACGTGCCTCATCATAGGACCTTTTGGATCCTCTTTAGAGACGCATCAGCTTCGAGCCTAGTGTCCGGAACTGTAGGGAATCTCCGCCGCGTTCCCGCGCCGGACACGCTTCTGCTCCTCGGCTCTGGTCTCGCCGGACTCTTAGCGCTCTACCGGGGGCGCCAGCGCCGACGCTAGCTCCAACCAGGCTTCGCCATAGCGCGGGCGCCGGGAGGTGTCTCCGGCGCCCGTCGTGTGTTCCCTCGCCTTCTTGAGTTGGACGCTCGTAAGTACTGATTCGAAACCGCCCGTCATTTCGTCCCTTTGGCTTGACACCCTTTTCCCTGCCGTGTAGTCTCATACCGAATTGAGCGAGGGAACTTGCTTTCTGCCCCATGGCTCGACGTGTGGAGATCGCCAACCGGTTCACCGAAGCCGTTCTCAAACGGTTGCTCGCGAAGAAGCTTATCGACGTCAAGAATGAGGCGAGCGTGAAAGCGACGATTCAGCATCTCCTGCTGGAGAACTTCGAAGCGGAGGGGCGCATCGAGGCGGAGGCCAGGAAAATCCTCCAAGACCACGTCAAAGAGATCAAGGACACGCCGGTCGACTATGGACGGCTGTTAACAATGGTGAAAGGCAAGCTGGCCAAAGAACGCGGGGTCGTCCTTTGATGCGGGATACTGAGAAAGCCCTCGTTCAACGCTGCCCCCTCGGAGGGTTCCAATGCGCCTCTCCCGTGAACGGATTTTTCATCTAGCCGACCGGATCCTGACAGAGCTCAAGGCGGCCGATGGGGTGACCCTTGCGAAAAGCGAAGAGGAAGTGAGGGTCGAGCTGATGCGGGCGCTGACTGACGAGGCCAAGCTTGAGGAGACGATTGACCAGGAGGTCAGGAAGATCTTGAGGAGCTATGCCAGGCCTCCGGCCGAGGGGAGCGCGGAGTGGGAGATCCTCTACGAGAAGACTCGGGGCGAGGTGTCCCGTCGCCGGTTCCGTTTCTAGCGCGTGGCGGTCGAACGTCCCCGTGGTCCGCAATCAGTGATGACACAAGTCCCTGAGCTCTCTGTCGTCATTCCGGTGTACAACGAGGACGGGAACCTTCCCCACCTTTGGCCCGAGCTTCAAGGCGTGCTCGACGCCCTTGGACTCGGCGCTGAAGTCATCTTTGTTGATGATGGAAGCCGCGACAGGAGCGCCGAGCTGGTTCGCGGCTTCATGGCGGGGGATCCGAGGGTGCGGCTTGTCCGCCTCCGAGGGAATGCCGGAGAGACCGCGGCCACGGATGCGGGCTTTAAGTCGGCGCGTGGCCGCATCATTGTGACGATGGACGCGGATCTCCAGAACGATCCTCATGACATCCCCGTGTTACTCCAACATCTGAAGGAGTGCGATGCGGTGACCGGCTGGCGCGTGAATCGGGGAGACGGGGACTCCTGGATCCGCCGGGTCTCCTCGCGCATCGCCAATCGAGTGAGGAACGCGTTGAGCGAGGAGAGCATTCAGGATAGCGCATGCACGTTCCGCGCGTTTCGGCGGGAGTGCTTGACGGGGCTCCAGCTCTACACGGGGCTCCATCGATTCATTCCGACGCTTCTGAGGATGGAGGGGTATCGCGTGATCGAACTGCCCGTGCGCCACAGGCCGCGACGCTTCGGCCAGTCGAAGTATGGCATTCGCAACCGGGCCCTGCGGGCCTTTGTCGATCTTCTCGTGGTGCGGTGGATGAAGAGCAGGATGCTCCGGTACGAGATTGCCCAAGAGATCGGAGAGGGCGACAAGTGGAACCGGTGAAAATCTTATTGATCGGATTAGGCCGCTGGGGCGAAAGGCATCTTCGTGTACTGACCGAGCTTGGCGTCGAGCTCTGGGTGTCCGATCTCTCGGAGGAGCGGTGTCAATTTGCGGTGAAGTCCGGGGTCGACCCCGCGAGGGTCGTGAGAGAGTTTCGCAACGCGCTCCCTTATGTCGACGCCGTCGATCTGGTGACGCCGGCGGTTCACCACCTCGAACTCGCGGGCGAGTGCTTGCGTGCAGGCAAGGATTGCTTTGTCGAGAAGCCACTGGCGCCGACGGTTGCGGAAGGGCGCGCACTGGCAGATCAGGTTCGAGCGACGGGACGCATCCTGCAGGTCGGACACATCTTTCGCCTCCATCCTGTCACCGCGGTGTTGGGTGAGCGGCTGGCGAGCGGGACACTTGGCCCGGTGCGCTACTGCACAGGGCGCTTTGCCGGATTTAAGCGGCCTCGAATGGACGTGGGGGTCACCCAGACCGACGCGATCCACTATTTTGATCTCTTCGCCTATCTGCTCGGGCGTGAGCCTACCGCCGTGAACGCGACCCTCCGCGACCACCTCGGACGGGGATTGGACGACCTGTCGTTTGTAGTCGTTGAGTATGGCGACGTGCTCGCCGTGGTGGAGTCGGGGTACTTCGCACCTGGGACCTACCGCGACTGCACCATTGTTTGCGAGCGAGGCACGCTGACAGCGGATTTTGGGAGCTCTGTCGTCCAGATCCATGGGAACCGTCACATAAAAGCAATGAGAGGATGGCAAGCTGAGGAAGGGCCGGTGGAGACCGTGAGGGCGGATGGCGCGGAGCCGCTGCGCCAAGAGCTCGAGCTGTTTCTGGAAGCTGTCGCCACGCGAGGGAAGCCTTTGGTCGATGTTGAGGCGGGCTTGCTGGCCCTTCAGACTGTGGACGCCGCGTATATCTCTTCAAGGCTTGGGCGCCGCGTGACGCTTGAAGAGCTGGGCGGACACTGGGTCTCGACGCAGGGGGACCGCTTAGGGAATCCAGCTTAACCTGGTGAGAGTTTTGTTGGTGCCGAAGGGGGGAGTTGAACCCCCACACCCTTGCGGGCACATGACCCTGAATCATGCGCGTCTGCCAGTTCCGCCACTTCGGCACCGCGTCACCGCGGATTGAACGGCACTAGAATACCTTCAGCGCAACTGAAGTCAAGAGGCGACGATGGCGACTGAGAAGGTCGTGGCAACCAACCGGAAGGCCTTCCACAACTTCTCGATCCTTGAGACGTACGAAGCTGGGCTAGTCCTGAAGGGGACCGAAGTGAAGTCGCTTCGGGAGAGCCACGTCAACTTTAAGGACTGTTACGCTTCGATTGACAATGGGGAGGCTTGGCTGATCGGTTGTCATATCACGCCCTATCATCACGGCTCCGACGCCAACCACGATCCAGAGCGGAGGCGGAAACTTCTTCTCCACAGGCGGGAGATCAATCGCTTGGTGGGGAAGGTCGCTGAGCGCGGGTTGACCCTCATCCCACTTCGGCTATACTTTAAGGACGGGCGCGCCAAGATGGAGCTGGGCCTGGCGCGCGGCAAAAAGCTCCACGACAAGCGGGAGTCGATCCGCGAACGTGAAGCCCGCCGTGAGCTTGATCGAGAAGCTCGCTCACGGCAGCGCGTATAATATCTCACATACAACGGGCGCGGCGTCAGCCCGATTGGATCGTGAGACAAACGGAAGCATGGTGTCAGGCGCGGGCGGGGCGACAGCCCGGGTGCCCGCGCCTCTAAGAGGAGGGGGCGACCGGTTTCGACGGGGATCAGTGAGGCGCAGGCGGCATCTCGAGGTGCTCCTCCCTCGTAAAACAAGGGGCACGGTTATAGCTGCCGACACTCAGCTAGCCCTGGCGGCCTAACACCCGCCAGCGCCCACCAGGTCGAGTCATCAGGGCCTGGATACGGGCGTCATACACTGATGGCTGGCTCTGATCTCGGCCTCAGGGTTCGGAGCGAGACCTAAGCGAGGCTGGCCTTGCGGCGATCCTGCCGGTAGGAGCACCGAAAGGCGAGACCTAAAAAACGCCGGATATGGATGTAGAAGCCTGCCGCTGAGGATTTCCGGACGTGGGTTCAATTCCCACCGCCTCCACCAATTCAACGCCCCAAAAGCGCAGAGATCACGGCCACTTCCGCCAGCATCTTGACACCGGCGGCTATTTAGGATAAATATTGTACCAACCGGTCGGTACAATATGTCGCCTACAAAACAGCTCCTTATCGAAGCAGCCAGCCGGCTCATTTGCATTCACGGGTACAGCAATACCTCTCTCGACGACATCCTCCGAGAGAGCGGCGTCGGCAAAGGGAACTTCTACCACTACTTCAAAAGCAAAGAGGCGCTCGGGTTCGCGATCATTGACCAGGTGATCGGGAAGTTCTCCGAGAAAGTTTTGGAACCGGTCTTTAGCTCCTACGAGCTCTCTCCGCTGGAAAAGGTCGGGCGGTTTCTTGATTATGTCGTCGCTGCTCAACGCCGGAAAGGGTGCGTGGGAGGATGCCCGATAGGCAATCTGGCGATGGAGCTCTCTGATGTCCATGAGGGCTTCCGCCAGCGGCTGGCAGAAGTGTTTTGTCTCTGGCAGGAGCGAATAGAACAGGCTCTGGGACAGGCAAAAATCGAGGGCAGTCTGAGTGCTCAGGCTGACCCGCAGCGTCTTGCGCATTTTCTGGTGGCGAGCTTGGAGGGGGCCATTCTTCTGACAAAGGTGACAAAGGAGATCGGCGTGATGGAGCAGTGCGCCAAGGAGCTCACGCGCCACCTCGATCTCTATCGAAGTCCGGCAGCGGTGCCTGCGTGACGAGGAGCGGAGACGATGGTGACGTCCGTGGCCGAACCTGATGCCAAGAAAGGCTCGCGAGAAATGTTCGACAGCCTCGTGGCCGGACTGAGGGCGCGCGAGGATGGAGCCGTGGAACGGTTGGTCGAAGCGTTCGGGGACAAGGTGTATCGCTTGGCCATGCGGATCACCCGAAGCCCCGACGATGCCGAAGAAGTCACGCAAGATGCGCTCTGGACTGCGGCGCGCAAGATTGACTCGTTCAGGGGTGACTCGGCGTTCGGCAGTTGGCTCTATCGGATCGCCGCGAATACCGCGTACCAGAAGCTGCGAGGCCGTAGAGAGCGGGAAGTCGAGCAGGACTGGGACACACTGCTTCCGCAATTCGATGAGGACGGGCGGCATCTGGAGCCGATCGAGGACTGGTCTGAGTCGGCTGGTGAGTTGGTGGTCCAGAGCGAGCTACGCGGAAAGCTCCAGGAGGCCGTCGAGGCGCTCCCCCCAGACTATCGGACAGCGTTTCTCTTCCACGACGTGGAGGGATTGTCCAACCCCGAGATTGCGGAAACGCTGGGTATCTCACTCCCTGCGGTGAAGTCACGCGTTCATCGCTCCCGGCTCTTTCTCCGTCAAAAGCTTGCTCGCTACCTGGAACCCGCCTGACGCGTGAGCGCCCCAACTCGAGCGCGCGGAGCTGCGGCGCGTTCTTGACTTTCTCCGGCGGGTGTGGTGAGATAAGGCCCTATTTTTCTTATCTCTTTCGAGGGGATTCCAATGGAAGCCGTGATCCGTACCGGAGGGAAGCAGTACCGAGTGGTGGAGGGGCAGGTCATCCGAGTGGAACGGCTCCCGGGCGCTCAAGGCGAGGCCGTGGAGTTTCGGGATGTTCTTCTGGTAGGAAATAATGATCAGGTGGCCGCAGGCGCGCAAGTCAGCGGGGCGAGGGTGATGGGGCAGGTGGTGCAGCAGGGCAGGGCGCGAAAAGTCACGGTCTTCAAATTCAAGCGGCGGAAGAACTATGAGCGGAACAAAGGGCATCGTCAACCCTTCACCGCAATCCGGATCACAAAGATTGAGGCAAAATAGGTATGGCCCATAAAAAGGGAGTCGGAAGCAGTCGAAACGGGCGAGACAGCCAGCCCAAAATGCTTGGAGTGAAGCGCTTCGGAGGGCAACAGGTGAGCGCGGGGAGCATCCTGGTGCGCCAGCGGGGAACCCGGTTTCGCCCTGGAGCCAATGTGGGAGTGGGTCGTGATCACACCCTCTTTGCAAAGGTGAACGGCTACGTCCGCTTCGAGCGGCGAAGAGACCATCGCTATATCAGTGTCTCCGCCGCGTTGGCCTGATTGTTCGTCCCTCCAGAGCCGGCGATGTTTCTCGACGAGATCGACATTTTCGTCAAGGCCGGAGACGGGGGGCACGGGGTTCTGAGCTTTCGCCGAGAGAAGTATGTCCCCCGTGGAGGCCCTGACGGGGGACATGGAGGAGATGGCGGAAGCATCTGGGTAGAAGCCACGCCTGGCCTTTCCACACTTGTCGACTATCACTATCAGCGCCACTACGCCGCGAAGCGGGGCGAGCACGGCAAAGGGAGTAACCAGCATGGCGCGACGGCTCCCGACCTCGTTCTCAAAGTCCCAGTCGGCACGGTGGTGTGGGAGCGCGACACCGGGATCTTGATTGGGGATCTCATCGAACCCGGTCAGCGCCTCTTGTTGGCAAAAGGAGGGCGAGGCGGACGCGGCAATTCGGCATTCGCAACGCCGACGAATCGGGCGCCGCGAAAGATCGAGGCCGGTCTGCCTGGAGAGGAGCGGTGGCTTCGACTTGAGCTTCATCTCCTGGCTGATGTCGGGGTGCTGGGATTCCCCAACGCGGGGAAGTCGACGCTAGTCTCTCGGCTCTCCGCGGCAAAACCTCAGGTTGCAGATTACCCGTTCACCACGCTCACCCCGCACCTCGGGCTTGTTCGAGTCGATGAGGACCTCTCGTTCGTCATTGCAGACCTTCCGGGACTGGTTCCCGGAGCCTCGAAAGGCAGAGGCCTTGGACACCGCTTTCTCCGGCACACCCAGCGGACTCGGCTGCTGGTCCATCTGATCGACCTCGACCCATCGAACGGACGGGACCCAGTAGCGGACTACGAGGCGATCCAAGACGAGCTTCGCGCGTACTCTGAAGGGTTGGCGGGCCGCCCGCAGATCGTGGCGGCAAACAAGATCGATCTCCCCGAGGCCAGGGTGAGGTTGAGGAGCGTTGAGGCGGTCTGCCATGAGCGTGGCCTTTTCTGCGTGCCGATCTCCGCTGCCACCGGTGAAGGGTGTCAAGCGCTCGTCCGAGCTTTGGCTGAGCGCTTGAATTCAGAGCGATGGGTGAAAGCCGCGAGTTGACCGCGCCTGTCCCGTCCCGTCAGTTCCACCGCGTGCGCCGGCTTGTGGTGAAGGTGGGGAGCAGCTTGATTGCGTCCGCCGGCGCGGGGCTTGATCCCCTCCAGATCCAGCGTCTGGCTGACGAGCTGGCAGCGACTTGGCAGTCAGGGGTTGAAATCGCCTTGGTGTCGTCTGGCGCGATCGCTGCCGGAATGGGGCGCCTCGGCTTGGCTTCGCGGCCTCGCTCGATCCCTGAGAAACAGGCCGCCGCCGCCGTAGGTCAGTCTCAGCTGATGTGGCATTACGAGCAGGCCTTCTCGCGGCACCTTCTCCAGGTCGCCCAGGTGTTGCTCACCCAGGAAGACATCAGCGATCGCGCTCGCTATCTGAACGCGCGGAACACGCTCATGACGCTGCTCCATTTCAGGGTGCTCCCCATTATTAATGAAAACGACACGGTCGCGGTGGAGGAGATCAAGGTTGGCGACAATGATAATCTCGCCGCTTTGGTTGCGCATCTCATCGACGCAGACCTCTTGGTGATCTTGACTGACGTGGATGGTCTCTACACCGGCGATCCGAGGCGTGATCCACGTGCTCGGAGGCTTGAGCTGGTGGAAACGATCACGCCTGAGCTTGGGCGGCTGGTTTGGGACGATGATGAAGAACAGATCTCTGTCGGAGGGATGGGAACGAAGCTCCAGGCGGCGCAGAAAGCAGTGACATCCGGGATCCCCATGGTCATTGCGGGTGGCGGAGAGCCCCAAATTGTTCGTCGCATTCTCCGCGGCGAGCCTGTGGGAACCTACTTTCTTCCAAAGGGCGATCGCCTCGCCGCGCGCAAACGCTGGATCGCGTTTGCCGCGCCCCCCCAAGGCCGCCTCCATGTCGATCACGGCGCCTGTCGCGCAGTGACTGAGGGGGGGAAGAGCCTGCTCCCTTCAGGTCTGCTCGGGGTCGAGGGGGAGTTCGATGCCGGAGAAGTGGTTGGTCTGTTGGATCCAGCAGGAAAGGAGTTTGCGCGAGGCGTGACCAATTACGCTGCCCAAGACCTCCAAAAAATCTGCGGGGCGAAGACGACCGTCCTCACCCAGGTTCTTGGGCACAAATCCTTCGATGAAGTGATCCACCGGGACAACCTGGTGGTGCTGTAACCGGGAGGGGCCTCATGGGAACGCGAGAACTGGTAGAGACCAAGGCTCGGGCCGCGAAAGAAGCGGCTCGCTTGATGGCGCTCTGTTCGACGAAAGTCAAAAACGAGGCGCTCTTCCAGATGGCGCGAGGCTTGGAGGAGAAGTCGAAAACCATTCTGGACGCGAACCGGGTCGATTTAGAGCAGGCGCGAGAGAAAGCTGCCTCAAGGGCGTTTCTGGACCGGCTGACCCTCACCGAAGGACGAATCGAAGAAATGGCGCAGGGGCTTCGCCAGATCGCGCAGCTTCCCGATCCCGTTGGCGAGGTCGTGAAGATGTGGCGACGTCCCAACGGAATGGAGATCGGAAAGGTTCGGGTCCCGATCGGCGTGATCGGAGTCATCTATGAGGCGCGTCCCAATGTGACGGCAGACGCCGCGGGGCTCTGCCTGAAGTCCGGAAACGCCGTGATCCTTCGGGGTGGGAGCGAGGCGATAGAGAGTAACGCCATCATCGTAAACGTCTTGGCGAAGGGAGCGGAAAAAGCCGGGGCGCCCCCCGAAGCCCTTCAGTTCATCGACACTCCTGACCGCGAGGCGGTGATGGTACTGCTGGGTCTCGACCGGTACGTGGACCTCATCATCCCCAGGGGAAGCGAGGAGTTCGTGCGGATGGTCGCGGCCAAAGCCGCAGTGCCGGTTCTCAAGCACGATAAAGGACTCTGCCATGTCTATGTCGACGAAGACGCCGATCTCAGAGTCGCCGGCGAGATCGCGCTGAACGCGAAAGTGCAACGCCCTGGAGTCTGCAATGCGATGGAGACGCTCCTTGTCCACCGCGGGATCGCCCACACATTTCTTCCCGCTGTGGCACAGCGGCTCACGGAGGCGGGCGTTGAGCTTCGAGGCTGCCCGACGACCCGGGCGCTCGTGCCTCAGGCCAGGGAAGCCACGGACGACGACTGGAACACCGAGTATCTCGATTTGATCCTTTCAATCAAGGTGGTGGGGTCGTTCGATGAGGCGATCGCCCACATTCAACGGTACGGATCAGGATTGGCTGAGGCGATCGTGACATCGAGCTACCATCGTGCCCGTCGGTTCGCCGAGGTCGTGGACGCGGCCTGTGTCTTTGTCAATGCGTCCACGCGGCTCGCGGACGGCAACCAGTTTGGAATGGGCGCTGAGATGGGGATTTCGACTTCAAAGCTCCATGCGCGCGGCCCTGTGGGGGTTGAAGAATTGACCACGACAAAATTTGTGATCTACGGCGACGGCCAGATCAGGGAGTGAAGCGTGAACCGTGAAGAGTCGGAACAAAGAACGCGGACGCCGGGAGAGATGCTCGTTATTCACACGCTTCACGTTCTCACATGAGAATCGGGATCTTCGGGGGCGCGTTTAACCCGATTCACTATGGCCACCTCCTGCTTGCCGATGAAGTCAGCGAGCGTCTCCAGTGTGATCGGTTCGTTTTTGTTCCGGCGGCGCGACCACCGCACAAACCCGAGACCGAACTCGCGCCTGCCAGTGACCGAGACGCGATGGTTCGAGCGGCGATCACAGACCACCCAACCTTCGAGGTCTCATCGATTGAGATCGAGCGCCCAGGCATTTCCTACTCGGTCGAGACGGTCGGAACATTCGCCAAGCAATTTGGCCGAGGCTCGTCGCTGTTCTTCCTGATCGGAGGGGAAACGTTTCTGGAACTCCCGTCGTGGAGAGACCCCGGGCGTCTTGCCGAGCTTGCAACGTTCATCGTCGTCCCTCGGCACGGGAGTCCATTCGATCCGGAAAGTCCCGCCGCTCTCAAAGTGCTCGCGCTGCTGGGGAACCGACGGTGGAGCGTTGTGCCTGACGAGGGCCCGCCGGCGGCGATGCAAAAGGATTGCGTCCTTCTGATGCGTGCGACGTCGCTCCCCATCTCGGCTTCGGACCTCCGCCGTCGCGCTCGCGAGGGGCGCTCGCTTCGGTTCAGGGTGCCTCCGGCCGTGGAGGCCTATATTCGCTTGCACGGCCTCTATCGCTCGCGTGCCGAATGCCGCTGACCGCCGAAGAGAAAGCCCGTCTGGGGGCCTTGGCCGCCCTGGAGAAGAAGGCCACCGATCTCGTCGTCCTGAACCTGCAAGGCATCTCAAATGTCACGGATTACTTTCTAATCTGCTCGGGCAGTTCTACCACCCAACTGGCGACGATCGCCGAGGCCATCGAAACTCGCCTCGACGCGGAAGGCCGCCCGCCACTTCATCGCGAAGGCCCGCCGGAGAGTGGATGGATGCTCTTGGATTACGGCGATGTCGTCATGCATATCTTTTTGCGCGAGACACGGGCGCACTATGCGCTGGAACATCTCTGGGGGGACGCGCCGGAGCTCGCGCTCGAGCCGCACCGAGGGGGTTGATTTCCCCTAGGGGGCGTGGTAGGGTATTGTTTCGATCTTACAGGTCCGAATACTCCGATGGGAGATGTTATGAAAAAGGACCGGGTGGCCCATTACAGAAAAAAACTCCTTGAAAAACAGCGGCAGCTCTTTGAAGAAGTGGGGCGAACCGCCCTCTACGGCAAAGGACAAGAAGACGATTCCATCAAGGATCTCGGCGACCAGGCGTCGACCGCGTACAACAGGGAGTTTCTCTTCGAGCTCGGAAACGGTGACCGTCGCATCTTGAAGGAAGTCACCGCTGCCCTGCAAAAGATCGAGGAGGGATCGTTCGGTTCCTGCGAGCGGTGCGGTGAAGCGATCTCCGACAAGCGCCTGGAGGCGCTCCCCTTTGCTCGATACTGCATCACCTGCCAGCGGGCCGCCGAGGAGGAAGAGCGAATGACCGCCGGGTAGGACAGGCGGATGTCGATCCGTTTTGGAATTCTCCTTGTCGTTCTCTTCGGTTCGCTGGTCGCCTACCTTGCCTCTCTGAACCGCTCGGTCGCTCCGGTTGTTCTCGCCCCTGGCTTGCAGATCGAGCCTCCCCTGTGGACGCTACTCTTCGGTGTTTCCTTCATTTCGATCCTCGGAACCGTGCTGGTCATGCTCCTCCGGGACACCCTGCACGCCCTTCATGGGCGAAAGGCGGGTTCGGCAGTTCCCGATTCCGCCGGGGGCTCGTCGTCGACGCGAATAGACCGGGACAGCAGCCGGTCGGAGGAGAGCCCGGCACTGTTGCCTTACACGGAAGGGAAAAAAGCGTTGGAGGCCGGCGACCCCCGTGAAGCGCTCGGGCACCTGAAAGAAGCGCTCCGCGCCGACAAGCTCTTTGCTCCGGCCTACCTGGCGTTAGGAGAGGCATACACGCAGATGGGAGAACAAAAAGATGCCGTGCGCGCGTGGGAGCGCGGCGCCGAACTCGTCCCGATTGTGCCAATTCTGAGAAAGCTGGAGGAGGCCAATCGCACTGAAGGGCGCCCGAGCCGGATGATTCAGCTCTATCAGGATGCTTTAGCCCGATCTCCCCAGGATCAGGTGCTGGCCTTCCACCTCGGACGAGTGCACTTCGAGCTTTCGATGCTCGACGACGCGATGGACCAGTTTAGGAAGATCGAGGTGCCGTTTCCGCACCTTCCGCAGGTGCACGCATACCTCGGGGCGATCTATGAACGGCGAGGTCAGGTCCGGCAAGCGTGTGAAGAGTACGGCAAAGCGCTCGGACTCGGCCTTGCGTTTGAGTGGCCCTATACGTGCGCGCACTGCGGCGCCACCACACGTGCCTGGCAGGATCGGTGTGCGTCCTGCGGGCGGTGGAACAGTCTTCGTTCCTAGTGCCGTGGCGATAAGCTTCGCATCCCGGCGTTCTCGGTCGTCGCCAATCCTCACGTACAACCGCGTACGCTCCGGTTGGCTCCTCCCTCGGGCCTTGGGCTGCTCGCTTCTCGCCACGGCACAAGTGGGTGGCAAG
>Ga0209342_10003175_pt1 | contig 17364 bp, 13 predicted proteins | sample RifCSP16_2_FD_184023 | JGI IMG/M metagenome (GOLD analysis project Ga0209342, IMG submission 184023) | Soil microbial communities from Rifle, Colorado - Rifle CSP2_sed 16_2 (SPAdes) (version 2) | ecosystem: Environmental > Terrestrial > Deep subsurface > Rock core/Sediment | place: Rifle... | reverse complement strand
CAAGGAGTACCTCGACCATCTGAGGTGCCCCGACCGGATCGCCGTGGTCGACTTCGATCACGATGCGTGGCTCACGATGGGCAACCAGGGCGGCGTGCCATCCAAGCAGCACCATCTGACCCGCCCCGGTCACGAGTGCACTCCGTCGTTCGACGAGGTCAAGCTCGACCTCGATACGATCGACTCCAGCGGCAGCACGAACTCCGGAGCCGCCCTCAAGGTCGCCAACGACGAGTTCCAGGCGTACGGGGACCACCGGCACCAATGGGTCACCATCCTGCTGACGGACGGACGGAACACATATCCCTCCGAGCAGCAGTCCGACGCACAGGCACTTGCGGAGTCGCTGCGCGCGGCGGCGCTCGGCGTTGTCATCTACACGATCGGGCTGTACGAGGGGGGGGCCCCGGCCAACTTGGACGAACAGCTCCTCATCAACATTGCGGAGAACACGGGCGGCACGTATTATCCCGCAGCGACTCCGGAGGACATCCGGTGGATCTACCTGGAGATCGCCAATCGATACCAGAGCAGCTTCATCTGCAGCCAGTACGCGACCGTCGACGGCGCCGCCGGCTCCCTCGAGCTGACGCTCGGCTCGCGGGAGTACCCCGCCCAGACCTTCCGGCTCGAGGGCGGCGGCCTTTCCCTCATCCAGCTCGGGGGCTCGGAGCTGCGAGAGGGGTTGCCGTTCGAGTACCAGTTGAACGATCTCTCGTCCGGTTCCATCGGAGTGACGCTCGTGAGTTTCCTCGGCGAGGATGTGGAGACGGTCGGCACGGGTCACGAGATCCTCCGCGCCACCGTCGTGGGCCGGGACCGGGTGGCGCAATCTGTGCACAAGATCAACCTGACCGAGGAGGCGGACTCAATCCAAGGCCTGGTAGACAGTCTCGCGTATTGGCGGGCCCAGGGGGCTGCGACAGGTGTGGGCGTGGTCGCGGTCGCGAATCACACGGACCTCGCGCGAACGGCCGCCCTCAACGCGCAAGCGAACTACACCGCGGGCACCATTACGGTCGCAAAGACGGAGGTGCAACGCGCCCAGACATACCTCGCCGACGCGATGGAGGAGATCGACGTCCAGGTCGCCGACCTGCAGATCCAGAACTGGCTCGGCGAGTCGAAAAAGGACGACATCCGGGTGACCGCGTGCCGGCTCGACCAATGGCTCAACTGGTACGACGGGCTCACGTTCACGATCGACTCTCCCGCCGCGGCGGGCTGGGCCCGGTGGTTCGAAGCCGCGCTCAAGGCGGCCGGAGCCCGAGTCTCGGTGGGCGTCGTGGGAGACCACGCGGTGCTGACGGTCCACACGATCAACGAGTACGTGATCGACCACCGCATCGTGGAGGTCTCGTTCGGCCTCTAGGGCGGCTCCGAGGATCGATCCCTTCCCCCCGCCTCCACTCAATTGCATCAAAAGCCTTATGTGAGCGCCGGCCGCTGCCTACAGGCGATGAGGGGGCGCCAGGTGCGCAGGGACTCCGAGGGGGTGGCCTCCACGGTCGCCACCGTGTTCTCGCTCCTCGTCTTCCTGATCTTCTTCCAGATCGTCGTGTTCGCGCCGATCCCGGCCCAGCAGTACGACGCGGAATGGGCCACGTCCCGCGAGGCGCTCGGGGCGTTCGAGTTGACGCGTTCCGTCCTCGCGGGCCCCGCCGAGGTCGGGCCCTCCTTCTCCGTCGACATCCCGGTTGGCACGAGCGCCGTCTCGCCGTTCGCCGCGGCCAGCCCGGGCCTCCTGACCTTCAAGACCGCTCAGGTCGGGCCAAAGATCTCGTTCCGCTACGTGCCCGACTTCCTGCGCTCCGAGGTCACGCGGATCGACCAGGACGTGATCCTCGCCATCGACAGCTCCGGTTCGATGAACTGGAACGACCCTGACAACCTCCGGATCAGCAGCGCGAAGGAGTACGTCGACAGCCTGAGGTGTCCCGACCGGATCGCCATCGTGGACTTTGACACAGACGCCCACCTGACCCGCCGCAACCTCGGGCCAGGCTACCAGCGCGACCACCTCGATACCCCCGGCCATGACTGCGTTCCGAACTACAGCGAGGTCAAGGGGGACCTCGACACGATTGACTCCGACGGGGGGACGAACTTTGGTGCGGCGCTCGTCGTCGCCAACGACGAGCTCGTCGCATACGGGGACTACCGGCACCAGTGGGTCATCATCCTCCTCACGGATGGGCTGAACACGTTTCCGTCCCAGGCGAGCTCCGACGCCACGGCGCGCGCGGAATCGTTGCGTGCCGCCGATCTCGGGACCGTCATCTACACGATCGGACTCGGGGACGAGCCTGACGGCGCTCTCCTCACCGAGATTGCTGAGAACACGGGGGGCACGTACTACGCCGCGGCGACCGCGGAAGACATCCGCTGGATCTACCTAGAGATCGCGAACCGTTACCAGAGCAGCTTCACCTGCAGCCAATACGCGACCGCGGACAGCGCGGGGGGATTCGTCGAGCTGTCGCTCGGTTCGCGGGAGTACCCGAGCCAGAGATTCCGCCTCGAGGGCGGGGCGCTGTCCCTAGTCCAGTTCGGCGGCTCTGAACTGCGGGAGGGGCTGCCGTTCGACTACCAGTTGAACGACCCGTCGTCCGGTTCCATCGGGCTCACACTGGTCACCTTCACAGGCGAAGACGTGGAGACGTCCGGGACCGGTCACGAGATCCTTCGCGCCACGATCATCGGCCGGGACCGTGTGGCGCAGACCGTGCACAAGATCGACCTCGCCGAGGAGGCGGACGCCGTCGAAGGCGTCCAGGACGATCTGGAGTACTGGCGGGACCAAGGAGCTGCGACAGGTGTGGGCGTGGTCGCGGTCGGCAATCACACGGGTCCCGCGCAGAACGCGGTCCTCAACGCGCAGGCGAACTACACCGCGGGAACGATCTTGGTCGCCAAGACGGAGGTTCAGCGCGCTCAGATCTTCCTAGCCGAAGCGATGGAGGAAATCAACGCGCAGGTCGACGATTTGCAGATTCAGAATTGGCTCGGGGAGTCCACAAAGGACGACATCCGGGTCATCGCGTGCCGGCTCGACCAGTGGCTCAACTGGTACGACGGGCTCACGTTCACGGTCGACTCCCCCGCCGCCGCAGGGTGGGCCCGATGGTTCGAGGGCGCACTCAAGGCCGCCGGGGCCCGGGTTTCTGTCGACGTCGTGGGCGACCATGCGGAGCTCACGCTCCATACGATCAACGAGTACGTGATCGACCATCGCTTCGTCGAGATCTCCTTCGGCCTCTCCGCATAGAACCGGCGCGCTAGGGCTGGATCGGCTGTACGCGGGTCTCGCGATAGCCCTGGACGACGAACAGATACTCCTTCTCCGCGAACTCCCGATCAAGAGCCGGATCTCCCGTGTCCACGCGGAGGGCGGGGGTGTGGCGCAGCTTGTCCGGCGTTGCGACGACGATGACGTTTTTCAGCCCGATTCGGCGCACGACCTCCGGGGAGACCTCGAGGTTCCCCCGTCCCAGCAGGAACCCCTGCGCTCCGATCGGGCTCAGGACGAGTTTGGCGGCGGAATGCGCGTCGAGCAACCGGAGGATGCCCCCCTCGTCGAGGTCCGACGCCACGATGTGCTTCCCGAGGACGGCGTCAACGCCGAGGAGCGTCCCTCCGATGCCGAGCCTCTCCTTGACGTGCCGAAGCGTGCCCCCGGGTCCGAGCAGGTACAGCGTGACCGGACTCTCGTCCATCTCCTCGATCAAGTGCTCCGCAATCCCGTCGCGCGCGTCCTGGTCCGGCAGCTCCTCGAACATCATCTTCCCCGTCTGGATCAGCGTCGGCTCGTGCAGCGTGTGTGCGGTCGCAAAGAGACGGACGACCCATTCTCCCTGGCGGTACCGGTCCTCGTCGAGGTCGAGCACCTCCGCCTCTACGGTGGCGGTGTTGCCGTCCACGAAGTCCGCGAGGATCGCCGCCACGCTCGCGGGGTGCAGGCCGAACACCGCGCTGTGCATCTTCACGCCCGATGGAACCCCGAGGATTGGGAGCTTCGTGCCGATCACGGACGCGATGTCGCGGGCCGTGCCGTCGCCGCCGACGAAGACCACGATCTCGACGCCGCGCGCGAGGAACTCTCGGCAAGCGTTCTCGGTGTCCTTGGCGGTAGTCGGGGAGGCGGATCGATGGGCGACGACCCCCGCCACTCCTGCAGCCCGTAGACAGTCCTCTCCCATCGACCCGCTGGATGTGACCCACTCGATCTCGTTCGCCTGGGGTCTCGCCCGCAACGCAGTCAGCATCTCCTGGGCCTTCGAGGGGGCGACGGGCGTGGCACCGCGGTTCAGGGCTTCATCGACGACGCCGTCGGTCCCTTTCAGGCCGACGCGCCCGCCCATCCCTGCGATGGGGTTCACTAGGAAGCCGACTCGATGCATTCGCCACCCGTACCAACTCGGTCTATTTGGCGGTTCGGGGGTCCGCAGAGAGGCTCCGGACGGAGGAGCTCTCAGGGATAGGTGGCCGAAGCAATCCGCGACCCGTCGGTCGAGAGCAGGACGAGCGTATGAGCCGTGCCGTCGAGCAGACCACCCGTACGGGTCACCTGGAACACGTCCCCGGCGGTCAGCTGCCCCTCGGCGCCGAGGTCCGTCCAGGTGCATCCGTACACATTACCGCTGATCACGAAGACCATCGAGGGGTTCAGAGTGGCCGTCACTCCCGACGACCCGTTCACCAAGAGGTTCACACCGTAGTTCGCCGCCGGCCTGGCCTGAGTTGTCGCCGCGACACGGACTCGAAGTCGTCCGTGATCCGTTGGGGAATGGTGAAGGTCCCCGGGACGGTGAGGGGCCCCGAGTGTGGCGTCATCAGGACGAACATCACCATACCCACCACGCCGACGAGGGTCACGACCGCGACGACGATGAGGACAATTGCCCATGCGGGCAAGGCGGACCGCGGCGGCTTCGGCGCCCACGGATGCCCGGGATGCGACGGTGCTGGCGGAGGAACGGCGGGGACACCGGCCGGAGGAGGGCTTTGCATGACTCCCGTTGGCGGAGGACGCATCGCACGGACATGAGCCTTCCGCCAGCGGCCCGCGACGCAGGCATCAACGACAGTCGGACACTATCGGTGGTCAAGCAAGCCGAAGATGCAACAGGTATCCAACGGCGGCGATCAGTGGCAGCGCTAGGAGGACGGGGGCGACGGCGACGGAGGCGGAGAGACCGGTCGCGATCCCGAGCTGGATCACCGCCAATTCATTCTTCGTGACGCTGGCTGGGTCTGCAGGTCGCGTGCGCACCTGCGCCACGAGGGCCAGCGCGGCGAACGGTACCGCCGCCCAGAACAGGGGGGACCAAAGCGCAAGGACCCCGAACCCCGCGAGGGCTGCGAGCGCATACGCGATGGTGTAGAGTTTTCCGGCCCGACGCCCGAGGAACGCGATCGTCGTTCGCTTCGGCGGCGTTGCCGCGAGGTCCGCCTCGACGTCCAAGTAATGGTGCATCAGGAGCATCGCCACGCACACGCAGGCGTACGCGGTGGAGGCGATGATCGCCGACGCGGAGAGGGTCAGCGTCTGGACGTAATAGCCGCCGAGGACGCACAGCAGGACGCCGAGGAACCCGCCCGACAGCTCGCCCACGAACGGCCGGTACGACGTGCGGATCGGAGGCATCGTGTAAAACAGGCCGGACACGTATCCGGGGAGGACGAAGACGAGCACGGTCCACGAACGCGCGACGACGAGATAAGAAGCCAGGATCGTAACGAGGGCGCTCGAGACCGCGAACACGACCCAAAGCTCTCGGATCGTCAGCAGGCCGCGGTTCAACACCTTGCTCCCGCCGGACAGCGCGCGGGGCACGTCCGCCCGGTCCGTCCCGCTCCGCCAATCGTAGATCTCGTTTACGGCGTGGGTCTCGAAGCCCTGGACGAGCGTCGCGATCGCGAGCGTCGCGAGGAACCACCGCCAGTCGAGCAGCCCGGACTCATGGTACGCGAGGGCGGTCCCAAGGGTGACGGCGGTGAACGACCAAAGAAGCACGGGGATGAGGCGGAACTCGAGGAACACCCCGAGCGCGAGCCGGGACCGCACGGACTTCGAAGGAGGGCGCTGGATTAACCGTTTTGCCCAACCGACTCTTGGCGGCGGCGCCCCGACAAAGGTTCATAGGACCTCCGCCATCGAGCCGCGGGTCCCTTGGACAAGCGGCTGTGGCATCTCATCGTCGGGACGCGGGGCGGGCTGAACCGCGCGAAGATCATCCACCTCCTGCGGGGTCGCCCGTACAACGCGAACGCCCTTGCTGCGGCGATGCGCCTGGACTACAAGACCGTGCGGCACCACCTGAAGGTCCTGGTCGAGAACAACATCGTGATGGCCTCCCGGGACCAGACGTACGGGACGCTGTACTTCCTGACGCCGCGACTCCAAACCCACTTCGAGGACTTCCTCGAGATATGGGACAAGGTTCAAGAAGCCGACAAGAAGATGAGCGGGGTGCCGAGCGATGAGCGTCCACACTAGTTTCTGGATCGCGAACATGATCCTGAGCGTCGTCAGCGTGATCGTCCTCTCGGGACTTCTCTTGGTGTACGCAAAGAACTTCCGCTCGATCAAGAGCACGTTCTCCGTCGGGCTCGTGCTGTTCGGCGTCCTGTTCCTCATCCAGAACATCGCCTTCGTAGGCCTCTATATGGCCATCGCGACCTCGGAGAAGAACTACGGACTCGACATGGCGATGCCCATGCTCGCACTCAACGTGACGCAGCTCGTGGGTTTCGGGGTGCTGTTCCGAATCTCCTGGCAATAGATGGAGGAGTTCGGACGGCGCGCAGACCGGTCCAATGGCCATAACGTTCATGGCGGACCTTCGGTTCCGGCGCGCGTGGTCCCCACCCCCACGGACCGTCGGGAGCTCCGACGGTCCATCCTCAGCCTCGCGTGGCCCGTGATCGTCTCGAACTTCCTTCAGGTCCTCGCGACGACGATCGACCTCGTCATGGTCGGGCGCATCGGCGTCACGGAGGTCGCGGCCGTCGGCGTCGGCGGCAACATCGTGTTCTTCACGTTCACAGTGATGATCGGCATCACCTCGGGGACGATCGCCCTCGTCGCCCGCGCGTTCGGCGCGAGGAACAAGCGCGAGGCGGACCACTTTCTGACCCAGAGCCTCGTCGCCGGGATCCTGCTGTCCATCCCGATCATGCTCATCGGCCTCCTCATCCCCTACCTCCTCGTCGCCCCGTTCTCCCCAACGGCCGAGGTGCAGACGCTCTCCGCGGACTACACGTCCATCATCTTCATGAGCGTCCCGTTCCTGTTCGTCATCTTCATCGCGAACGCGGCGCTGCGTGCGGCGGGCGACACGAAGACGCCCCTCCTCATCGGCATCGTCGAGAACGTCATCAACTTCGCGATCAACTACACGCTGATCTTCGGGAACTTCGGATTCCCCGCGCTCGGCGTCCGAGGCGCGGCGATCGGGACGACCATCTCCTATTTCGTCGGGGCGATGCTGTTCCTCGGCCTCTTCATCGACCACCGCGTGAAGGTCGGCATCCGCCTGGAGAGACCGTTCGCGAACTGGCCGACGATCCGGCGCGTCCTGCGCATCGGGCTCCCCGCGTCCGCGGAGCAGTTCGCGTTCCAGATGGGCATCCTGATCTGGATCGTGTTCGTCGTGAGCTTCGGCGAGGACGCTCTGGCGGCGCACCAGATCGGGCTCCGCATCCAATCCTTCGCGTTCATGCCCGGCTTGGGGTTGAGCATCGCGTCCTCCGCGCTCGTGGGCCAGAACCTCGGCGCGAAGCTGCCGGACATGGCGGAGCGTAGCGCGCGCGAGTCGACGAAGCTGTCCATCGCGGTCATGGGGGCGATTGCCGCCTTCAATTTCGTTTTCGCCCCTTGGATCGCCCTCGCCTTCGCGCAGCCGGGACCGGCGGTGGATTTGGCGGTGCTGTTCATCCGCCTCCACGCGATCTCGATCCCCGCGGTCGGAGCGTTCTTCACGCTCTCCGGGTCGTTGCGAGGCGCGGGCGACACGAAGTGGCCGTTGTACGCTTCCCTGGTGGGCACGTACGCGGTCCGCCTCCCACTCTCCTGGGTCCTGGGCTACACCTTGGGCCTCGGCCTCTTCGGCGTGTGGATCGCGCTCCCGGTCGAGTACTACCTACGGGCGCTCATCATCGTCCCGAGGTTCAACAGCGGCGCATGGAAGGCCACGGTCGTTTAGGCACCTCTTTAAGGATCTACATGCCAATCGCCCCCGGGGGAACCCGTTGGGCTTCCACTGGGAATGGTTCGCGGTCAAAGCCACGGGTCCGGACATCCTCGACCGCCTGATCGCGGTCCGCGGTTCCACTCAGGCGAAGGTTCTCACGAAGCTCAGCAACCAGGGAGTTCACGAGGCACTCGAGAAGTATGCGGAACCAACCTCCGACTGGCTTGCCTGCGCGTCATTCCAAGGATGGACATTTGTGCAGGGCTCGGTCACGTTCTGGGGCGATGACGTCGTGCGTATTGCCAAGGAACTCGACGCGGACGCCTGCGTCGCGGCCGCGGAATCAACGACTTGGGTGCTCATGATGGAATATGCGAAACCGAATGGCAATATTCGCACGCGCTCGTTCATGCTTGAGGGATCCGATAACCTTGACAATCTCAAGTTCACCGTGGTTCGCCGAACGGCCTCTCAGGGTCCTTTGAAGCGAGACGACGAAGGCAAGGAAACCTCGGAGGGCTCCCCCTTGCCAGGCGAACCGCTCGACATCGTCGTCGCGGACGACGAGCGCCTCCTTCGGGTTCTTCAGGGAATCGGCGTCCCCCTCGACGCGTTCGTGAAGCACCACATCGGCTGGTTTGACTGGAAACGTATGGTCGCCATTGATGGACCAGGCGCAAGGGAACCCGCCTTCACACTCTTCATCGAGGGGCCGTTGAGGACTGAGGCTCAGCCACCCCCGTCCAAGCGCGGCCTCCTCAGCCGTCTTCGAGGTCGCTGAGCGGGCGTGAACCTCGTTGACCACCACTCTCATTGGGCCGGACGCTGGACGGCATGTCGTCCGAAAGAGGCGAGCTCGGCCTCGGTCTCCTCGGTGTGCGGGTCGCGCTCCCGGTCGGGTACTATTCCCGGGCGCTGATCATCGTCCCGCGGTTCAAGGGCGGCGCATGGAAGGCGACCGTGGTCGAGCGGCTCCCAATCGGCGTCCCGATCGTCGTCGGCGGTGGGGTCCAGATGCCCCACTTCGTCGAAGTCCGCCCCCGGGAGACCCGCCGCTCCGGGGAGTCTGACAGGGTCATCGAAGACTAGATACTGAAGACTGGATACGCAAGCCTAAAGCGGGTCCTCCGACTCTGCGGGACGAGGACGGATCCGTATGCGCGATCGCGACCGTCGAGGGTTGTGGGGGCTTGTAGTCTGTTCCCTGGTTGTGGTCTCCTTCGTGGTCTTGTCCCCTCCGGGAAGGCAGTACCAGGGACCTGTGCCGTCGGAACCGTCCCTCCGGTTGATGGCCGACTTCTTTATCGAGAATCAAGGTCAGCTCCGGAGCCCTGAGATCCTGTATTACTCGACCGAAGGTGACGTCCAGATTGGCTTCGGACGAACCTTCGTGGTCCTCCGGGTCGCCGACCGTGCACAAGAGGGCGGGCCCGCGCCGCCGCTCCCCTCGGGCGCCGACCGTCCCGTGAATATCGTCCCCGCGCGGTACGCGATTGTGCGACTGGAGTTCGAGGGTGCCCTGATCGGCGATCCTCGTGGAATCGATGAGGCTCCCCACCACACTCACTTCTTCCTCGGGAACGACCCGTCGCAATGGCGCACCGACGTCCGGAGCTTCCGGGGAGTTGCATACGAAGACCTATACCCGGGAATCGACCTGAGGTATCGGACCTCGGCTGCGGGGCTCAAGTACGAGTTCCTCGTCCGTCCCGGCGCGGACCCTTCCACTATCCGCGTCTCCGTGCAAGGCGCAGAGGCATTGGAGGTGGCACCCGATGCGCTCACTATTGGGACTCGGTTCGGAACCGTACGCGATCAGGGCCTCGACGCATTCCAGGGAGCGGACGAAGTGACGTGCGCCTTCGCAAAGAAGGGATTGGCGACATTTGGATTCTCCTGTGACGCGCTCGACGCGGAACGGCCCCTCGTCATCGACCCGCTCATCTACATGACGTATCTGGGGGGCAGCCGGTGGGACCACCCACGGGCGCTGGCCGCGGACCGGGACGGAGCCCTGATCGTGGCGGGCGGGACGGACTCGATCGACTTCCCGGTCACCCCCGGGGCGTACGACACGTCGCTCAACGTCTCTGCCGGGCAAATGAGCAACTTCATCGCGAAACTCGATTCCACCGGCGGCGAACTCCTGTTCGCCACGTTCCTTGGCGGGAGCACTGCGGATGCGGTCAACGCGGTGGCCATGGACGAAAGTGGCGCAATCTACGCCGCGGGCCACACCTACTCCCCCGATTTCCCCACGACCACCGGCGCGTTCGACCCGACGTTTAACGGAAACGTCGACGTGTGGGTGGCGAAGCTGAGCCCCGGGGGCGACGCCCTTCTGTTCAGCACGTTCCTAGGGGGCTGCTGCGCAGACCACGGCACGGGCGTCGCGATCGACGGTAGCGGGAATGCATACGTGACCGGGTCCGTCGGCTCGAACGACTTCCCTACGACCTCAGGGGCTTATGACCGAACATATACGGGCGGAGAAGCTTTCGTTTCTAAACTCGACCCATCGGGCCGCCTCCTCCTTTACTCGACGCTCCTGGGTGGAAGTCACGAAGAGGTGGCCCTTGGGCTGGCCGTCGACGGAAACGGGGCTGCGATTGTGGCCGGAATCACGGGCTCGGCTGACTTTCCTGTGACCCCCGGCGCATTCGACACGACATACGCGGGAGGATGCACGGTGTACGGAGGGTGCGGCGACGGATTCGTCGCGCGAGTGAGTCCGAACGGCTCGGACCTCGACTTCGGCACGTACCTAGGAGGAGCGGACGGAATTGAGGCGGTGACGTCCATCGCCCGGGACCCGCTGGGCTTCGTGTACGTCACCGGGCGCACGGACTCCGCGGACTTCCCGACGACCCCCGGCGCCTACGACCGAACGTTCAACGGCAAGACGAACGACGGCGGAGATACATTCGTGACAAAACTGGATCCCGACGGCCGGACTCTCTCGTACTCCTCTTTCCTCGGCGGCTCCGGTGCGGACTGGGGGCGGTCGATCGACGTGAGCCCGGACGGACGTGCCTGGGTGGTGGGTGACGCGGGGTCCACGGACTTCCCCGTCACAACCGACGCTCTCTACAGGACCGACCCTGGGCGCGAAGACGGCTTCCTCGCCAACTTCGACGCGGCAGGAACGAAGCTGGCGTACTCGACGTACCTGGGAGGTTCGGACCTTGACCTAGGTATGGCTGTCGAGGTGACCGCGAGCGCGGTGTACGCAGGGACTTACACGTCATCTTCCGACCTTCGGACGACTTCTGGGGCGTTCGACCAGAAATACGACGGCGGTTCCGACGCGTACCTGGTCGGAATTCAGTTCGTCACGAATCGTCCTCCGACGGTTCTTTCCTTCTCGGCGTCACCCGGGGTCGAAGGGGCACCCGTGACCCTCACGGTCTCGGCCGCCGACCCGGACGGCGCCCCGCTGACATATGCGTTCGACTTCGAGTCCGATGGAATCGTCGACACCGCAGGACCGGACGCAGCTGTCGACCACATCTACGGGGACGATTTCACAGGATTCGCCGCGGTCCGCGTGAGCGACGGAAGCCTTTCGGTGACCGCCACGACTCCCGTCCCAGTCGCCAACGCGGCGCCGACCGTGAGGGCAACGGCCCGCCAAGTGGGACAGATCGATCTCACCCTCCGAATCGCGGGGGAGAAGTGGCACGAAGTGGCGATGACGATCTTCGAGGACGGAATCCCCTGGAACATTACGCGGCTCACCCGCCTTCCGGGGTCCCCCGACGACCAGTCGGCTACGATCTCGGGGCTGGACGTGGAAAACCGCTCCATCGTCGTCGAATTCACCCCCTCCGACGACCCCGTGAACGGCCAAGACCTGGGCGCGACCCCCGCGTGGCTCACTCTCCGAAGCGGGCCCGATCACGAGACCCGGCTCCACCACACGTTCACGGTGCGCCATCCCGCGACGTGGACGTGGGACGTGGGGAACCTCACGGCCCTCGTGCCGACCGCCGTGGAGCTGCTTGTGTCGGCCTGGGACCCCGGGAGCGACGACCTAACGATCCTCGTGGACTGGGGTGACGGTGCGACGTCCACAACCACGGTCTTTGCGAACGGCGTCGGCCCCGATCCGTTTCCGTCGACAGACGTACTCCCCGTGACCGTTAACCTCCGATTGACCCACGTGTTCTCAACCGCGGGAAGCCACCTCGTCGAGGTCCGCGTCGTCGACGACGACGGAGGGGCTACGGTCGCCTGGCTCACAACCGTGGGCTAGCCCGGGCCCTTGTCCCAGGCGCACCGATAATGCGTCTTGGGGGGTGGCGTCCATCGGACGCCGTCCATTGTGACTAAGGCCGAGGATTTCAAGGAATGGCACAACGAGGTCGTCGCCCGATCCGGCCTACGGGACTAGCGCTATCCTGAGAGTAGGATGGATGTGTGAACCCCGCACGGATGGGCGGCGGTGATGCCCAATGGTGATTTCATGCGCCGCCAGATAGTCTGAACGACCCAAAGATCGAGAAACCCGATTCCTCTTATAGACTCGCGGCTTTCCGCGCAGAGAGGGCCATGGAGTACCGACGCCTTGGGGACACGGAGCTCGAGGTGTCCGCGATCGGACTGGCCGCGTGGCCGCTGACGACGTCCGTGTGGCAAGGCGACGACAGCGAGGCCCTCGCGTTCGTCCAGAAGGCGTACGATCTGGGGATCAACTTCTTCGACACCGCCGACGTCGACGGGCACGGCAAGGGCGAAGAGCTCCTGGGGAAGGCGTTCGGGGGGAACCGCGAACTCGTCGTCCTCGCGACGAAGGTCGGCTACGACTTCTACAACGACCCTTCCGCGAACGGTGTCTCCGGCTCCCGACGCTTCGACGCGGACTACGTCCGTTACGCGGTGGAGAGGAGCCTCGAGCGACTCTCGACGGACTACATCGACCTCCTCCAGCTCCACCACCCGACGCTGGAGGCGGTGCACGACGATGCGCTGTTCGCGACGCTCGAGGACCTGCACACCGAGGGCAAGATCAAGTGCTTCGGGGCCGCCCTGGGTCCCGGGCTCGGACACCACGACGAAGGCGTCCTCGCCATGCGGAAGCGCGGAGCGAAGACCCTCTCGACGATCTACAACCTGTTCGAGCAAGATCCGGGCCGGAAGTTCTTCACAGTCGCGCTCGAGACGATGACCGGCATCCTCCTTCGGAACCCCCACGCGAACGGCATCCTCGACGACACCGCCACGGCCCCATCCGAGGTGAAGAGCAGCGGGTACTATCCTCCGCGGACGGAGGCGTGGGCGCGCGAGGCGATTGAGAAGAGGAAAAAGCTCGCGTGGATCCAGAAGGGCGACATGACGATTGGCCAGGCCGTGCTCCGCGCCTACCTCTGGGAGGAGACGGTGCCCTCCGCGCTCGTGGAGACGCAGAGACTCGAGCAGCTCGGGGAATTCTGCGAGACGACGGACAAGCCCGGCTTCGTGCGCGAGGAGATCGCAGAGATCGCGGAACAGTACCGCCGGAACTTCGATGTACCGAAGGCGTGACGCGATGGAACTCGCGAGGGGCGTCGTGCCTTTGATCTTGGGAATTGTCCTGCTCGTCGCGTCGGTTCTTTGGGTAGCCTTCACCCTCTTCATGCCCTTCTTGCCGCCGCTTGCCTTGCTCGCAGCCCTTCTCCTCGTCAGAGGTGCCCTCGAGTTGCGAAGCCCATCGCCGAACCGACGGCGTTGAGGTCGTCCAACATGAACGTCGGTTTTCTCGACGCACAGGGCCGCATGTACGACCTGAACTTCCGGACGACGAAGCGCCGGCTGCGCGGGTCGGACGGCGAATGGGAGCTGGAGGCGGGCGAGGCCGTCGGCGCGGAGGTTTCGGTCGAAGCCGCCGTGTTCGTCGAGACGGACCGACCCCACCTGCTGATGCGACCGACGAGCGGGTCGGCGCTCACAACGGATCGCCGCATAATCTTTGTCGCGGGTCCCTCCGTCCCACGGAATTCGGAGGAGCCGACGACGTTCAATGTGGCCATCCACGTCCCCCGGACCGCGGTCGACTATCTCCTCCGCGACGCGGGAGGCCGCGAGATCGTGGAATTGCGAAAGGAGGACGTCCGTGGAGTCCTCGAGGCGAAGGCCGAGCTCACCCTGAGGGCCGAAGGTCCGTGGCTTGGCGGGAAGACCGGATTCCTCGTCGTCTTGCGCCCCGCGGATGCCGCCCGAAAGGTGGTTTCCGCGCTCACACTCTGAGGACGCGACCGGAATCGCACCCCACCGCGACAAAAGAGTTATACGCGGCGCCCCGGCTGGCCCCTGAGAGGCTCCCATGTCCTACGACCTCGGTGTCCTGAACCTCGCGGGCGGTCGGAAGAAGAGCAAGACGAAGCTGTACGTGGCCGTGGCGGTCGTGGCCATCGTCGTGATCGTCGCCCTGCTGTACGTCGTGGGCCCCCTCTGATTCCGCCTTCCTCCCGCCGCCAACCCGATCGGTCGGGAATAGGTTGATGCCGCGACCGCTCATCGTGCACGGGGGAATCATGAGGGGCGCCGCGGTTTCCGTCGTTCTTGTTGCCGTCCTCGCCGGCGCGCTCCTCCCTCCCAGCCGCGCCGCCGACCTGGAACCGCCAACCGCCCTCGACGCGCCCTTCTCCCCGAACGTCCGCGTGAACTCGGGGAACCCGACGTACGTGTACCAGGTCGAGCCCACCATGGCAATCAACTCCCAGGGCCGGATCTTCGTCGGGTGGAAGGAGGCGTTCACGCACAACGGCGGCGGCCAGCGCGTCTCCTTCTCCTATTCCCCGGACATGGGCGCGACCTGGGCGCCGAACGCGTTCATGCCCCTCCACACGTACGCGATGCAGTCCGACCCCTGGCTCACCGTCTCCGAGAACGACCGCGTGTTCTTCTCGCGCATCGAGTACGACGGAACGAGCGTCCCCGGGGGCATCGCAATCACCGAGACCCTCGACGGCGTGGCGTGGGGACCGACGCGCCTCATGGACGACGCCCCGAGGTTCGCGGACAAGCAGACGCATGCGAACGACGCGGTGGGGAACGTGTACATGATCTGGAACTCAGACCTCATCTCCTCGGGCCTGTACCAACTGTACTTCTCGCGGTCCGACGACGCGGGCGTCACGTGGACGCCGAAGGTCCTTGTGCCGGACACCATGAACGGTCACCTCGGCGGCTTCGTGGAGGTCCACCCGAACGGAAACGTGTTCGCGACGTGGTGGTCGTGGGCGAACCAGAACGTGTGGTTCGACCGGTCCATCGATGGCGGCGTCTCGTGGGGGACAGACGTCCGCGTCAACGACATCGCGGGGTCCGCAGACTCCCCGTTGAACAGCGACCCTCCGGTCCTGCCCGCGATGGCGGTCGCCGCCAACGGGACGACCTACGTTGTCTGGGAGGACTATCGGAATGCACGGCCCGGGGGCACCCCGAACGGGAACATGGACATCATGTTCTCGCGGTCCTCGGACGGGGGCGTCACCTGGTCGGCCGCGCGGCGGCTCAACGACGACGCGACGACCGCACGGCAATGGATGCCGGACCTGGCGATCGATCCGTCCGGGGGAATCCACGTCGCCTGGATGGACCAGCGGGAGAGCACGCGCCACGTCTACTACGTGAGCTCGATGGACGGCGGGACCACGTGGGCGCCGAACCTGCGCGTGACGGATGCCGGCACGCCCTTCAGCTTCACGCGGCCGGGGGACTACCTGGACATCGAGTCGGATTCCGCTGGGACCATCCACGTCGTCTGGACGGACGGCCGGCTCGGGGACCTCGACATCTTCTACGCGCGACTGGTGGCGACGGCGACGGTCACCGTGGACACCGTCCCGGGCGGCCGCACCGTGGAGGTCGACGGCGTCCCGCGGGTGGCGCCCTACGCGTACGATTGCCTCATCGGGCAGTACTACACGCTTTCCGCCCCGACGCCGCAGGGCGGAAGCCCCACACGCTACACGTTCTCCTCGTGGTCCGATGGCGGTGCACAGACCCATCAGTTCCTGTGCTCCGTCCCGACGACATACACCGCCACGTTCCTCGTCGAGCACGAGGTCACGGTTTCCACGTCGCCGCCAAACCTGTCGGTCCTCCTCGACGGGGTTTCGTACGTCGCGCCGTGGACTTCGTGGTGGCCGGAGGACTCCTCGGCCGTCGTGGACGCTCCCTCGCCCCAAGGCGGCGCTTCGACGAGACACCTCTTCGATTCGTGGTCGGACGCGGGGAGCCGGGCACACGTCGTCGTCGCGAGCGGGCCGATGGCACTCGTCGCGACCTTCCGCACGCAGTTCTTCCTCCTCGCCCAGTCTTCCTACGGCGTCGTGTCGTGCGACTCCCCGGACTGCTGGTACGATCAGGACGCCCCGGCAACGTTCTCCGTCTCTCCCCTGATCGTCAACGCCTCGCCGGGCACCCGCTATCGGTTCTCGGGGTGGCTGGGGGATTCCAACGCCACCTCCGGCTCGGCGGACATCATCATGGACGGGCCGCACATCGTCACCGCCGCGTGGGGGACCCAACACGAGCTGAGAGTCGACTCGCCGTACGGGACGACCGCGGGCGCCGGATGGTACAATGCGAAGTCGAACGCGACCTTCTCCGTCTCGCCGTTGATCGTCGACGGGCCGCCGCGTACGCGATATGCCTTCGACGGTTGGACGGGGGACTCTAACGCCACGGCCGAGTCTGCGACCCTCGTCATGGACGGAACGCGTTCCGTAACGGCCATGTGGGGGACGGAATTCGAACTTACGGTCGATTCCCCGCACGGATCGACGACGGGGTCGGGATGGTACCGCGCGAACACGGCTGTCCCCTTCTCGGTCTCCCCCGTCCTCGCCGCCGGGCCGCCGGGGACGCGATACGTGTTTCAGCGGTGGACGGGGGACTCCGCAGCCACAACCGCGGACGCCACGATAGATTTGGACGCACCACGCACCGCCACCGCCCGATGGGGCCCTGAGTACGAACTGACGATCGTCTCCGCGTACGGGACGCCCGAAGGGGCGGGTTGGCACGCAGATGGTGAGCTCGTCAATGTGAGCATCGAGGCGGAGGTGACGGTCTACGGCATCACGTACCGCTTCGTCGGATGGACGGGCGACGAGGTGCGCTCCGATTCGGCGTTCGGGACGGTCATGGATCGGCCCAAGCGGATCGAGGCCGAATCGGAGCG
>Ga0209342_10003172_pt1 | contig 17377 bp, 16 predicted proteins | sample RifCSP16_2_FD_184023 | JGI IMG/M metagenome (GOLD analysis project Ga0209342, IMG submission 184023) | Soil microbial communities from Rifle, Colorado - Rifle CSP2_sed 16_2 (SPAdes) (version 2) | ecosystem: Environmental > Terrestrial > Deep subsurface > Rock core/Sediment | place: Rifle... | reverse complement strand
GGCGGCGGCAAGGCTGTCATCATCGGTGATCCAGAGAAAAATAAATCTGAAAAACTGCTGCGCGCATTCGGGCGGCTCGTCGAGAGCATGGGCGGCAGGTTTCTCACTGGCGAGGATGTGGGAACATCTTCGGAGGACATGAGGATCGTGAACAAGGAGACAGAATACACCATCATTCCACCGAAAAGCATGGAAGAGGAGTGGCAGTCCTCATTCCTCACCGCGCTGGGGGTGGTTCGAGGAATTCAGGCGTCTGTGAAAGAGGTGTATGGAAGCGATTCCCTCGCGGGGATACGTATTGCGATCCAGGGCATCGGCAAAGTGGGTGAACGGCTGGCTCGCATGCTTCATGCCGAAGGTGCCAGGCTCATAATAACTGATCTCGATCAGGGCAGACTTTCCGGGCTCATGGAACTCGGTGCCACTGCTGTCATGCCTCATGAGATCTACAGGATCGACGCAGAGGTCTTCTCGCCCTGTGCGCTTGGCGGTATCCTTAATGATGAGGTCATACCTTTTCTCAGATGCAGGATCGTGGCAGGGGCAGCGAACAACCAGCTCGCAGAAGACCGACATGCTGTGCAGCTGTGGAAAAGAGGCATCCTTTATGCTCCAGACTATGTGATCAATGCAGGTGGATTGATCTCCGCGCTTTATGAGATGGGGAGGTGCGATAGAGAAACTGTGATCCGGATGGCAGAAAAGATATACGATCGCCTGAGATCGATCTACGATATCTCCAGGTCTGAGGGGATCTCAACCCTGGCTGCAGCAGACCGCATGGTGGAAGAAAGAATCAGGCAGGGGAGAAGCACCCTGCCCTGATCCTCTCAGAGTAAATATGTGGTGATCGCCTCGACAAGCACGTGATATGATATCCACAGCATCCAGATACATATAGCCAGGAAAACTATCGTGAACACCATCTTTCCGAACAGTACCAGTATGCTTCTTTTCTCATCCGTCTCATGTACCACTTCATCGGTTTCCTTGTTCTGCATCACCTCTTCATATTCAAGCGGATGCTCCTCGCGCATTTCTTCCTCAGAGATATTGCCTGTCACCCAGGATATGTTCGGGAATTTTCCGAAATGCTCATCATAGAAATGCCCTATGAACACAGCAAGTGAAGCAAGGACAGCTTCCCATGTGTGGAAAAGGTTGGCGATCTGGACGACCCCTATCGGAAAATACTGCATCGCTTCGAACGGCTTCCACATCAATAATCCTGTGAATCCCATTATGACAGCCCCAAACCCGGCACCGAAATATTCGAACTTCTGCTTCCATGTGTATCTCCCGAATTTTGGATGCTCATCAGAAAGTCTGAAGAAATACCTGATCTGTTGCTGGAAGTCTTTGAGGTCCTTTAAGTTGAACAGTATATCAAAGCGCGGCTTCTCGATGAGATGGTAAACCACGTGGTACACCGACACGCCGATCATCAGCAGCCCGGAATAGTGGTGTATCAGTGTCCTGTTATCAAATCCGCCTACAGATGCGATCATCAATCTTGACCACCATTCATCAGGGAACTTCAAAGGGAAACCTGTGTATGCGAGCAGGATGAATGTGGTAAAGAATAATATATGCTCTATGCGCTGGTTAAGCGTGAACCTCTTGAATTGCAGTCCCATTTTAATGCCTCCTTCTTAATTCGTATTTTGAAGTAACACCGAGGAAAATCAGCCCTAATGTGAAAGCCAGTTCGAAAATTATCATTATTATATAGAAATAAGTCACAAGTTTTTTTGCATCTATGAACAGCAGAAAAACCGACTGACCTTCGTGTACCTTTCCGCCTGTGATCAGTGCGCTATTACCTGGATGGCATCCAGGTTTTCCGCATGTTTGCGGAAGATTGGCAGGATATATCGCAGACGCTGGATCGTTTTCGCTCTTTACATCGTGGTATTCATGGCAGTCAGAGCATATGGCAAGCCCCTTTCCACCCACCAGAAGCGCCTTGTAGTGGTATGATTTCTTATAGGTATCAAACCTGTCTGTCTGAATCCCATAGTACCATGCGCTCATTTTGGTCTGGTTTTCATGGCAGTCTGCGCACAATAATGGTACCTTATCCGGATATACAGGTGAATCTGGATTATCACGGGGCAGAATATTGTGGACTCCATGGCAATCAGTACATGCCGGTGCTATCGCAACTCCTTTTTCAAGTTCTCTCCAGTGTATGCTCTCTCTGTACAGCCTGCCTGCGTCTGCATGGCATCTTGAACAGAATTCGGTCATATTGGTCTTCGTAGGCACTCCTGTGAAATTTGTAAACATCGCGGTTATTGAAACCGCTGCTCCGCTGATCTTCAGTTCTCCGCCGTGGCAGTCTGCGCATGAAATGTTCCTGTCATAGTGTACGCTCTTCTCGAACTCCTTTACCTCGCTGGAATGGCAGTGGAAGCACGAGATGTCCTCGTTCCTTATCTGAGCATCAGCCACTGTCAGGAACATCCCGGCAAGAACGAGCAGAGCTGCAAGCTTGCATGCTCTTTGATGGATTTTCTTCATGGTACTCGTATCATCACCTCGCAGAAATTATCCCCATGAGTAACCAATTTCATAACCTCTAATTCGGTTTTATTTCCCAGTGCATAATCCAGTGCCCCTTTGAATGTTTCCCTTGCAGTATGGCAGACATTCGTGTCAAAATTGTTCCCTTCTTTTGCAAGACTGCATTTCTTGATTGTATAAAGCATATTCTTCCCTTCTATTTTCCATTCGCTTTCTCTATGTAATCTTGAATCTATCATCTCTAAAGCTTTCTGGAATGTTTCCAGGTCCCAATTACTGATATTGTTTTCATTCTCGTATTCCTGCATCAGGTATTTTCCGATTCTTCTGCCAAGCGCGGTAAGTGATAGGGGGATATCTGGAAGATCCTTCAATCCTTTGAGAAACGCCATGAACATTATCAGTTCCTGATCCACTGTGCTGTGGCTTGTTTTCAGATTGTTCACTATCTCATTGATCTTTATGCCAACATCCGGACGATGCTTCAGCATGATCATATTTGCCATTGATTTTGCTTCATATAAGTGCCCATTTGCTTCCATAAGCATGACAAGGCTCTTTGTTATTTTTCCTATTGCTTCTTTATTTCTAAAATTGTGGAACAATGCTATCGAGTCATCATCTATTTCCACCCTTTCTGCGATCCTGGAAGTTTCATACACATCTTTTATCAGGGACAGCATCTCTTTTAATGGAATGTCTTTTATTGGTCTTTTTGCCAGGTTCTCGATCGTTATTTCTCCGAGCGGTATATTGTTGGCGAGCATGTCCTCGAAATAATTCCTGTGAACAGTGACCATGTTGTAATTGCTCAAAAGATGTCTGCTGATAATAGCCTTCCAGAAAATCGGGTTGTTCTTTATGATCTTCATAAACTCATCCCTGGATCCAAAAAAGGTGATCAGGCTTCTCTGCGCTTCCTTTTTACCGGCTCTTGAAAGCTCGACCTTGATGCATTCATTGAAATTGACTGCATTCCTGATCTCAAGCGGGGATCTTTCAAGTGTGTTCTTCACAAGGTAATGCGATATCAGGGCAGCGGCGAACTTTATCCTCTGGGAAGACCCTTTTATTTCAAGCATTACGTTTGCAGGGAACGAATCGCTGTCATATTTCAGGATGATGTCAATATTCCATCCAAGTTCATCGAACCTGCGCTTGAGATATTCCTCAAGTTTTGTCATCGAATTAATGAGCGCAGGATTTATTGTCTCATCCAGCACGTTCTCAGGTACAAGCGTACCCTCTAACTCAGAGAGCGTCCAGTTCAATAAAGGCAGGTCTGTCGCTGATGAGTTCATCCTCGGACTGTACTTCCCTGCCATGTTTATATCTCCCTCAGGGCATTGCCAAAATTCCCTCCATGTTTTTCCATGTAGGGCTTCATCTTCTCGATGCTGTCGTCATCAAGGGAGATGTGTTTTGTTACGTTCATATTCTCCTCCTTTCATGTTGTTTCCATCTCCCGGTGATCCCACTTTCTACGTCCCTCCAACTGCATGTACAAGATACATAAAGAACGATGCCGGGATCAGGAATAATCCTGCTGCGAACAGGGCGAAAAAGCTATCCGACGGAAGATTATATGCTGCTACTGTGAAAATAAAGGCAGCTGCCACAGCAATTGTGTACTTTATCTGGTTTTCCATACTGATCATCCTCAATTTTAACATATCCAATGACAACATTAAAAAATCGTCTGATAATGTTCTGTTCTATAAGTGCCAGGTTCCGACACTGCATTGCGATATATGGAATTGAAAGACAAAGAATAGAAAAAATGACGTTTTGAAGTGTATATGGAACCATGATCCAGAAATCCTGTCTTTTCTGCGCCATGAATCCCGCATGATCTGGCGCCAGAACCACAGAGAAGTAAGTAATCTGTCTGAATTGGATCATAAGAGACATGATATGATTTTTGTGTCGCTTGACCGTATTTTTATCAAGAAGTATTAGCAAGCAATTTTTTAACATTGGCATGACTAATATTGAATTGAAGAGGTGATAAAATATGAAAAATTGGCTGAAATATATTGTGGCTGCCTCAGCGGCAGCGGGATTCATGGCAGTGGCCTATAATTTCCCTGCAGAGACCTTCCTGGTATTTACGGTTGGATGGCTGTTCTTTATCCCAGCGGCATTCATAGTATATATGATATACGGATTCATGCAATACAATAAGGAAAGCAAGCACAGAATCGTTGTATCTGTGAAGCCAACCGAAGCCATGAGAGCCCTTGCACGCAGGGAGGCAGAACTCAAGAGGGAAAAGGATCTCCTGCTTGAAGAACTTCACAGGACTGAAGAGAAATAAAGATTTTATTTTTTTTATATTTTTTAACTTCGTAAAATAACAATATGGTCATTTACAAAGTTAATTAGGCTACACATAGCGATTTGTTGCATTGATTTTACAAGGCTTTGAGGGACATTACCAATCCCATGGTTTTATGCAATTCTTGTTACTATATTAATCTTTCGCTTGAATAATGCACATTACTATTGGATGGCAACAGTATCTGGTCAAAATTTCATTTTTTGACATTATAGCCCACATTCCGCATATACCCCTAACACAAATACATTTTTTCATAACTCGATCCCATGAGTGCCAATATCTTCCTGTGAATTTCTCTAAGGTTCATCATTCCTACAATGTTCTCAACTCCATTTCTCGATTCAATCAACAGGCTAATTCCTTCAAAAATTTGAAAGACTCTCCTCATCGTTGGATTCGCGGTCGGTTTTCCTTTCTGGTCCGGAATTGCTTCACTGCGTTCGGACAGAGCCTTTCTTAACTTCAATTGGGCAACTGAATATACGAGTAAACTAAGAACCATCACCATTCCAAGGCTCACGATTCTCTGTGGTTTCTTTAAAAATATCGATGATGCGAAGAATAAAGGGTCTTTTAAGAATCTGAAGCCCCTCTCAACGCTCTGTTGCCCTTTATATTCCTTTAAAGCTTCATTATTGTCCATTCCTGTATCATTTGTAGCAACAATGAATCTTCCCTTCTTGATTCTCTCAAGTTCAATTCTATTTTCATCTCTCACAAACCCTGTTTTTATCTTATAGACCTTTTTTAAGCTCTGCATATCTTTTCTCGGTCTTCCCCTCTTCCCCGTTTTATTAACTTCAACAGCATTGATTTCATTAATTTTATGGTACTTCCACTTCACTACCAGCTTATTAAGCTCAGAAACTCCATCCTCCTGGCAGTTGAATTCGTTATTCATAAAATGCCATAATTGCTTCTCTATCTTATCTTTTTCTTTGTCTATATTCTTATTCAAAGTCTTGATCTCTCTATCATAACCTTCCTCTGAAAAAATAACCAGCCATTTCTGTTCTACTCCTCCATATGAATTCATATATTCCTTGTAACTATAGCCTTCAATGCTGCTTTTACTCATTTCCTCAATGCCTGCTTCTTCTATTAACTTTTTAGCTTCAGAGATGGTCTCTGGAACTCTGCTTATCCATTTGACCAGAGGCGAGATCTCTTTAACATTATCATCGGTATACATGGCCGAATCCATGACAAAATATGTATCTTCGTTCTGTTTAGAAAGTTCTTTTGAGAACTTTTTTATCACATCACGGAAATGCGTTTTGTCCGAAGAATTACCACTTAAAACGTCCATCCACACTGGAAAATCAGACTGAGAACTGGTGATTAGAGAGATGACGAACTGTTTCAAATCAAACCTTTTGTCTTTAGAGAACCCATTGGTTATTTTTATTGGTACTTGATCAATATCATCGAATTTATACTCTCCATGTACGCTCATAGTGGTAGTATCCAGATGGAGAAACTTTCTACTAATTCCAAGTTTATCGGCTGTTTTAAGGGCGATATGCATGAATATTTTTGTCGGATTATTCTCGAATAATCTTTCTAAACTCCTTCCAATCGTATCATCATTGAAATCTTCCGGTTTCAGGTCTTCGCGAAAAAAGAGCTCAGTAGGCTTGTTTCTCATAAATTCTGGAAAGAGATAAAGAGGTCTATTTACAAAGCCCAATGCATTTATTACCATTGCTGTAATAGCCTCTCCAGTGGTCACAACTTGTTTTTCATTTATACCTACAAGGTTATCTATCTCTTGAACCAGTCCGATCTCTTTGCATACACCTGCTACTATACCGAGGTGATCAATGTTTTTACTCGAATATTCCATGCCAGCTGATTTTTATTTTAATTATATAAAATCAACGGCGTCATGTGCGGAATGTAGGTGCAAACTATCGCTATGCTTATCTGATCGAATTGTCAGTGTATTATGGCAGGATGGGGAGTGGGATTAATGTATCGGAAAAAAGAGTTTGGCCTGCCACTCTACATTGAGTAATTAAGTTTAACACAAAATCATTTTAGTGTATGATGACGATAAATTGTGGTCATCATATGATACGCCAGGAGGGAGGTAAACCCACTCCCACTTGGAGGGGGTAAAGCCACTCACGGCAACCTGCCACTGTTTACTTACACTGCTCAGTAGATATATTTATTCATATAAATAATACATATTATAATATTGCTAATAATAATCATAACAAAATTATTTCAACTGGAATTATATACATACATATTGTTCATCTATTTGTTATAAATACTCCATACAACGCAGTTGATTGGCTCATCAGGCCGCAGTAACCGGATCCGCTTTCATGGATGCTGCACCAGTTCGCGCAGAGCCTGCATCTCACTCCCTCTCCTTCCGGCGCAGGCAGACCGAATCTCATCCTGATCTTTGAAAACTGGTGAGATCCGCAAATGCCGCATTTTGTCTGCCCATTCCACTGCCTGTGGCTGTACATTTCTTGATTCTACTGATAGCATGAATACAGTCCTGATTAATATAGCGCACATGTTTCGCTGCCTGTGACCAGGGCTGCCTCTATGGCTTGCATTGAATTCCAGCCCGCGGCAGGTATACTCTAACAAGATCCACCGTCTATATTACCTTCCCATCCAGTACTTCTCTCAAGTTTAGATAGGTCTGGTCTTTTATTTTCCTTAGCTTCATTTTCTTTACCTTCCTCTTTCTTTTCATCTTCAATCATTGTATTCACCTCCTTTTTTAGATTTATCATCTTTAAGACCAGTCAGCAGAGTTGATATTGTTTATGTCCGTTATTGTAAATATATTAAATGGCTCTGGTTCATCGAAATGGAAGGATGGAGTCCGGTAAAAAGTGAAAATATTGCTGTGTTTATACCTGCTTATGTCCAGATCATAGAATCTGCCCCTCTATGAAGAAGAGGATGTTACCTCCCCCCGTACGATGCCCGGGTGTTTATCTGCGGTTTTGTTTCTCCTGGATATTACGGTTATTTTCGAACTTCACTATGAGACCCTTCGAATTTATTCACTTCCTCTTCTTGTGCATGAGATATGCAATTGCAAGAAGACCTGTAATTGCCAGGATCATCCCGAAGCCTGGTGCTTTTGGAGTAGTTGAGTCCAGGATGTTTATTTCTGGTTTTCCTACTGGATTGTTGCTGCGGCCAGGGTCCCACAGAATGTAAACCTTCCCGTAGGTTTCTTCAAGGCTCTTGACAACCCTGGCTGCCTCTTCTGGCGAGAGGTCGGGAAGCGTGGCTTCTACTTTGGGGATCTCTGTCTTATGGTAATGCCATAGAGCTTTCTCATCCGCATTGAATGTGTTGTAGGTTTCTGCACTCACGATCGCCTCAACTCCAATCAGCCTGGCATCTGGTTTGTCACTGTCATATAACTGGCACTCTATCAGTCCACCCGCAACTGTCTTGCAGTAATGGTGCACGATCATATCAGGATTGCTGGAGATATGTCTCTTGGCATCAATATGGAGCGTCCACCCTTCACCTGGTTTGGGAGGTGGGGGGATCATGAAGAAGATCTGCACATGGCTGTTCAGTCCAAAATCTCCAGGACTCGCACCATGGGTTTTACCGTCGCTATGATATGCCAGCGCGATCAAAGAAACTGTTTCCCTGGAACTGTCGGGCAGAGGTTTCATTTTCAGATCGAAGGCGGCATTCCCCTGTGCGTCGGCATCGAGTACGTTCTGAGATCCATCTGGCGCGCCGCATGGTGAGTCCACTATTTTCACGTCAGGCGGGAATGTTAAGCGTGAGCACCAGACAGTGTATTTCCCGTTTGGCACCAGCTTCTGGAAGGAGAGCTTCATCTCCGCATTGTCTCCATCCACGGTGTAAGTACCGCTCCCAGTTGCAGCAAACCACTGCTGCAGTGTAAAGCCCAGAGAAGCACCTTTTGCGTATGGACCGAGCGGGTTAGAGCCCAGTTTAAAGGGATCATGCGGTGTAGTTGTGGCTGTGGCAAAAACAATCTTTGCAAGAATCGCTGGGTCTCTGGTATCGTTGGCTTCCACGCGCACTACCTGATTTGGCGCTGCATCATTTCGCTGGATAAACACATCCTGCTCTGGCAACCCGGCCTGAATATGGTTGACAAATTGTATGTCAATCATGGTCGCGCCCGATGCTGTCGCTATGGTACTGGTGAGTGCAAGTATTATTAACAATTGTATTAACCTTTCTATTCTATTATTCATAGTTCATATCTCCTACTTCCATTCCCAGAGCTTATCATGCGTATTTCCGTTCTCGTCCACCTCGTATTCAAATACCACAGCGATACTGTTGAGGTGCGCCAGTTTTTGAGATGAGGTCTGGTAGAACAGCGATCCACGCCAGATAGACGCTGATCCGCGCCCTGTGAATCTTCCAACTCCCTGTCCAGTCCAGTAAGCCATCTCACCATCCCTGGTCATTATGATTCCCTGACCTTCCCCATATAGTCCTCCTCCCCTGACTATTGACCAGTATGTTCCAATATTTGTTATTTCCACGCCCAGGATCTTACCGCTATCCTGAAACGAGGATTCAACCTTGGGAGCCTGTCCATCTGACGGAAGCACTCTGTTTCCTGTAATCTTACCCTGTGTTTCACCTATCATTTCACCCAACATTTTGACTCACCTTTTTCTACCTTATTTCTTGGCAGCCTTCATCAGATATTCGCCTATCTGCTCTGTCTCTTTTGCAAACGTAGCGTAGTCATAGTGCTGAGCATGGATAAAGGCGCTCCACCTTGCGGTATAGCTGGCAAGGAATGCGGTTTCAGCAAGTTCCTCCTCTGTCGCACCGTTCATCTGTGCCGCTCCTTTGTGGAAGAGCTGGCAGTATGGGCACTTTATATTTGCTGCCACAGCCAGTCCCATAAGCTCACGGTATTTTGCTGGAATCTCGGTCTCTTCAAAGTTATATTTTTTGAAAAGCGGCCATTCCTGGATCAGGACATCTTTCGGCAAAGCTTTCATGAAGCCAGGAACAATTCCCAGTGTCTTTTCTATATCTTTTAATGTATCTTCATATTTTCCCATGCTTTTCTCCTCCCATTTTATTGATGGGCAGCAGCTATTTCCTCAGAAGTGAACCTGGTTACTTCATGGGCACATGCTGTATCCCTCAGAAATTCAGGTACCGTCTCCAGTGCCTCTTCTTCGCTATCTGCGTCCACATAAGCCCATGCTGTATGCTCGCCAGATTTACAGCCGAAAACAAATTTATCGAGCATATCTTTTTCAAGCGTTTCGTCTAATGTCCGCAGACATTCCTCTACTGTATGCTGCGACTCTATCACGTATTTTGTCATAATTTTCCTCCACTCTGTTGGTGAGCAAAGATACATTGCAGTATCTTATAATTGATAGTGGTTGCTGCATCTATTTAAAACTATCTAAGAATTTTTATGATCATAGTGGTCATTATCTGCATGCGCAGGAGTCATTTCACAGAACTGTTGATCAATTTTCTCATGAATGTATGACCGAGTTCATGAACCGCTTCCTTCAGGGCGCGCTCTCTGAAAAGATGTTCATCCTTTTCCTCATTATAAAATTCATTGAGTTTATTACTTCCCATTTCCAATATTGATGCATGTACTTCGAATTCTTAATTAGATTTCTGATAGGCGGTGCAGTAATAGCAGGAACAATATGGATCGCAGAATTCTTTGACCCCAAACTCGGCGGCATAATCGCAAGCATACCTTCTGCAACGATTGTTAGTCTGCTGATCCTGAGCAATGCTGCAGGAGATCGGGCTGCGATTGGTTTTGCAAAAGGACTTGCGATAGGAACCCTGCCCTGGTTCGGCTATATTTTCTCCGTGATATTGCTCACGAGCAGGATAGGTCTTTTGAAAAGCCTGGCTGTCGGATTCGCAATATGGCTTTTGCTTATGCCTCTGACATTGAAGTATTCACAATCTTTTTGAATTCAGGATAGCAGATTGCACAAATAGGCTTATATAACATGTCTAATGAGGAGTATCATGCCATAATGGATTATAAATCGTGATCCAGATCAGTATGGAAGAAGAGAGAACTGAAGGGACAGATGTTGAAAAGCAATTACAGGAAGCAAGGCAGAATCTATTAGATCTCACGATGCGCAACCGTCTTTTAAATTTCCATCCCACAACAGCGAGAACATTGAAGATCGTGGAAAGGAATCCGGGTGAGATATATGATCATCTCGTCCTGCAGGAAAAGAGAATGGAGTTCTCTTCAGCAAATACGAACCTGGAAAGCGAGGACCTCAAAAGACATCTATTTTATATTCGCCAGCAAGCCCAGACAGTCCTTGAAGAGCAGGGATACACCATCCTCTATTTAGCACTGGGTCTTCTGGAATGGACCGAGAATAAGGACTCAGTGCAGCCAAGACTTGCTCCACTGATACTTGTTCCTGTTGAATTGGAGCGCATCAGGGTTGGCATGTCTTTCAGGCTCAGCTGGACTGGAGAAGATATCTTTACCAATATCTCTCTTCAGGCAAAGCTCCTGGAGCAGGAGATCTCGCTTCCGGATTTTGAAATGCCAGAAAATAAATTCGGCATTGATGCATATTTTCAGAATGTGATCAAGGCAGTGTCATCCATGCCTGAGTGGAAGGTTTTGACAGACGTCTATCTTGGCTTTTTCAGCTTCACCAAATTCGTAATGTACAGGGACCTTGATCCAAAGTCGTGGCCTGAAGAAAAGTCACCGGCAAACCACACTCTCATAAGAGCCATTTTCGATCCTTCTTCAATGGAAATCGGCACAGAATTCTCAGAAAAAGACGTGGATGAGAAGCTCAAATCAGCAGATCTCTATCATGTGATGGATGCTGATCCTTCCCAGATCGCGGTCATCGAAGATGTCAAGGCTGGCAGGAATCTTGTGGTAGAAGGTCCTCCTGGAACAGGTAAATCACAGACCATCACCAACATAATAGCAGAGCTTCTGGCTTCAGGGAAAACAGTGCTGTTCGTGAGTGAAAAGATGGCTGCACTTGAAGTGGTAAAGAGCCGTCTTGATCAGGTTGGTCTTGGTGATTTCTGTCTTGAGCTGCACAGCCGAAAATCAAATAAAAAAGAAGTCCTCAAAGAGCTTGAACGAACGATATCCAGATCTTCGCCAGGATCAATATCCATGGATAAAGATCTCAATAAACTGGAAGCTCTCAAGTCTGAACTGAATGACTATGCCAGGGCACTGCGTGAACCTTACAGAGAAAGCGGCTTCTCCCCTTTTGCTCTGTTCTGCATCAGGGTGGATGCAGGGCGTCATTTTGCGAATGTTAATAGGCCCATGCCCAGGGTCAGGTTACCTGAGATCGAGGAATGCTGGCAAACAGAACTGGCTGATTCAGAATCCACACTTACGAATCTGGTAGAAATATTACCAGGGGTAAGACCCATAAGCAGTCATCCATGGAGGGGGTGTGAACCAGCAAAGATACTGCCGTCTGATGAAACAGAGATCGAGAGAATGATAGATGAATGCAGGAGCTCCTTAATTGAACTCGATGCTGCGATGGATGCACTTGTGGAGGTCTGTGCAGTGCGAAAACCAGAATCACTAAAAGAGCTTGATGATGCGATACTGGCAGTGAAAATCCTGGCTATATCAAAGCCGGTGGATAGAGATGTCCTGCTCAACCCTGAATGGAACGAGCAAAGCGAAGCTGCAGCGCAGCTTATTCAAAAAATAGAGAAACTGCATGATCAACTTCCAGGGATACAGTCCAGGTTCAGGGAAGAGGTTCCTGAACGAGATATCGGCATCATCCTCAAAGAATACAAAGAACTTTCAGCCAGATCTTTTATTTCCAGGATTCTGGATAAAAGGTACCGTGACCTGGTGCATGAGATTTCTTCGCTCTACAGGGATAGACCTGCCAGAAATCCTGAAGAGATCATCTCAGATCTGACAGACTTAGCTGCATTCATAGAGCTTAGAAAAGAAATTCAGGCATATGATCAAGGACATTCGCTCTTCGGCTCTTACTGGCAGGGTGAAAAAAGTGATCCTCAGCTACTGGCTACATTCTCAAGATGGATCGTATCGTTCAGACAGCTGCTGCTGAACGGGACACTGACAGAGCGCGCCGTTGACCTGGTAAGCGCCGGGATATCAAAAGAGAAGGTCGAGGATGCTGCCGGGAAAGCTGGAGAAGCCATGAAGCTTTTTGTACAGCACCGGGATCTTCTGGCAGATCGCGTGGGTGCGAACTACGAGACCATATTCAGGGTGCATGCCGAGAAGGTTCCCTTCAAGGAATTTCTCCTGCGTCTTGACATGTGGAAATCCGGGATAGCTAAATTGCTGCGCTGGACCCAGTTCTCCAATACTCGCAGAAAATCTCTTGATACTATCGCGGCTCCGATCATTGAACAGATAGATTCGGATCTCCTCGAGCCAGAGGATATCATTCCATGCTTTAAAGGGAACATGAGCGATGATCTGCTGCGCGCCTCCTTTGCACAGCGACCGGTGCTTGCGAATTTCGTGGGTGATGTTCATGAATGGAAGATCAGGAGCTTTATTGAGCTTGATCGAGAACTGATCATCCAGAACCGCCAGAGGCTTGCATATATGCTCTACCAGACCATGCCGCATCTTTATGGCGGAGCTTCACGAAATTCTGAGGCAGGAATACTTCTGGGTGAATTCAATCGAAAGCGCAGGCACATGCCTATTCGCAAACTCATGTCCCTTGCAGGGGGATTGATCCAGAAGATCAAGCCATGTTTTATGATGAGCCCGCTCTCAATAGCTCAATTCCTTGATCCAAGAACAGCCAGCTTTGATGTGATCGTTTTTGATGAGGCAAGCCAGGTAAAACCTGAGGATGCACTCGGTGCACTCCTGCGCGGAAGCCAGGCTGCAGTGATCGGAGATACGCGCCAGCTTCCTCCCACGAGTTTCTTTGACCATATTGTGGAATCAGACGGGGATTATGATAAAGAAATATCTGCTCCGATTGCTGATATCGAAAGCATCCTGCATCTTTGCAAAACAGGTTTCCCATCAAAGACGCTGCGCTGGCATTACAGAAGCAGGCATGAATCCCTGATCGCTGTATCCAATCAGGAGTTCTATGACAATAGGCTCGTCATTTATCCATCGCCGATCAATGATTCTGAACAACTCGGGTTAAAATTCGTTCATTTACCTGATACAATCTATGATCGGGGTACAGGTTCAATAAATCGCAAGGAAGCTCAGGTGGTCGCAGAGGCAGCACTGGAGCACTATCGGAAATATCCTGAAAAGAGCCTCGGCATCGGGACATTTAACATCAAGCAGCAGCAGGCGATCCTTGAAGAGGTGGAATTGCAGATCAGAGAGCATCCTGAGATGGAGGAGTTCTTCAAAACCAATCGGAATGAGCACTTCTTTGTCAAGAACCTGGAGACGATTCAGGGCGATGAACGGGATGTGATCTTTCTGAGCATAGGGTTCGGGCTGGACAGATCAGGGCGTCTTGGTCTCAATTTCGGCCCTCTCAACCATGAAGGCGGAGAAAGGCGGTTGAATGTATTGATCACCCGTGCCCGTGAGCAGTGCGTGGTTTTCTCCAATTTCAGGGCAAGGGACCTCAAACTTGATGGAAATGCACCATTCGGTCTGAGGGCTCTGAAGAGATTTCTTGAGTATGCAGAAAGCAGGGATCTATATTGTGTCGAGGTCAGAGCTGAAGATACAGACTCTCCATTTGAAGACTCTGTTTATGAGTTGCTTCGAAGCCATGGATATGATGTGCATAAGCAGGTCGGCTGCGGAGGATACAGAATAGACCTGGCGATTGTTTCTCCTGAACAGAAAGGTCGTTATATCCTGGGCATCGAATGCGATGGAGCAAAATACCATTCTTCTCCTGTGGCAAGGGACAGGGACAGACTGCGCCAGCAGATCCTCAAAGGCCTGGGCTGGAAACTCCACAGGGTGTGGTCGACCGACTGGTACCGCAACCGGGCAGATACTGAACGCAGGCTGCTGGATGCAGTGGAAAAAGCCAGAAAATCAGAAGATGCCTCTGGAACAGCTTGCAAAAGCGTTTACTGATGTTGTTAAAGTAGAAGCACCTGTACACCTTAACGAGGTAGTTCGAAGAATCCGCACTCATCTCGGGATTGATCGAACTGATAATAAGACATGTGAAGTGATCAGCTGGGCAGGCGAGTTTGCAGAGCTCATGCAATCCCTTGTCAGGCGAGGCGATTTTTTCTGGTCTCCTGATAGACAGGATGTAAGTGCGCGCCGCCGCACAGGAGACCCTCCTGCAAAGCTCGAACTGATATGCGATGAGGAGATCGCAGAGGCTGTAAAACTTGTACTGAAGCATCAATTTGCGACCCAGGAACATGATCTGATAGTCAAATCCTCCAGAATCCTGGGCATCAGGGTTACAGGAGAAGCTGCAGCAGCAAGGATCAGGGCTGTTATAGAAAAGCTGATTGGCATGGGAGAACTGAGGCGTCTATCCAGCGGTATGATAGACCTGTCTTCTTTGAAGCAGTGAAAAAGCAAAGGAAAGACTACAGTTTATTCCCTTTCCTTCACGAGCACTTCGACCACATACGGGTCAGCAAGTGTTGAGGTGTCTCCGAGCTGATCTATCTCTCCTGAAGCTATTTTCCTCAGTATCCGCCTCATGATTTTGCCAGAGCGTGTCTTTGGAAGCGCATCAGCAAACTGGATCTTTTCAGGTTTTGCGATAGGACCGATCGTGGTCCTGACATGGTTCTCAAGTTCTGTCCGCAATTCCTTGCTTTTTGCCACATCCTCTTTTAGCGTGACAAAGGCATAGATGGCTTCTCCCTTTATCTCATGAGGGTATCCGACCACGGCTGCTTCTGCGACTGCGGGATGAGAGACAAGCGAGCTCTCGATCTCAGCAGGTCCGAGCCTGTGCCCTGATACCTTTATCACATCGTCTATCCTTCCCATGATCCAGAGATATCCATCTTCATCTTTTCTTGCGCTGTCGCCGGTGGTGTACATTCCAGGGAACTGTGTAAAGTAGGTCTCTTTGAAGCGGGGATGGTTTCCATAGACGGTCCGCATCATCCCTGGCCACGGTTTCTTTATCACGAGCTGCCCTCCTTCGTTCACATCAGCCTCTGTCCCATCCAGCCTCAGCACAGCAGGTTCGATGCCGGGAAAAGGAAAGGTGGCAGAACCTGGTTTAAGAGGCGTCGCGCCAGGGAGAGGTGTGATCAGCACACCGCCTGTCTCTGTCTGCCACCAGGTATCCACTACAGGGCATTGCCTGTTCCCGATCACTTCATAGTACCACATCCATGCTTCAGGGTTTATTGGTTCTCCAACAGTGCCAAGAAGCCGCAGGCTTGAAAGATCTCTTCCCTTCGGCCACCTGTCCCCGCATCTCTCAAGCGCCCTGATCGCCGTGGGTGCTGTATAGAAGATCGTCACTCTGTACTTCTCCACAAGCTCCCAGAACCTGTCCGGTTGAGGATAGTTTGGCACGCCTTCGAACATCAAACTGGTTGCGCCGTATGCGAGAGGAGCGTAAACAATATAGCTGTGACCTGTTATCCAGCCGATGTCAGCAGTGCACCAGTATATGTCCTCCTCATGGTAATCGAAGATCCATTTGAAAGTCAGAAGGACATAAAGCATATATCCGCCTGTGGTATGAAGCACACCTTTTGGTTTACCTGTGCTCCCGCTTGTGTACAGGATGAACAGAGGATCTTCTGCATCCATCACCTCAGGTTTGCATTCTGAAGATGCGAGTTTCGCCGCCTCATGCCACCAGAAATCCCTGCCTTCTTTCATATTCACTCTGGCGTTCGCCCTGTTATACACTATCACAGTTTTCACAGTATCGTTGAGCGCTTTATCAACGTTCTCTTTGAGAGGAATGATCTTGCCTCCCCTGAAACCTGCATCTGCTGTGATGACCATTTTGCATGCGCTGTCGTGGATGCGCCCGCGCAGAGAGTCTGCGCTGAAACCTGCGAATACCACATTATGTATCGCACCTATTCTCGCACATGCGAGCATAGCCATCACAAGCTGCGGGACCATGGGTAAATAGATCGCTACTCTGTCCCCTTTTTTTATCCCCTTATCTTTCAGGACGTTTGCGAACCTGGATACCTCTGTAAATAATTGCCTGTAGGTATAGCTCTCTTTTTCGCCGCCATCCCCTTCCCAGAGAATCGCTATCCTGTCGCCCCCTGTTGAAAGATGCCTGTCAAGGCAGTTGTATGAAGCGTTCAGCTTACCCCCTTCAAACCATTTGCATATCACGTTTTCAGGGTCCCAGGAATATACTTTTTCCCATTTCTTGAACCAGGAAAGCTCATCTGCCTTCCTTGCCCAGAACTCAGGGTCGCTGATGGACTCTTCATATATCTTCCTGTATTCTTCAAGGCTCTTTATGTATGCCTTATTTCTGAATTCCTGCGGCGGGTAGAAGATGCGCTTCTCTTCAAGTAAGGATTCTATTGTCTCGTCCATTCTGGTTCACC
>Ga0209342_10003171_pt1 | contig 17379 bp, 11 predicted proteins | sample RifCSP16_2_FD_184023 | JGI IMG/M metagenome (GOLD analysis project Ga0209342, IMG submission 184023) | Soil microbial communities from Rifle, Colorado - Rifle CSP2_sed 16_2 (SPAdes) (version 2) | ecosystem: Environmental > Terrestrial > Deep subsurface > Rock core/Sediment | place: Rifle... | reverse complement strand
GACGACGGCCGTGGCCGCCTCTTCGCCGGCGGCCCAGGTGATGATGATGTGGGCTTCGGTCTCAATCTCAAAAAGGGGCATGAATCCTACTCACGTCATTCAGGGGTTGGGGTGTTGGCAAGGCCGCCATTCGGGCACGCGACCCGGTGAGATGGCTTCGCGGAACCGATGGCAGACGCCCCTGCGGGCGAGGGGTGACATGTCTCTTTGATGTCGCCCATGCACTTCACGGAAATCGGTCGCGGGAACTAAAAAGTTTAGTATTCCGATAACAAATCATCAGCAAAAAACGAACATTGCTCCTTGCCCAGAAATGGTACTCGATGGTACGGGGTGCTGTCCAGGATTTCTCGGACGGGGCAGGGAAAAAAACGTGGCGGCCGTCAGCCGGTTGCGGCCGGACCCCTCCGGAGAACTGAGCGAGATGTAGATGTAGGGTGGGCATCGCCCACCAAAGCACGACATCTTGTGGTGGGCGATGCCCACCCTACAAAAATTCACAATCTCTGAGCTTGTCGGGCGGCGGGCTCGGTGATAACAGTAGGGAACCATGACAACCCCTCCTGAATCCACGACGTCGATGGAGTGCCGGACCGAAGACGGTTGGCGATGGCACGTTGTGCGGCCGTGGGAATCCGTGCTGTTGACATCTGCCGGGATGCGTCTGGACAAATGGCTCGCCAATGGCCAGGCACGGTGCGTCAAGAGTCGCGCGGGTCGCGCGACGTATCTGGTTCACCTGGCCGATCGCGACGTGTACGTGAAACGCCACGGACCCGGCGGGTTGGGACAAGCCTTGGCCGATTGGTTCCGCGGCAGCGCGGCGCGGCGCGAGTGGAACCGCACGCTCGAGGCCCAGCGGCGCGGCGTACCGACGGCGCGGCCGATTGCCTTTGGTGAGCAAACTTGCCACGGTCAGGTTCGGGCAAGTTGCCTTGTGACCGAGGCGATCGAAGGGGCCGTGCCGCTGGATCGGTTCGTGAGGGATCGGATCGAGACGCTTTCGCCGGGGCCTCGACAAGAACTGCGTCGACGACTGCTCCACCGCGTGGCCCGATTTGTCGCGCGGTTGCACCAGGCCGGAGTGCGGCACGGCGATTTTCACGCGGGCAATCTTCTGGTGGTGGGCCACGAACTCGAGGACGACCGGCGGCCGGCCGTCTATCTGATCGACCTGGCCGACGCGCGGTTCTCGGGTCCGTTGGAGTGGCCGGCCGTCCGGGCGAGCCTGATTGTGCTGCACGCCGAGTGGTTCGATCGGCTGACGGTGGCCGAGCGGTGGCGATTTCTGCGGACCTATCTGGCGCATCGGCCTGCGTTGCACGCGCCGCCGCGCGACGCGAGGGTCGACCAGCTCGATCGGGGCGCGAGGGCCCATTCGCGGCGGATCGATCGGCGCCGGGACCGTCGGGCGTTGGCGGCGAATCGCGATTTTGTCGTCGCGCGGCGGCCCGGCCGACGGTTGCACGCCGTGGCCGAGTTGCCGGAAGCGGTTCGTGAGCAATTTCTGAGGCAACCGGCGAGCTTGGTGCTGGGGGCGTTGGATCGGCCGGTGAAAATAAGCCATACGACGTTGATGGTTTGCGCCCCGTGGCCGCTGGGCGACGAGGAAATCGCGATTCGCGTCGGGTTGAAGCGATGCAGGCCGCGGACCGCGTGGAAGGCGCTGGTCGATCGGTTTCGACGGTCGCGGGCGCTGCGCGGTTGGTGCTTGGGCCACGCGCTCGTGGCCCGGCGGATCGACACCGCGCGGCCGCTGGCCGTTTGCGACGCGCGGCGCGAGGATCGGCCGAATCCCTGGGCGTGGTGGCCGCGATGGCTTCCCTCGCGCGAGAGTTATCTGGCAACCGAGTGGATCGACGGGACGGAAAATCTGCACCTTTGGGCATGGCGGCTGGCCAAGCGTCCGCCGGAAGAACGGCTGCGCTGGGCGCGGCGGTGCGCGGAGAGCCTGGGCCGATTGCTTGGGCGGATGCACGCGAGGCGCGTGTCGCACCGCGATTTGAAGGCGAGTAATCTTTTGGTAAAGGTTGTCGGAAAAGACGTTCGGACCTGGTTGATCGACACGGATGGGGCGCGGATCCAACGGCGGCTGTCGGCCCGGCGGCGCGCGGCCGACCTGGCCCGGCTGGCCACGAGCGTGGAGGCCCATCCGTGGGTGACACGGAGCGTGCGTTACCGATTTTTGCGGGAATACGCCCGGCAATTTTCGCGCGGCGAGGTGAACGAGAAGTCGATTTGGCGAAGCGTTGCGCGGCGAGCCAAACGGCTGGTCTCGCGCAAAAAACGCGAAGGCAAGCCGGTGCTTTAGCGGATAACCGGCGAGGTCCACGTACTCCTCACGCTCCGCGTGAGGCTTGAAATCACGATTCCCTAGTGCCATCACGCGGAGCGTGATGAGTACGGAATGCCTGACACAAACCAATAGTCAGACCACTACGGCTATTGGGCGGTCTCGACGGGAACCTGTTCCAGGACGCATTCGACGCACTGGCCGTCGTGGCGATAGACGGTGTCGCGGCCGTGGGCTTTGGCCTCGTAAAGAGCCGCGTCGGCGCGGGCAATGATCGACTGAACCGAGTCGCCGTCGAGGGCCTGGGTCACTCCGCCGCTGAGGGTGACGGGCAGTCTCTCCTGGATGGCCTCGCGCACGCGGTTGCCGAAGAAGCTGGCGCCTTCGAGGTCCGTTTCGGGCATGACCACGACGAACTCCTCGCCGCCGTAACGGACGACGGTGTCGGTTTCGCGGGCGTTCTCCTCGATCACTTGGGCGACGTCCTGCAGGATGCGATCCCCCACGAGATGCCCGTCCCGATCGTTGACCCGTTTGAAATGATCGATGTCGAACATGGCCAGGGTGAAATGGGTCTGGTAACGGGCTTTCAGGGCGAGTTGGCCGCTGAGCGTGTCGTCCAACGCCCGGCGATTGCTCACGCCGGTCAAGGGGTCGGTCCGCGAGTCGGTGAACGCCATGAGCCGGTCGGTCTGCTGGCGGATTTGGTCATAGGCGTGGGCGATTTGGCCGGCGAACTGAATGGTGGGCTGAAGGATTTCCTCGGCCTCGCGGAACAGATCGCGCATGGCCGCGTCGTTATTGGTTTCGTCGAGCCGATTCACACGTTGTTTGAAGCGGCTCAACGTCGCCCGATGCTTCGTCACGTGTTTGCGGATCAATTCGGAGATGTTTTCCAATTCGCGCGCGACGGCCTGGGCACGTCGCAGTTCGCGTCGGGACCGGACGGTGGCCGAACCGAACGCAACGGACTGACGGCGGCCGTAGAAATAGGCGATGGTGGCGACCAACAACAGTGCCACGGGTGTCGAGATCTCGGGAAACCAGTTGAAGGATTCAAGCCAATGCACGGGACAGCCTCACTCAATGCCATGACGGAGGACAGAGGGGGTCGGGATTTTTGAAAACACACAGCCCGTCGATCACGCGATCAGTACCCCTCGCAAACGACGAACGATGATCGCGGATCCACGGATGAAGAAGTATAGGGTACGTTTTCCCTACTTGACGGCGTCTTTGCACAACAACCGAAGTTGGCGAAAATCGGCCCTTGTCGCCTGGCCACCACCCGGAGGGGTTAATAGCTGGAACGTGAGCCGAAGCCTCGTAGGCAGACAAGCCCGACGCCGAGGGCCAAGGCGACCAGAAGAAGGTACTCGTCGGGCCCCATGTGTTGGACGAATCGCATTAAGTCCTTGTACAGATGCCACATCGGTGAATTCCTCAAACGCGTCCGACTGTTCCCTTGCCTGTCGAACAGTCGGCCGCTGGATCGGGGCGGACACGGCGAGAGCGGACCGGCGGCCGATGACCGGCACATTCGATTCGTCGGCCCGGCCGGGCATCCCGCTCTCGCAACGGTTGGCCCCCTAGTACAAACTTAGTTCAGAAATCGGCCCGGGCGGGAATCCAGGGGGCCTGGGAGGGGTTTGTGGCCCGTTTAGAACCGACTTTTCGGCCCGATGGATTTCCTAAACAGCCCGCAAGACTCGCAGATCCATCACGGCCGGTCTCGCGGGAGAGACCATTCGAGGGGAGAGAAAGGCTGTTTATTCTTTTATCCTTTTATCCTCGGATCGGTGTGATGTCCCCCTCTCCCTCTGGGAGGGAGGGAGGGAGGGAGGGAGGAGGCGGCTTCGCCAAAGTGTTAGACAGTGTTAGACCGCGAGACCTTGCGGTCCTTCGATCCGGTCGAGCGCCCGCGGACCAAAACCAATCCGGCTAGTCGCTTGCGAGCGGAAAGCGACAAGGTATAATAGACCGTTTCCCTCGAGGGGACGTAGCTCAATTGGTTAGAGTACCGGACTGTCGATCCGGTGGTTGCGGGTTCGATTCCCGTCGTCCTCGCTTTGACGTAAGTCGCGCTGAATCCAAGTTTTAGGATACCTGTCGGCGGTCGGCAGTGCAGCCCGTTTCTTCCCGAGAAAACCGGTAGACTACCGGATTTCGGGGAAAGGAAGGTTGCCATGTCGAACGCCGTTTCTGTTGGTCGGATTCCCAAGTACCGCCGCCACAAGCCCACCGGGCAGGCCGCACTCACCCGCGCGTTGTGCTCGCCTGATCGGCGAACGTCCGGGCGTGGGGCGGCGGCACCTTGCTTGCCTCGCTCCAGAACGTGGCCAACTTGTGGAACTCGTCGAACATGATCCGCCGAGGCGTCTCCGGCGCCACGGCGAGCGCCGGCATCTTATGCGATCTACGGCGGCTTTCCCGAGGTTGCTCCTACGCAGCATGCGGTCGCCGTGCAAACGGCAGGCACACCAAACCGAGCAACAGCATCATCCCCGATGGCTCCGGCACGGATAGCGATTCGCCGGCGCCGGTGTGGCTGCCCCAGTTGGCGGCCAGAATCGAGGCGTCCAGCGCGTTTACCTCGCCGTCGCGGTTGAAATCACCGTCGGCCCAGGTGGCCCAATCCGACTGCATCCAGTGAGCCGAGATGATCGCCGCATCCTCGTGGTCGACGTCGCCGTCGCCGTTGGCGTCGCCGGGCCCTGGCGCTCCGATGGGAGAGTAGGCCAATTCGGGCGTGGCGAAGTCGCCTTCCATGTACTCGGGCAATTTCCAGACGCCCGTGCCGAGGCGGTCCGTGAAGTAGAGTCGCGACTCGGACTCGGCATATGCGTTGCCATCGGCCCAGAAGGAATAGAAATCGTCGTTGGCGTTTCTCGGTTGCCGGGCGTAGGTGTGGTTGTAGTCGCTGTCGTAGGTCAGTTCGCGGATCTTTTGCCACGAGGTTCCTTCGTCGTGACTTACCCACATCTCCATTTCGCCGCCGGTGCAACCCGGTTGCGGGCCAGCGTCGGTTGGGGCGATGATTCGCCAAGTGCCGTCGTCCTCGACATAGAGCGGACCGTAGTCATAGTTATGGTCGGTGGTGAAGACGTCTTTGATGGCCCAGGTGGAGCCGGTCCAGTGGGCCGTATGGAACATGCGCGGATCGCCCGCGGGGCCAGGCAAGTAGTAGTCCGTGGTCAGGTAGAAGATGATGGGATTGCCGCCGGCGTCATACTCAATATTTTTGAGATAGACGAGCAGATTCTCGGACGCGTAATCATGCACCAGCGCGGCGTTGGCGGCGGTCGTCACCGGCGTGGAGAGCAAGGCGCCGCCGGCGGTGGTCCACGTGGCGCCCAGATTCGTTGTCTGCATGTAATAGAGATTGGTGCGCGCGTTGCCGTCGCCGTTCTCGTGCCAGTTGAAGGCGGTGCTTATCTTTTGGCCATGAGCGTTGCTGATCTGGTATTGGCCGCCGGATATTTGAGCAAGTCTTGGGCGAGTCTCCCAGTTGTAATTCCAGTGAATGCCATCGCTGCTGGTATTGTAGCAGAGGACACGTTCGTCCACGCTATATTCAGGCGTGTCCACGTAGAGCGTGTGGAGCAACAGGAATCCCTGGCCTGGAATGTAGAAAGGTTGGGCGTAGGAGAAGTTGTTGTCATAGCCCGCCGGGAGCGTGGCGACGGTCTCGAAGCGGTTGATCTCATAGGGTTGCACACTTCGGCTGATATAGGACGGGCGATTAACGGAGTGCGCGCTGGAGAAGACGTAGATATAGCCTTCCTTGTCCATAATGAGGCTAGGATTGTCGTGGGCGTCGGTGGTGCCTTTGTCGAGCAGGATTCTGGGACGAGCCACCTGGCCGGTGGCGTGGTCGTAGTACGAAATCATGTGGTAAATCGTGCTGTTGGAGGCGTTGGTTCCGCCGTAGACGAAAAACGTTTTATTCGCTTCCGCCGAGTAGAAGGAGTGGGGATTGATTTGTTGGGGATAGGTGGCGAAGCCGCCGGAGTACTTATAGTAATAGGGCGCTCCGAGGCTCGTGATGGAGTACCAGATTCCGCGAAAACCGTCGGCGGTGGGCAGTTCGGGCGGCTCGGTGGCGCCGTTGTCCGGAATCAGGATGCTATCGAGGGAGAAGTCGCGGTTCTCAGCCGATTGATTGCCTTTGCCGCCGAAATGGAGCATGCGGCCGACTTGCGCGATGTCGGTGCGGAACCCGAGCCCGTTGATCGTGCTCGTGGTTGTTCCGTTCGTGACCGAAGCGTTGTACAGTTTGTTATCCGGATCCACGGAAATGGTGAACGTATAGGTGGCGCCGGAGGTAATGGTCATGCCCGTGTTGACAAGACTATATTGGTCGAACGCGCCGCCGTCCTGGGAGCCGTTGTAGAAGGCCCATTTCTTGGCTAGGGCCGATCCATAGTTTGCGCCGAAGGCGTAGATGGACCAAGTATTGTCAGCGCTGGTTCCACTGGTCAACGTAGGGTTGTCATAAAAGTAAAAACGGTCGTTACTGGTGGTGAAACTTCCCAGGGTATCGTCAATGCGAACTTGGAACTGAATCGTGTGAGACAGCGCCGCGCTGAAGTCGCCGTAGTAGTCGTTATACGTCCTTGCGACGCAGCCTTGGCCGGTGTAAGAATCGCTCACGCCGGAGTCCATGTTGATCGAGACGTCGAGATAGTTGCCGCCTCCGGAAAGAGGGCTGGTCGCGGACACCATGGTCGAGGCCATGCTGGCCCGCGTCGTATTGGTTTGCCATGTGTCCAGCCAGCCGTCGCCCACCATGCCTTGATAGCCGTCGACGACGCCGGTTGAATTGCCGCCGTTGAAGTTGGTCACGATAGCGGCGCGGACTGGGAGCGTTGTCAACGCACTGGCAAGGAGAATCATCCACAACGTAGTTAATAAGGCACGCATTTTCGACGTTCTCCAGAGAGGTTCGCTCCCCTTGCCCCACTGTGTTCATTATAAATCGGAGTGAGAAAAAGATTCACCTATATTGATGCAAAGGTCAACCGATTTTCCGTGCGCGCGGGGCGAGGATGCGAATCCTCGTCGGATCACTTGTAAATTTCTTCCCGCTGATCGGTGACGAAAGTCTTCGCGTGTGGCGAGGGCACTTTCTTCGAGTCGCTCCAAAACGTGGCCAACTTTGTGAACTCGTCGAACATGACCCGCGGCATCTCCGGGGCCACGCTCAATGCCGGCCAATCGCCGTAGTCGAAGGCGATCATGCCGCCGTCCGGCATGCTCCAGTGGTTGACCAAGAGTCGGGCTTCCTCGCGGATATCGTTCTCGCGTCCCGCGGGCATGGTCGATTGGATATCGACCGTGGCCAAAAAACACACGCGGCCGCGGTACTGCTGGCCAAACTCGACAAGACCGTAGCTGCGCGATTGCTGCATATTCAGCACGTCGACGCCCAGGTCGAGAAACGTGGGCACGAAGTCGTTGATCCGCCCGCAACTGTGCAGGATCACGTGCCAACCGCGGTCGTGAATGGCTTTGAAGATCTTTGCGTAACGCGGCACGAAGAACTCATTGAGGATCTTTTGACTGACAAAGGTTCGCTCCTGCGTTCCCCAGTCGTCCGTCACGAACATGCCGTCGATCCGATCGCCGAACCGCCGATGCAGTTCCTCGCACTGGGCGATTTTGAAATCGACGATCATGTCCAGCAGCCGGTTGACCCGCTCCGGCTCGAAGTAAAAGTCCTCCATCGTGTTGGCGAAGCCGCGGAGCTTGTGCTGACGCGAAAACAACAGGCTGTGGGCGGTGATCGCCACGTAGCGATCGCCGGCCGCGTCGATCATCGGGCCGAGCCGATCGTAATAGAACGGGTTGCGCGGATCGGGCGCCTGGTAACGGTCCAGCGACGACCAGTCGGCCAACGGAAACTCCGTGACCTGGCCGATCGTCTTATGTTCCGTGGAATTCCAGCCGCAACCCCAATCGTCGGCCGCGTTCGGATTGTCGAAAAACCAGCCTGCCTCTTGGCGGTCCATCTCCCAAATATTATGCACGTCGTCCGGGAAGTCTGCCATCTTGTGGTTCCAGTGCTGCCAGAACGGCAGGCGTGGCGGCCTGTCGAACTCGATCGCGCGGCGAACTATTTCACGTGGTTCCATCATTCCAGGAATGCCTATTCTCGCAGATTGCCTCTTACGTCCTCTGAATTTGTTCCTTTCAATCGTTCACCAGGCGATTTCCGGTTTGGCGGTTTCATCTTTCATCTTGACGGGAAGCCGCCATACGTGGTCGCCGTCGCGATTGGTGAAGTACAGCCGCGACTCGGACGGTTTTCGGCCGTGTCCATCGGCCCAAAAAGCGTAAAAGTCGGGATGGGCGTTCACCGGACGGCGGCAATACGTGTGGTTGAATTTGCTGCCATGCGTCAATTGCTTGACCTTGGTCCACAACTTGCCCTGATCACGGCTGATCCACATTACCACCTCGCCGCCCGGATTGTACGGTTGGGGGCCTGCCTCGCTCGGGGCGATGAACCGCCAGAGGTCATCTTTTTCAATATAGATCGAGCCGGTGTCGTAGTTGTTGTCCGCGTGGATCGAACCTTGGATGTCCCAATTCTCGCCGGTCCAGCGAGCCGTCTGCCAGATTCGCGGGTCGTTCACCGGTCCGGACTTCGCGCCGCGGCTGGTCAGGTACAGCAAGAGGGGACGTCCCTGGGAGTCATAATTGAGGTCCATCACGTAAACCAAACGTTTTTCGGCCTGGTAGTCATGCACCAGCGCGGGATTACTCTTCGACGTCAAGGGCGTTTCGAGCGGCGTGCCGTCGACGGTGGTCCACGTCTTGCCGCCGTCGCTGGTTTCCATGTAGTAAAGATTGGTGCGCCAGTCGGCCCCTTGCGGCCTTGGGTGGAAGTTGAAGCAGGTTCCCACTTTCTCCCCGAAGTGTTCGCTCACCTGGTACTGGCCCATCTCAATGGTCGCGAAGGGCTTCGGTATCGTCCACGTTCGGCCGTCCGGACTCGACGATACGAAGAGCATGCGCTCGACCGCGTCCGTATATCGGGTCATCAGGAAGCAGAACCCCTTTTCGAGGAGGTAGTGCGGTTGCGGATATGAATAATTCATTCCGTGACGCTTCGTCGCGAAGGCATTCACATTCACCTGATCGAACTCGTCGATGTCGTAGGGCTTCTTGCCGACCCAAATGTACGACGGCCGTTGCGTTCCGTGCGAACCCGAGAAGATCCAGAGGTGGCCCGTGTTATCCATCGAGATGACCGGATTGTCGTGGGCGTCCCTCGTCTTCTTGTCCATGAGAATCCGAGGCCGTGGGACCATGCCCGTCTTGTGGTCGTAGTAGGAAACCATGTGCAGAAGCGTGTTCGTTTTACGCGCGGTTCCGCCATAACAGAAGAACGTCTTGTCCGCTTCTTTTGAGTAGAAAGCAAGCGGCCTGTGGTGAGCGCAATAAGTTCCCAAGCCGCCGCTGTACTTGTAGCGATACTCATCCCTCTGGGGGCCGACCATGTACCAGATCCCGCGATAGCCGTCGGCCTTTGGCAGTTCGCCGGCCGATGCGCGAGCGCACGCGAGACACAGAATGACCAGACACGCGGCGCGATGGATGGAGCTGATCGTGAACATGGCAACTTCTCCCGACGGGGCATCAAAAGGCGGTAGGCGGGATGAATGGGCGAGAATCGCTCGTCACGGCGGGAATTCGTGCGAGCCAATGGCCGCCCAACGCATGGTCCCCTTATCAGGAATTGGTCCTCGAAATCAACGGAGTATTGCGCTGACGACGTTGCCACGCATTACCCGCACAACGAGCATAACGCCGTCATTCATCCGCGACCACCCTTTCGACGAACGGTTTTTTGCCTTCCCAGCTTAGCTGGATCACCAGCGAATCCGTGGGACCGTCGATCTTGGCCGTGAGGCCGGATGTTTTTGGATTGGCATACTTCTTCGGCGCATGCCATCGCTGTTGGGTCGCGCTAAGTATCTCCGCCGCGAAGACCATGACTTGGTGGGTTCCTGGAACAACGCCGTCGCCGGGTTCAAACGTCGAGAGCGTGAAGCGGCCGTCCGAATCAATCTGGGCGGTGGCGGGACGCGCGCCCTCGGGGAATACTCGGATGGCGCCATAGGTAAGTGGTTTCCCGTCGATAAGCACCTGGCCGGAGATCGGTATCCTGGCCGGCCGCCCATCTCCGCAACCGGCTGGCGTCAGAAACACCGCCGCCGCCAAGAACGCGCCGCACGCTAGCCGGACGAATCTATTCCTCATAATCACCGATCACCTCATCTCCGGATCTCGTCGAAAGCGCTAGATACGTAATACTGTCGATATTCTCCCCAACGAACGTGACGTGACCGTCGCCAAAGGCGAAATTGGCGCCGCCCGGATGTCGGCTCGCAAACGCCCCGTTGACTTTCAAGCCGTAATTGGTAATGTAGATAGGCTCTTTGGGCCAGGTGTTCAAGGGATTCGACGTCATGCGATTGGTATCCATCGCCCTCAAGTTGCGGGTCCATATGTTCGACGAATCCTGCGTGTGCCCGTCGACGACCTCGCCGACGAACATGGTTTGGGCCAGCCCGTCGGTCACGTCGCCGACTCGTTGACTCACGACATAGTAGAACATGCCCGTATTGTCGTTTTTCATGGCGGGCGTCAGGCCTTGTGGGGGACCAAGCGTTCCGGCCACAAGGGCGTAGCTGCCGGTGGCGGCGGGAGCCCCGCCCGTCGAAAATTTGCCGTCGATGACCGTGTTTCTAGAGAATGGCTCCGATTCATCGCTGGGGCATACGTAGATACTTGGCCGCTGTCCAATAGCCGTCTTGTTCGAGTTCAAATACCACGTGGACGTGTAACCCCAGGGTCCATCCCTGAAATCAAACATGTCATAAACGACTTGCTGTTCAAGTTGTGGAAGGATCAACACCAGTCCGCTGGTTGCCACGGCCTGCATACTATCAGGCACGTAATCCGTTCCGACTCGTCCGGGCGGAAAAACGCTGAAGGAATTTTCGTACGCGCCGATTGCCAGGGCGATCTGCTTCATGTTGGTGGCGCAATTTATCCGCCGCGCCGCTTCTCGCGCGGCCTGGACCGCGGGAAGCAATAGCGCAACCAGCACGCCGATGATGGCGATCACCACAAGTAACTCGACGAGCGTGAAGCCCACCGACAATCTTTTTCGCATCATAAGGTTCCCGACTCCGTGACTCATGCTTTCTCTCTTGCGGGACGCCGCAAGTGTACAATAAAAACACGCCTCTTCCCTGTTCCGCGGGATTTACCGTCGCCGGGCCACGAGCAATGTCAATCCGCCCAGAAGCAGGATGATGACCGAGGGCTCGGGCACGGGCGAGCCGGATTCAACACCACCAACCGGATTATGATCTCCCCAGTTGGCCGCGAGGATCGAGGCGTCCAGGGCGTTGACCCATCCGTCGTCGTTGAAGTCGCCCTCGGTGGCGCCGCCGGTTCCGACGTTGACGCCCCAGTTGCCGGCAAGTATTGCCGCATCGTCCGCGTCGACGATATTGTCTCCGTCGGTATCGCCGGGAACGGTCGGCGCGGTCGCCGTCGTGATGAGCACCTCATCAAGCGAAAACGCCCGAACTTCGCCGTTCTCCGAACTCCGCGAGGCGAACGAGAGATAGCCGCCCACTTCCGTCGCGGTCGTTCGCCATCCCAAGTCGGTGGCCGTGAACGTATTCGTGCCGTCGGAAACGGTCGCGTCGTAACTCTGTGTCGTGGGATCGACGACGATCGTGAAGTCATAGACCCCGCCGGTCGTAATGTCGATATTCGTATCGACGTTGAGCGAGGCACTCAAATCTCCCCCGAGACGGTCTCCGTTGTAAAAGCTCCATTGACCGACCACGTCGGCGCCGGCGTAAGTGCCTTCCCCGCCGTAAGCGTTAACAATCCACGTGCAGTTAGGACCGACGCCCGACTGTGAAGACGCTGCGTCGAAAATCAAATAGCGATCGTCGAAATCGGTGAACGTCGCCACGTCCTCGTCGATGCGGACGGTGAACTTGATCGTGTGCTCCGCCGCCCAATCGATGCTCTCGTCGTATGTATCCGTGACTTTGTAGTCCCGGTTGACCGACGCCAGCCCCGTATTGTCGGCCGTGTTCTGCGTCGAAGTGACGCTCAGATACGCGCCCTTGTCCGTGTGGAGTTCGCTAAAACCCCCGACGCCGGGCATGATCACCGCGGCAACCACGTCCGCTCGAGAAGTGGCCGGCGCCCAGGCCGTTCTCCAACCGTCGCCGGGTATGCCCGCGTAGGCATCGACCACGGTATCGCCATTGCCGCCGGTGAATTGGGCGGCGACGAGGGTCAAGGGCGCAGGAGGGGGAGGGACTTGCGTACCGGTGATTTTCACGTTATCCAAAGAATAACTCCGCGTGTCGGAGGAGTTGTCTCCGAAGCAGCCGAAGTGCGGCAGCCCGGCGGTCGTGGCGGCATTCGTTCGCCAGCCCAAGCCATTCTCAAATCCAGAGGTGAGCGAATCATAGAGGGTGGTTTCACCCAAGGAAATCTTGACATCGTAGGTTTTGGTTACCGCGTCGACGTCGACGTGGAAGTCATACACCGTGTTTTGGGTCACGGTGATGCCGGTGTCGATGTGCGCCGCGTCGGAAGCCGCCGAGCCGAGGTTGTCGCCATTGTAGACAACCCAATGGCCGACTTTCGACGCATCGAGCCAAGTGGCCGATCCACCGTAGCAACTAATGAGCCAGGAGCAGTTCGGGCCCCCGTTTCCCTGAGTGTGGGTCGGGGCGTCGAACATTTGGTATCGGTCGTTCGAAGTGCTGAAAACCGGAAATAAAATCCCAAAGTCCTCATTGACGCGAAACTGAAAATCGACGGAGTGCGACAGCGTGACGTCAATGCCTTCCAAAGGGTCCGTGTAGTAGCGCGAGACCGAGCAGTAGCGACCCGTGCTAACGTCGTTGGGAGTCATCGTGAGATCCAGATAATTGCCGCCCAAGGTCGACAGCGGCGCCGTATTGTTCGTGCCGACGGTGTAGGTGGCGTTGTTGGTGTACTTGTACCATCCTTCGGCCCAACCGTCGCCGGCCATGCCGGTATAGGCGTCGACCACGTCGGTCACCGGCACGGCGTCGGTGCCGCCGCCGTCGAAATTGGCGACCGCTTCAATCTCGGTGGCCCCCGCCTGTCCGACGGCGAAGGTCAATGCGATTGCGGCCGCAAACAAACATAGAAAAGAAGACCATTTCATTAGCGCAACTCCCATCAATGAGTTTTGATTACGTCCGCCGACACCCCCTGCCAGAATGGAGGGGAGCGTCCCGTCGGCTCATTGATCGAGTCGACGGGCTCCCACCTTTCACCTCAAATGCGCGTGCCTCGTGACTATTCATTTTCGACCCGGCACACCCGCGGGCGCGGCCTGGTCGATTGTGTTTTATTGCATGACTCGGATCAACCGCGTCGCCTGCGAACCCCGGCCAGGACCATGCCTCCCAAAATCACCATCCATAGGGTCGATGGTTCGGGGACAATCCGGATGCTGTCGACCGAGAATTTTCGCGTGTCGTCCGTCGCGGTAGTATTCCCGAGAAAACCGAGAATGCCCGGCGAGGTGGAGGCACTGGTGCGCCAGCCCAGACCGCCTGCATAAGCACCACCATTAGCGGTCAAGGAATTGTACAACTCCGTTCCACCGCTGCTGATGGTCACGTCATAGGTGTAGTCGGTAGGATCGACTGCGACATGCATGTCGTAGATCGTTCCCGCAGTGACCGTAATACCCGTATTGACCTGCCTTGCGAGCAACATCGTCGTTACAGAGGGAACATCGTGACCGCCGCCGTCGTAGAGAAGCCATTTGCCAACCATGTCGGCGTCGACGTAGCTGCCGGCGCCGCCGTAGCAGCCAATGTACCAGGAGGCGGTCGCTCCCACCGAGGTTGCCCCCGTGGTGTCGAAAATTTGATACCGATCGTCGATGCTAGTGAACGTCGACGAGCCCGTGAGAGTCTCATTCACGCGGTACTTGAAATCGATGGTGTACGGGTTCGTAACATCGACGCCGGGAGTGCCTTTGTAATCGCGCATCGTCGAGAAGAATTTCGTCCCGGTCGTTGAGCCCGTTACTTGCACGTTCAGGTAATTGTCATTTACTTGGTCGTTAAGTGGGTTGATCGTCGGGACGGTAACAGTAGCCGTGGGGGCGCCGGTGGTACTTTTCCCCTCCACCCAGGGCCCGGCCCAACCGCCGCCGGCCATTCCCACATAGCCATCGACGGCTGTATTTGTCAATCCATCGGCGAATTCGGCGATGGTTTCGCTCCAGGCTGGAACCGTCATGACGGTCAAGGCCGCCACAACGACTCCCATAAGGACGTTACGGTAAAAACATTTGTTCATGACTCTGGTCTCCCAAGTGGCACAATGTGGTAATTACCTAACCTCTTCTTCTCGCCCGGATACGACAGACTCCAATAGGAACCTTCTCTGAGGGATTCAGAGCAGGCATGGACAACGTGTGCGGAGTCGTAATGGATAAGGTGGTCTCGCCACGCGACAACCGCGATGCATTTTCTTGGACTCGCGCTTGGGCAAACCCCCACGCCACTCATTCTGTGCATCGCATCGCCTGCGTTCAATAGTTTTTTAGCGCATACTTTTTTATGGTTTAGCGCACGCTGTAGATTGCACGAAACACATTTTGGGGTAGACTAGTAATGGGAGAACCAATCCAGCTAGTGTCGGGCGATATTCTCCGGCCGTCGCGGTTTTCACAATGAAAGAACAAAAAGCCATCGCCTTTGTCGGGCCGCTGTCGATCCCACATCGCGAGCGGATGTTTCGCGGAATCGTCGATTTCGCGAAGAGTCACGCGAACTGGCGGTTCTTCTTCGATCCCGAGTTGCACAGCATCTCGCTGGCTTCGCTCGAACATTGTCGCGTCGACGGGGCGTTCATATTCTGGTCCACGCCCAAGGACACCGAAGTGGCCCGCCGCATGGGCATTCCCGTCGTCAACTTCTCTTCCGAAGTCGAACGGACCGGACTGCCGACCGTGTTGGCTGACAGCCGCGCGATGGGCCGGCTGGCCGCCGAGCACCTGTTGGACCGCGGCTTCAAGAATCTCGCCTTCTTCGGCCGTCGCGGAGCCTGGTATTCCAAGCTTCGCGCCCAAGGGTTCGAGGAAACCGTCCTCGCGGCCGGAAAAAGCTGTCACCTGTTCGAGGACGCGCCCCTCTCTCGCCATCGAACCGACGACTTGCGCAAATGGATGGACGAAGTGGAATCGCGGCTCCGCAAGTTGCCGCTTCCCTTGGGCCTGTTCGTCGTCCACGATCATCGCGCGAGGATCGTCACCGAGCTATGCCATCTGGCCGGGCTTCGCGTGCCCGACGACGTCGCCATTGTGGGCGCGAATGACGACACCATCGTTTGCGAACTCTGCCAGCCATCGCTTTCGAGCGTGGCGAACAACGGCTGGGAGGTCGGCTACCGAGCGGCCCAGGAAATGTATCGCCAGTTTCAGGGCGAGCGTCCCGCGACCGAAACCATCTTTGTACAACCCGGCGCCGTGGTCCCCCGCGACTCGACGAACACCATCGTGATCGACAATCCGGAAGTCCGCGCGGCGGCCCAGTTCATCCGGCGGCGCATCGAAAACCACCCCACCGCTCCGCTTTCCATCGAGGACGTCTTGGCCACCGTGGCCGTCTCGCGCCGCTGGCTCGAACAGCGATTTCCCGAAGCGCTGGGCTGTTCGATCAAGCAGTACATCGACGAGGCCCGCGTGCGGCTGGCCAAGCAGCTCTTGTCGCGGACGAGCGGGCCCAAGCCGCGGCTCTATGAAATCGCCGAAAAGTGCGGCTTCGAGAACCACCAACGTTTCCGGGCGGTCTTCGAACGGTTGGTCGGCATGACCCCGGCGCAATACCGGGGAACCATGGCTTCCCGTTCGGATGACAGTAAGCCGCCCCTGCATCAGTGACTTCCACAGCACGGCGAGGGGCGCCGGCGGATCGCTCAACCAAGTTTTCAACTCGGCGAAAGCGGTCCTCTTCCACGGTGAAACGTCTCGGACCAAGCCTTTGTCCCACCAGGGGTTGTACTGGCGAACGACGGCGAATAGTTCTTATGGGGTGGTTATCGTACACGCATACCACGCGAATGCATGCAGGGCGAGTATACAATGCCTAATAGCATCAATAGGCATATTGGCCAAAGTCTTGGACCAACTTTAACCTCAATACCCCCCAATAAATTGAGCCTAAATAACCCCTTACTCCAGCAGGTCCCGACGAAAATTTCGTTCCTAGGCGTTAGAATGTCCAACGGGAAGGCGGAAAGCGGTAGCATCCCGATACCCTTTCACCACTTTCCCCTATCTGAATTTGGCGACCCCTCCAGAAAAGCACAGAGACAACAGAGACAATCGCATGTCTGGATTCCTCGCGGGAGGGGCCAACCCTTACGAAAAGGCCCTTCGCCAGGAGTACGAATCGGCAAGAGCGAGTCTGCTCGGGCGAATCAAGGAGTGCCGCGATCCGGCGGGACGCGAGGCGATGGAGAAGGAATTACGCGAGTTGACGGAGAATTTTGAGAGCCGGTTTCGAAAGATTCGGGAATGCCTGTTCGGCATGCGGTAAACGGTTACGCATGGACCATTCCCTCACGGAGCGTGGCTCGGTTTTGACAAAGGACGCCTCATGGAACCGTCGAACAAGAATCCGAGCCTTCCGGGCAAGGACGAATTCGCCCAGCGGATTGTCGAGGGAATTCGGCAGGCCGGGGAGACGGCCGACGTGTTGTATGACGATGGGCAATTTCGTCTGCACACGGACGGCGACGACGGCACACAGGTGTTCTTGGAAAACGGCTATCGGGAATTTTGCGAGGCCTCGGCCGACGCGCGGGAACAGATCGTTCGGCGGTTCGTGCGCAACTGGTTCGCGGGGGCTCGGGAGTTGCCCGAGGAGTTTGAAGACGTGCGGCCCGATCTGCTGCCGGTCGTTCGGTCGCGGGCGTATATCGAGTTGAACGCATTGCGGATGCGGGCCCAGGGGCAGTCGTCGGTCGAGTGGACGTATCAGCCG
>Ga0209342_10003170_pt1 | contig 17380 bp, 24 predicted proteins | sample RifCSP16_2_FD_184023 | JGI IMG/M metagenome (GOLD analysis project Ga0209342, IMG submission 184023) | Soil microbial communities from Rifle, Colorado - Rifle CSP2_sed 16_2 (SPAdes) (version 2) | ecosystem: Environmental > Terrestrial > Deep subsurface > Rock core/Sediment | place: Rifle... | reverse complement strand
GGTGGCCGAGCCAGGCTGAAGGCAGCCGCCTGCTAAGCGGTTGTGGGGTGTTGAGCCCTACCCCGGGTTCGAATCCCGGCCTCTCCGCCATGTCTTATTGCTAGAACGCTAGAAGGCTGGGACGCTGGAATGCTCAGGGAGAGGAGCTTTGGGTTTAAGCTTTCTAGCCTCATAGCGTTCTAGCATTCTAGCATTGAGACGCGCCCATAGCTCAGCTGGATAGAGCGACGGACTACGAATCCGTAGGTCAGAGGTTCAAATCCTCTTGGGCGCGCCACCAAATCAATCAGTTAGCACGCCCCTCGACCCCGATACCCGTTCCCGGTTGCGTATAGGTTGCGCCCGGTTGCTCTCCATCGAGCCTGTCTACCGCTGCCTTATTGGCCCCCGGGATCAAGTGCCCATATACATCCACGGTCACCTGGATACTGTGGTGCCCCAGCTGCTCTTTGACGTAGGCCAGGGACTCCCCCTGCTGGATCAGGAGACTGGCGTGCGTGTGCCGCAGATCGTGGAACCTGATGCGCCGCAGACCGGCCTTCTGGAGGCAAGGGTAGAAGGCCCGTTTTACCAGGTTGGTGGGATCGATGGGGGAGCCGGCGCTATTGGTGAACACCCAGGTTTCGGAATCCAGGCTCCGTCCATTCACGGCCTCCTCAGCCTCACGCTGTTCTCGGAGCACGGCCAGGACCTGCGTGAGTTGCTTGCTCATGTCCACCCGTCGAACTTTGCCGCTCTTCGGGCTCGTTACCTTACCCTTGCTGAGCGACCGCCGGACCTCAATGAAGCGCCCCTGAAAGTCGATGTCCCCCCACTGGAGGGCTAGAAGCTCTCCCTGGCGCATCCCCGTGCGGACGGCACACAAGAACAGGGGGTAGTACCGGGGACACAACCCCTGAGCCGTCTCCAGAAGGCAGGCCACCTCCTCCCTGGTAAATGGGTTGATCTTCCTGGTCTCGGCTTCATCTTTGGGTCGGTTGAGGCGCCCGAGCCTCGTGGCGGGGTTGGCCGGAATGAAACCATCCTCGTGGGCGTGGTTCAAGATTGCCCGCAAGGGGGCGAGGATGTTCCGGATGGTCCCCCTAGTGAGGCCCATCTCCACCTTCTCCGCGATAAGGGTCCTGATCCGCTGCCGAGTGATGTCTCGCAACGGAAGTTCGCCGAAGGCGGGCAGCAGATGGCGGGTCAATATGGCCTCATACCCCTCAGTCGTCCGGGGCTTGCAATAGATGCGGGGATAGGAGCGAAGCCACCGCGCCGTATACTGCTTGAAGGTCAAAGCGGGAACGTCGAATTCCGTTTCACCCTCGGCCAGGGCCACTCGTATCTTGGAAGCCACGAGTTCTGCGGCGGCCTTATCGCCGATCTTTTTAGCCTTCCGCTTGCCCTTGTGGTGGATATAGACCCACCACGCTCCGTTTCTTTCTCTCACCCGCACGCCCATTCCTCACCTCCCCAGGCGCGCAGGACGCGGCGGGTCAGGTCTACCATGGTGCGGTAGACGGGTCAAGGTTGAATCCCCTTTAGGACCTCGGAGACAAGGCGATCCACGTCCGGGCCCTCCCGGCGGAACCGGGCCATCCAGCGGTCGAAGTCCGACCGGCGGACGACGATTTTCCCGCCCCCGGGGCGGTAGTGGGGGAGCGGATGCGCTGGGTCCGTCAAGGCCGTCCTTAACCGCCGCACAGACATCCCCGCGTAGGCGGCCAGGGCCTTCAACGGCAGGTAAGGGTCTTCCCCGATCGCCACCCGGTCAGCCGCGTTCATTTCTTGGGTTGGTGCCATGTCCTGTAACTTTCTTTTCTTGTAGCCTCCCTCCGGAGTGAGGGTGTTTTGCTCTACCTGCATCTCGTGGACCGGCGTGAACCGCGCCAACTGCAGCAAGGGGTCTCGGGCCAGAGAGCTTCGCCAGCGCGGCCTCCAGGTTCTTCTGCACGGGCAGCGGAACGAACCGCGACTTCATCGAGCGTCGGAAGCGGGGACTGTTCGGCCGGAGCACCGCCCCCAAGCCGAGACCCAGCATGAAGTCCCGGAGGTGGGTGATGGGGATCGCCCCAGGGCGGCGCGTCGGCCTGGTATCGTCAAGCTCCACGAACCGCCCCCGCCGGGACGCGGCCTCGGCCCAATCGACGGTCAGCAGATCGGTGGGGCGGCGCACACCCATGCGGCGTAGCGCCTTCCGGCGAAACGTGTGCTCCAGCCGGCCGAACCCTCGTCCTGCTCTCCAATACATCTTGGTCTGGCAGGCCGACCGTCGGGAACCCCAGTAGAAGGTAACGCCGTCGTCGTTAGCTATACGCCGAGGACCGCGAGTCCTGGGCACGTGCAGCACCCCCGCCAGCTTTTCGAAGCTTGCAGAATCAATAGCAAAATCGGCCGCGAGTTCGCCCTGTGAGACCATCAGGTCGAGGCGGAAGTGCGCTGCAACGGGAGCGAGGAGATGGCGGAGCCCTTGTGGTGATAGCAGCCGACCAGGGCCTGGGATGAGCTTCAGGTATGCCCGAGGGCCACACAGGCGGGAACTATCTGTGAACATGATGAGGCGATGGCCATGGCGATGGTGGACATACTCAACCCTACGAGTGAAGGGAAGCGTGCGGGAGGGCCGGCGGTGGTTGGGTCCTCGCTTTAGGTTGAAGGTTCCCCCGTTCCCCAGGACATCGAATCGTGTGGGGAAGCCCTCGAGAGGTGAGGGGGTTCGATATGTTCGGGAGCTAAAGGCGAGGGCGTGGAGGCCGACCCGGAAGGGGGTTATGTTGACCCGGAGCCAGGGGGGATAGCGATCATGCATGCTTTGAGCTTGGTTTCGGGCCGGAGTCGTCATGGTTACCTTTTTACCTCTCGACCTTGGTACCGATCTTGGGGGGGGATGATGGGTGGGAACCTTGGGGGGGCTACGGTCGTTGAGGCCGTATGGTTATAGGAGATTTGTTCCCAGTTCTGTAATCCAGCGGGATGAGATGTTGGACTCTGGGGCCGAGGAAACCATTGTCGATCCTCGTTGGCCCTCCGGCGATAAGCAGACGCAGTCATGCTTCTGGAGAGGGCCCTTTCGAACCTGGGCGGTTTTCCGCGGAGGGATTTGTTTTCCGTCCCGGCACCCATCTCAAGCTCCGGGACGGAAATTAAGGTCACGGTCAAAAGGTTGACCATCCCCATTTTCGGTCCCCGCGATAATGCGAGTGTAAACCGGACGGAAAATCTGGACCTCACCTGCCTCTATCCCCTGGCCACCAGGTTTTTGGCGGGCGACCTTTGTGGCCGGTCCGGGTCTCCCTGAGGTGAACCAAACCTTTCTCGGCGAGCCCGGCGAGCGCCAGTTCCACGTCCTCTCTCCGGCGGGAGAGACGTTCAGCCAAATCTTTGCTGTTGAGGCCGGGCTCCCGGGACACCATCCCCTCCACGGAGGCTTGGAGGTCCTCCCTGCGGACCGGACTGGCCTCTCCGAGCAGCCCCCACCCGGCTGGGCCCGCAAGCTCTAGGGCGTAACTTGTCTCGGGAGCGAACTTACTTTCGACACGGAGCACGACCCGTGCGGCGTCTTCATTTCCATACCTCTCGGCATCCCGCTTACGAGGCCGGGAGAGGTGCAGGATGGACTTCGCGCTTGCTCGGATCACGAAACTCCCTGCAGCCGCCTCGTCGGACTTTCTCGTATGATGAACCAGGACCACTGCGGCCCCGCTCTCCTCCGCGATTTGGTCCAGACGGCGCATGAGAAGCCCCATCGGCTCGGCATGGGACAGCTGCCCCCCTCGCTTAAGGAGCACGTAAAGTGCATCGACGATGATGAGGGCTGGCCGGATAGTGACCGCCTCCTTGGCCAGGGCGTCCAGGAAACGCTTGGGGTCGGCCAAGTCGACATGCTGGTGTGTGGCGACCGCGAATCCCTCATCCCCGATCGCGAGGTCTTCCACCAACCGCCTCTTCACTAGGTTCGTTGGGTCGTCGAGGTGGAGGGCAATTACCTTTCCCTGAACGGTAGGGAACTGAGCCAGAAAGGGGGTACCGGTCTGTACCGCCCGGCTCATCTCCATCACGAGTAGACTCTTTCCGACCTTGTCCTTCCCAACGACGAGGGTTAAGGTGCCGGCGGGTACTAGGGGATCGATCGCAAAGCGCAGGTCCGGGGCCACCAGCGCACTGGGGGCGTGGAGGCATAGAGCCGCCCGGCTCTCTTCGGCGAACCAGTCGGGCCAACCAAAGGGGTCGGGCACAGGTATTGAGGTTGCCGTCATCATTCCTCCTTCTCCGTTTTTGTCGGCATGAAGGCGCTTTACTCCGGGCCTTCAGCTGCCAGGGTTACTGTTACGCACACTTAGCGAGGGTCAGGGCCCTCAATCGGTCCCTTCTCTCCCCTCTACCTCAAGTAATGCACGGCGAGGGAACTTGGGAACGTTTCAGAAACATTTATTGTGAGAGGGAGCTACCCGGTCAGGGGGCGGGGGAAGCGAAGAGAGCCCATCCAGCACGTTCGCCCCCACTGGCGGGGTGAACATCTTTAGTTGCGGACTCGGGGAGGCGGGAAGGCAGGGCGTCTGCCTAGAACGGCGGCACACAACCTCCGGACTGGCGGGGGCAAACGGTTTTGGGAGTGTTTTTAAAAGAGGGCCTTCCCAGACCGGGGGGTGGGGGGGGCTAAGCGAAACGACCCCCGGGGGGAGGGGTCGGCCCGAGATGAAGCGCCCGGGAGGGGGTTTTGCTTACGACGTTGCCCCAGGTCGAGGTTTCGTCGCCGCGAAGGGGGATTCCCCGGTCCTCGGAGCCCTGGGGGCTTTCTGGGGCGACGTCGAACTGTTTTTCGGCGCGTCCCGCGGGGGCGACCGCTTTCCCGGGGCTAATGCGGGTCCGCTTCCTTTGCCGATTTCACGAGAAACTGCGCGTATCTCATCTTGTAAAGGTCATCTGCCTCTTCCCAGTACTTGATGAGGACCCCCCACACGTATGCCAATCGCTCGCTTAATCCAAACTTGAGAAGATGCTCCATCTCGGAGGCGAGTGCGAGCACTACTGTTATCGTGGTGAACACTGCCTGAGACCTCCGCTTTTCTAGTTGTGCGGTGCGCTCGTCACCGGGCTTGACCAATAACGCTGCTCCACGATGTGCAAGCCCGGGGAAACTTAGATGAGCATCTTGCGACAGCGTCTTGTAAAACCAGTCGTCAAGGTAATCCAGAAATTCGCGATCCTTCGTTCGTGCCCTCATCTGGCTGGGAATCGGCCAATACTTGATTCTTTTCAAATCAGCGGCCTCTTCGTCGGATACGCCCCATTCAGTCCGAATACCCTCCAAGAATTTTCCATTGAGTGTTAGCCAGCGTGCCCATTTCGGGTCCGCGCCGTATTTGGCCTTGTATCCCTCATATCCCTCTTTCGCTTCGCGCCAGCCCCCTTTGTAGTACCACGAAGTGCGCGTGGTCGGGTCTTCGGTGAGAAATACCACGGCGAATAGCTGATCCAGAAGGGATCGGGTCAACGGAGGGATTGACAATGCAAACTCAAGGGGCGGTGCACTATCTTTCGGGGAATCAGCGGCGAGGAATCGGATGCTCTGGTAGGTGTTAATCGCAACCTTGATCATGGTGAGGAAAAGCGCGCGCGCCCCAGGGATGGCGTACTGTCTCGGCCAGTCGCGATCAATCAAATTCTTTAGCGCTTCCAAAGCCTCGTCCAACCGCTGCCCGATGACTTTGAAGTCTAACACCTTATCAGGGGCAACTTTGTCCATCTCCATGTCACTCTCGTCGCCGACCGACCCCTTACCGTCCTCGCTTCACCTCCAACTCCCGCCGCACTGCCTTGACTTCCTCCAGCACCTCACCGTTAGACACGAGCCCCTTCCGCACGAGCACCCGCCGCAGGGCCTCCTGCTCGTAGAGGCAGGCGCGGAGGAGTTCCTCGAAGGTCCCTAACTGCTGCGGATCAATTTTCCCCGCCATGATCCCTCTCCTCGGTAGCAACTCACTGCTGCGCTTTGAGCTACTACTAGAAGTCGCCAAATTCTCTCCATCCGTAATCAACTTCAGGTTCTTCAGTCTCCCGCGGGAAGAGCTCTTCTTCAAACTCATGGAACCTTGCCGACCTTATATTGCCGGGTATGGCGTCCTCCAGGTGATGCTCCATCGCGTACCGCGATAGTATATCTTTCCGGCTAAGGAATCGCTCAAGCGCCCCAGGTGCGAGGCGGGGCAGGTGCTCGGCGAAATATCGAACAAGAGCCGGCGGTGCCTCATCCGAGCACCGAATGTCGGAGAAGCCAAGCCCGTCTTTGTGCCGTATCTCTCCTACCCTTGTCTCCAACTTGGGAGGGAAGAATTGGAAGTGTACCTGGAAGGCCAAAAGGCCGATCTCTCGAAAAACATAGTAGGAAGGATAGACGATTTTTCTCGTCACGAGCACTGGCAGGGCGTCGATCCGAAGAGCCCTTCCGATGAGATTCCACACCTCTCGGCTCGATGCTGTTATCCACTCCCGGAGGTTCTTCACCTCAACGTCCGCGATACACCCAGGTCCGCCACAACCGATCAAAAACAGGTCGGGCTCCCTGTAAACTGATTTCCCAGAAATCACCGTGCCCGCAGGGACCCCCTGATCCGGCGACCCCATTACTGTGAATTTGCCTTTCCCCCCATCAACCGCGGCCTTGAACACTACCCGCTCAAGTGCCTTACCTACCGCCCCAGTCTTGTTTAGAGCTCGGAATTCCCTGTAAAGCCCCAGGATATACTCCCGCCTCTTTCGATCAGGCCCTTTTTCCATGTCGAACTCTGCAGGCATGTAGAACTCCGAAAGCTCCCTTACCGCCTCATGCCGAATCTCCTCACTAGCTAATAGCTCATCGATGCCGTCCCTCAGGATTATAGGGTGAGGCCGCATGTCTGCCGGCCCCGCCTCTGAAATCTTTTTCTCCAGCTGCCGAATCGAGCAGTATCGGCGCTGCCGAAGCACCCGCCGCAGACGGTTCTTCGCAAGATTCCGCCACTCGCCAGCGCTTAGCCCCATCCGCCAACCCAGGCAGGGGGAACCGTATTTATATATCTATATATCAACCAATACCGCCCCCCGCCTACCCCTCGACCCTACACCCCCCCTTCGGCCCTCCCAACTATCGATGATTCCTCAACCCAAAGCCGCGAAGAAATACAACTTGACAACCCCGTAGCTTCTGCCCGATACTCTGTTTGGCGGGTAAGTCCTGCGGTGCGCCTGCTACCGGAAGGGAGGCATAAGCTGGCTTGGAAGCCAGCGGCGTGCAGGGTCCGCCGTTATAATTCGTCACAACCCACCCTCGTCGAGGGTGGGTTTTTTTGTATGTTCATCAAAGAACAGCCGTTTGGTTCTTACCGCCTTAGGCCTGATGATATTCCAAAACCGCCAGTCGCTGCGTTCACGCCCCCTTAAAAGGGCGTAGGTCACGAAATCGACTGCCTGGAGTCCCAGGGAACGCATCGAATCTAGATGATGGACTTCAAGTTTTGTGTGAATTCCCCTCTCCCCCCATAGCTCGGCTTTAATGTAATCGTCAAACCGCATCGCACTGCTAAGCCTAGTGATTCTCAGGTCCACGATGATCCGAACATCGCTAAGCTGACGTTCTTCCAGAAAGGGAACCAGCAGCCATTTTGCAGCATAATTATATAAAATGTTCGTATCGGTTTGGAGGTGGTCATATACCCTGGGTTTGAAGACCGATACCGTGTGGATTTCAATGTCTGATGCAGCTATGGCATTGAGGACCTCAAAGCGAAGATCGTCGCCACTATGGTATGCCTTCAGTTCTACTTTCCCTGAAAGACCGTTGCGCTTTTTGATGTTCCTTATAACTCTGCGAAACTTAATCTCCTCATTGACTGCGAGGAAGCCTATTATGAAGTACGTGGTGCCACCCGGGCTGAAGCCAAGATCACCTGATTCGTCCAGAAAGAGAATCATCTATCCAGCCTGAAGGTGAAACATTAAGACCCGAATGCTTTACTTATTGCCACAAACCCCGTCGCGCCTCCCTCGCCTCCCGCTGGAGCCTCAGGAACAACTCCTGATACTTCACGTTCGGCGGCACCGTCATGACCTGGGCGTACCCCTGCTCCACCAGCCAGGCGTTCACGAAGGTCCCGTCCTCCAGGTAGACGTAGGCCAGCACCCTCCCATACTGATCTCTTCGCCGCACGTCGAACTCCAGGCGAACGGTCTTGCCTGCCACTAGCTTGGCGTTGGCCTCCGCTGCCTCCTTACCAAAGGCATCCACCCCCTTGGTAGGGTGCTGGGTCTCCGGGGTGTCGATCCCGATGTACCGGACACTTTCCCGCTTCCATCCAACGCAGCAGACTTCGATGGTGTCGCCGTCGATGACGCGAACAACCCGGACAGAGGTGGTCGCCTTTTCAGGGACGCTCTGGGAGGACGGGAGGGCTGAAAGCGAAGGGAGGGCACTGAGGAGGGCGAAGAGAACGATCTGGACCGTACGGGACCTTCTGCCTATCCTCACAGGGCCCTTCCTTGCTTTTCCATGTGGCCCTCTCTAATGAGGGGTCTCCCGCGCAAGCTAGGATTGGTGCCACTCGGATCATGGCATAGCCCCTGGGGGCCGTCAACGGCCTCGTGGCTTGCGTCTTTGCAGCGAGGGGTGCCATGTCATGGGGGGCTGCTAGTGACGGGGAAGGGGGGCACGACTGGATTAACTGGTCAAAAATCAACCGGTCTCTAGTGGGCATCTTTTTGTCACCTGCCAAATTGGAGGTGACACCACTTCAGGGAAGAGCTAACATCTTCCCACTAGCAAGGAAGCTTGCTGGCTACAATCCCATCTTGCAAATAATGGTAAAGCTAACGCGCCCGCGTGAGGTTTGCGTCGCCTAGGTCGAGCATGAAGGCAAAACCCTCCGAAATCCTTATCCGGATGATCAATGTGCTGAAACAGCACCCTGGGGGCCTCACCTTCGGTCAGGTACGCAAGGAACTCAACCTTAGACCTGAAGAGCAGGGACAACTCGACCGCCGAAAGCGAGAACTTTACGAGTGGTACGTCATAGAAAAAGTTCGAAGGGGAAGAGACGTCTTTTACATTTATAGGGGAGACCGGCCAAAACCTCTCGAAAGAGGCGCGGTGAGTCGGAAGCTTAGGGCCGAGGTCTTAAATAGGGCACATGGGCGGTGCGAGATGTGTGGTAGGACAATACAGCAGCACGATATTACTCTCGAGGTTGACCATAAGATTCCACGCAATTGGGGAGGCAGGCCTACCCTTGATAACCTCTGGGCCCTCTGCCAGGAGTGTAATACTGGCAAGAAGAACTACTTTGACTCTCAGGACCAGATGCTCATGCGCAAGGTCATGCAGCATAAAAGCGTCCACGTGCGGATCGGGGAACTGCTCAAAGCTAACTTCAGAAAGGCCGTCCCGAGCCACCTCATCGCATTTGTTGCTGGGCAGGATGATTGGAAGAAGCGGACGCGGGAGCTCCGCTACCTCGGCTGGAAAATTAGATCGTCACGGACGAAATCAAGAACTGGAAAGGTCGAGTCCCAATATAGCCTCTCTAAGTTCAGTGAATGGCCTGCAAACCCAACGCGATGGATTCGCGAGTACGAGAAAAAACGCGCACAGAGGGGAAGGCAAAAAAGAGTCAGGGCTACGGACAGCGGCTCCAGTTAGATTTACCGCAGCGGCATCACATGCAAGACCCGCGTGGGGGTATCTTCTTGATCTGTGCAATAACGGTCCCTGCCCTCCCAAAGGCCTTATAGGTTTTCAGCCCCACAAGGTCCCGAATTCGGGACCAGCCCCCTCCAGTCATATCACGCTCAACCTTTTCCTGGCATAGACGCAGTGTATGCGGAGGGGGCAGATTGTACATTGTGGATTCCGAGGAGTACATATCAGCCCAGCAAAATCAAGTAGCCCAAAATTGTGGGCGACAACACCCTGTCGGGGCAGTATAGCCCATGCGAGCCCCCATGCATCTCGGTTACGCCGGATATCCCTTCCGAAGTCAATGCCTGTAATCCGGCTAAACACGCGGAGTACGTTCGAGTCAATTATGGGTATACGCTTCCCAAATTTGAAGCAGATAACAGCAGAGGCAACGTAAAGCCCAACATGCTGGATGGAAAGTAGTTCCTGTATTTTTCCAGAAACGTTGCCGCTGAAATCATCCGATATTGACTTCCCAATTTCCTTAAGTGCCGCTGCTCGTTGCCTGTGGAGGCCAAGGGGCTGGAGTAAGCGAGTGAGGTCTGTCTTGCGGGCCTTCGAAAGTGATGCCGGGTCCGGATATTTCCTAACCAGCTTCAACCAGACAGGCACTACGCCCTCAGCCCTTGTCTGCTTCAATAGAACTTCTGCTAGCAGCAGCTCGTATGCAGATGTGCGTTGGTCTCGCCAGGGGAATGGCCTGAAATGACTTCGACCGAAGCGTTTGAAAAAGGTCTTAAGAGGGTGAGGGAATTTCACGTGGGGCGTGCTCTTCCTAGACTCAAACAATAGCTGGAGAGCCTTACTAGCCTTTGCCACATCAATTCCTTTTACCCCGCAATATCTTACGCATTTGCCTCGATGAGGTTTCTAGGGTACTCCTGATTTCCTTTCCAAGGGCCGAACCAAGAGCGGGAGGCACGGCATCCGAAACTAAACGTATTTGGTCACTCAAGGTTCCTACAAGCTGGTACTCGGGTGGGAAGCCCTGGAGCAGCATCGCCTCATATACGCTTAGCCGCCTTCTCCCTGATGGATGCACGTGTACCTCACGATGCCCGTAGGCCACTGTCCAGCTCGGCCTGTTCCACTCCAGGACACGGAATGGTCGACCTTTCATGTCTCCTTCCTTCAGGAAACCATTAGAGAACTTGCCTGAGCGCGGCCGCATGCACCAGTGATTCGGATGGTATGGGATTTTGTTAGGAGTAAGAGAACGATCGAAGAAGACAGGCTCTGGAAGCCCATGTATCGCATCCCGAACAGTGCGCCACGCCTTTAATTCGCCGAGGGGGAAAGCAAACTTTAGATTTGGGTATCTGTCCTCGTTAAATCCGATGATAAAGACCCTCTTGCGCTCTTGGGGTACACCGAAGTCTTTTGCGTCTAGTTGGCCCTCGACAATCTTGAACCCTGCTGCGCGAAAGAGCCTTTTGAAGTATCGAAACAACTCCTCATGTTGCCTGTGCTTCAAGCCGAGGACGTTTTCAAACACGAAAAAGTCAATCCGAAAGGCCTTGTTTAGCTCAGCTAGGATACGTGCGTAGCTTGCTGGGAGTCTTGCGCGAGGGTCGTCGGTTTTCTTGTAGACGTTGCTGAGCGAAAATGCCTGGCAGGGAGGCCCCCCGATTACGCCAATAGGCCTTACGTCCTTGGGCAATTCACTAAGCCGTGCGGGAATATAGCCTTTAGGGACGTTAGACAGATCATACCTTATGACATGAGAAGTGGAATGGTTGAGCTTGAAGGTTTGACAGGCAGCTGGGTCTATATCTATGGCAAGAACAGGCTCGAATCCCGCATCGGTAAATCCAAGGTCGAGGCCACCAGCTCCGGAAAAAAGACTGACAATCGGTATTGCAGGGGAAGGTCGTGTATTTTCTCCCGTAGCTAAACTCCTCAACCCTCTGCCCTTTCCTGCGTTGGTCTGAGGCATTGCCAATTCATATTACTGGCTTTGGGCAGGATTTGTCCACGCCTATCTTGTACTAGCCCCAAGCTGAGCCCGACTGTCGGGCATCCCACCTTCAACAGTCGTTCCCCTATTCATGGAACTGGTCAAAAATCACCTCTTTCCTAAACGCCCTTAAACATCCCGAGAAGGCCCTATGTATCGCTCCACCCGAGTCTGAATTCTATGAGGGATTTTTAAACACCTCCGTCGGGTTGATACAGATGTTAGGCGCGAATCGGGCGACAACCCCTCAAGTCACTTGCGTTGTGGCATTATGGAAAGCCTGTCTCCAGAAAATTCGAGGGTGAGGTTCTGTATACCCGACCAGACCAGCGTTGTTATGCCTCCCCTCTTGGTCTCTCTCATAGTTGCTCGGCCAAACTTCGCGATCAGCTGCTCTTTTTTGAGTACGTCGCCGTCTTCGAAGAAAAACAGGATGCCAGTAACGGTCTTAACTTTCGCCTTCTCGTCGTAGTAGTAGGCAATCATCCGAACTAGTCGGGGCCTCCTCAACAGAACCCTGATCCAGCTCTCTGTGTCCTCGATATCCGCGTCGGCGGAGTAAACCTGAGACACGACCTGGATACGATCACCAATTCTGACGGCTCGGAACCCCTTTGGATAGGGGTCGTCCACGGAGAATAAACTATCGGGGCTGAGTTTATCGAGATCACGTCTTAGCTTCACGTTGTCCGACTCCGACTGCTCAAGAATGGCTTTCAGTCTTGTAACTTCTGCTTCAAGGTCTCGTATCTGTGTCTGTTGGGCGGCGAGTGTATTCTCCTGATGCTTGAGCCAGGTGGGTATGACGACGGTGAAGACAACCGTCACTCCAAGGGTAATAGTGGCTATACTTGTTGCTGCGGCCACAGCGAACGGGTTATCCTTCCAGCTCATCTCAACCCATCTTGCTCGGCGATACGTATCCAGAGGGCGGACTCGGTCTGCGCCTAACTAGCGTTAGACAGAACTGCCTAATATCCCAAACACTGCAAGTTCCTGCAGCCTATCTCCGTGACACTGACTCGAATTCCGCGTTGCATCCTTTTGAATCCGAAAGCGTTAGCCGAGCAGATGCCGTTTGTCGCCGGCGCATTAGGCCGCAGTCCGTTGCTGTCTATTACGCTCGCACGGAGACTACCGAGGTGTCCTTAGTTGCCTCCTCCTGGGCCCAGGAACTGATTGGCCGGACTACCTACCGAGTTCGTTTTCTGGTTCAAGACATGGGGCTAGATCAGCGTCGTGCAAACACTTCTTGTGGGGCTCCCCCCAGGTCTCCTGCCCTTTCATAAAAGCAGAACGCCTTCCGGGGCCGTGCTTCGCCCGGAGGGCGTCTGGATGCGTGGTGCGCCGTCGATTGTGCTGCAGGTGGGCTAGGAACTATGTCTACCCCGGTTCCATCCTAGCGTCTCCTACGGTGCGCCTGAGTATCTTCGACTTAGCGAGACCTGTCAAGGGTGCCGAGGGGAGCGCGGCGTCTCCGGTACCATCGAATCTGGCCTCCCAGGAGAAAAGCTCCTCCGTAATGACTCTGGAGCAGAGCCTGCGCGCCCATGCTACGCGTTCTCCGGCAGAGCGGTTTTGTAGTCCGATGACTCGACCTCGAAGACAAACTGCGTGCCCGACTGGGGCGCCTTCGCGACCCCGATCTTCGCTCTGAAGGTGACGCCCGACTTCGGCCGATCCGACGGGCGGCCTATCTTCAAATGGATCGCCCCCAGCTTGTCCTTCTCGCCTTGACCGAGCTTCTGGACGACGCTCGCCAGGATGGGGACTGATTGCCCCTCTTTCTTCAGGCGGTGTCGAAGTTTCTTGATGGCGAGCACCTTCGTCTCCCGGATGAGCCGGTAGTCCTCAGCATCCAGTTCGTCCACCGTCGTGAACCCAGCCTCTTCAAGTAACCGGTCCACCGCAGCCTGGTCGAGCTGTTTGTTAGTGAGCCTGAGTTCCGGGATCGAATTTGGGAGTTCCTCATGAGGGGGTTTTGGTAATGCAGACCTCCGAAGGGAAAAGCCATCCCTAGCCTCGGATTCCCGCTCAAGGCCCGAAACCTCTGAGTCGTCGCCGTACGTCTCTTTGCCTTTGCTCATCTCGATCTTCACCTCCTGTTTCCGCGTTCTGATGCCGAGTAAGCACTCCGAGTATGTCGTCCTAGCGCATGATCCCGAAGAAAGTTTTGGGCACGCCCGCGAGGGTGGCCCTTAGCAAATCCAGGTGCTCCTCCTGCTGGACAATGGTCCTCGACCATCAACTCATCTCCCCTCGGTCGGGCTCGAAATATGGGCTCAACTTACGGGACCCAATTACGGGCTTGCTCTCTCCCCTGATTGCCATGGCCTCTAGAATCCAGCGTTCTAGCAGCCTCCGGCTCGTGAACCACCGCCCTCTGCCGTCCTTTCGTCCTGGGAGTCTGCCGTCCCCGAGCATCTTCTTTGCGGTGTCCGGATGCACCCTGAGATAGGCTCCGATCTCTCTTGTTCCTCGGAGGACCTCGGGCCATTCCTTTCCACCGTCCAAAGGTCTGCCGCTGTATCGGCCGTCCCTTCGTATCCTTTTGCTCATTCGCGCTCCCTCTTGCGACGTTTCGTCAGCTCGAAGACATTCCTGTCGCTGTCAGTTCCGATCGTCATTCCGACACAGCCTCAGGGCCAGCGCCGGGGAGATACCGAGGCGCTCGCCGATCTGCCGGAAACTCAGGCCCTCGGCACGAAGTCGCTCAACCTGGTCCCGGTGAAACACCTTCCGGGGCCGCCCAAGCTGCCTGCCTCGGGCACGCGCCCGCGCCACGCCCGCCTTCACCCGTTCGCGGATGATGTCCCGTTCAAGCTGCGCCATCGCCCCGATGATCGTGAACATCGCCTCGCCCAATGGGGAAGAGGTGTCCAGGTTCTCCTGATAGGAGACGAAGGCGACCCCAAGGTGCCGAAATTCGTGCAGGGCGTTGATCAGGTGACGGGTGCTCCGAGCAAACCTGTCAAAGCGCCAGACGAGAACAGCATCGAACAGGCGTCGCCTCGCATCAGCCATGAGATGGTCCAGGGCGGGGCGGCGCTCCTTCGCCCCGGAGATTCCATTGTCTATGTACTCCTGGTAGATGGCCCATCCCCTTGCCTGGGCGTAATCCCTGAGCGGGACCATCTGCACCTCCGAATCTTGGCCCTTATCCGAAGTAGAAACTCTAGCGTATAGTGCTACCTTCATCTCTGCTTCACATCCTTCCAGGACCGCACCCACTCGGCCACAAGGGCTGACGTACTGGTCCTCTCGGCGGCGGCCCGAGCCTTCAGGTAGTAGATGATGTCGCGGGGGAGCCGGAGGACCAGGCGATATACCTGCGGTTCCTGCTGGACCGCCCTTGGCTTCTTCGCTGGCATTCATGCCTCCTTGCCTGAGTTGTCTTTGTTGCTCAAGTGTTACAAGTGTACCAGAATACACTTTGGGTTGTCAAGGGGGAGGTAGAAAACTAAATCAGGACAGGAAATTGCGGGGTGATGATGGGGCTTATATCTTAGGTGCGGGGGACAATATGGGCCTTAGTTGGAAGAAAGGGAGCTGCGGGTCAACAGAGCGTATTATTAAGTTCATATCTGGCATTGGCGGTAAAGACCCGCGGGTGGACCAATACCGAAACGGGCTCTGTATTTCTATAGGACTTGAATGAACTGATCTCGTGGCTACCTAGGCTCATATCTGTTCAGCCTCAAAGCCTTATTTTCTCGGACGGCGACGAAGCCGCGTGCGAGGTCTATCTATTTCGCCTAAGGGTCTAGGTCCTTTACCTGTCGGCTCCAGCTTGCTAAGGCCCTTTGCAAAACGGGCTGAGTCTCCTGCGACACGGTACAGTTCGGCTTGCCCCTTCAGCTTCTCGGAGGTTTGATTTTTCCATAGCACTTCAATGGTGGCACGTCGGTCCTCCCAGGCTTCGACAGTTGTGGCTGCGTTCTCAACGTCAGCAATCCTAAACCATCGTTCCCATTCGGAAGCTGGGATATTCGCCTTTAACAAGAAACGAAGAAGCGCTTCTCTTACAACTGCTGATCTTGTATCAAAGCCTTCGTACCGAGGGTCTATTCCGAGGAGGTAGTCTGCGGAAATTTGTAACCCAAGAGCAGCCTTAGCCAAGTTCTCGGCACGAAGCGATTTCTTCTTTTCCCCCTGCTTTTGCCCCAGAAGCTGCTTGACGAGCGAGGAGCTAAGGCCCGATTTTTCGACCAGCCTTTTTTCGTCCCATCCCTTTGCGATGAGAACAGCTCGTATTCTTTGCGCGACCTGCTCTGCAATCCGCATTGTACCAATCACCCCGATTGATCTCCGCTTTACAAAGAAAGACGTGTAAGCGGACCTATAGTATAGCCCTAGGACACTTCTATGTCAAAAATGCTTGACAATAAGAAAATCATGGTTACAATAGTGACCAAGTCGGTCACTACTGTGACCAAGAACGTGAATTTACTGCACGTCCGGCTTACAATAGCCTTCAGGCCTTGATTGATGAAAGGGGGCCAAAGCGGGGCTTGACAGAAGGTCGCCTGCCTGGGAATATGAGGACCCCGTTTCTCCGGTCAATGCCCAAGGGGGGAAGGAGGGCACCGTGAAGGTTAACGCTTCAGAGCGCCTAATAGTTGCCCTCGACGTTCCACATGATCCCCAGAACCCAAGTCGCTTGATTGAGCCGGAAGACGCCAGCTACCTTGTCGAACAGTTGGGTGGTATTGTGTCTGTCTTTAAGATCGGATGGCCTCTCTATATGGCTGGAGGTCAAGCCCTTCCAAAAGAATTCGTAGAACGAGGTCGAAAGGTTTTCTTGGACCTCAAATTTGGTGACATTGCAGAGACCGTAAAAAGACTGGTCCTAGTGGCAGTAAAAGACTGCGTGAGCTTTCTGACGGTAAACACGACTATTGATGCAGTACGCGCGGCGCTGGAGGCACGAGGTGGCTCAGACTTGAAAATTCTCACCGTCACGCTCCTTACCAGTCTAGACGAAACTGATCTGAGGGAAATGGGTTTTGCGGCCTCTGTTAACGACTTCGTACTTCTTAAGACAGTGAGAGCACTGGAAGCAGGCTGCGATGGAGTGATTGCCTCGGGAATGGATGTTCCTGCCATTCGTGAGAGGGTAGGTGAAAAGTTTTTGATCGTAACTCCGGGCATTCGACCTCTCGGCATGGCGCGCGACGACCACAAGCGAGTGGCGACCCCGACCGAGGCAATTAAAGCTGGTGCAGACTATTTGGTTGTGGGGAGGCCCATTACGAGGGCAAGGGACCCACGTCAAGCAGCGCCCAAAATTTTGGAAGAGATGCAAAGGGCCTTCGATTCGCGTAGGTAAGAATCCCTTTCGGTTTGTCCAGTTTCCTTCGGGTCCAATCGCCAAGACCAGTGGTGCCCTTAAGGTCAGCGTTTCCGCCGGATCATTGAAGCCCTCCCTACAGCCTAAACCGGTTGCGCATAGGTTGCGTTTTCGGGCTACGAAAGGGTAGGTTTTGCCGCGTCCTGCACACCCAAGCGCTTGAAATTGTTGATTCTACTGAATCGCGTCTCGTTCTACGAATCCGTAGGTCAGAGGTTCAAATCCTCTTGGGCGCGCCACCCATCGATGACTCAGCCCACGCATCAGGAAAAGAACACCAAGAGCTTCAGCTGTACGGGCAGGCGACGCAAGCTACAAAGCTTGCGGGATTCCCTTATGGGCGCGGGCGAGGGCTCCTCTGCCCATCCTTCACTGTTGAGAG
>Ga0209342_10003169_pt1 | contig 17382 bp, 11 predicted proteins | sample RifCSP16_2_FD_184023 | JGI IMG/M metagenome (GOLD analysis project Ga0209342, IMG submission 184023) | Soil microbial communities from Rifle, Colorado - Rifle CSP2_sed 16_2 (SPAdes) (version 2) | ecosystem: Environmental > Terrestrial > Deep subsurface > Rock core/Sediment | place: Rifle... | reverse complement strand
GGGTTCCGGTCCGGTCGTTCCATCGGCCCATCCATTGGAACAGGCGATGGTCGCGTCCGAGGGCGTAGGAGACCCGAGAGCCGGCGAAAATCAGGCCGTTGAGGGCACCGAGGGCGGAGACACAGATGAGGGCGGCGATGAAGCGGCCCCCAAAATGCGGGAAAATGGCCTCACCCATATCGACGCCGATGGCCTTGGATTGGGTCATGGGACCGAGGCCGAGGATGTGAAGAAACGCGGCGTTGAGCAACAGGTAGAGGCCCGTCACGACCAAGGTGCCCAGGACGAGGGCGCGAAGGATGTTTTTTTCCGGTCGTTTTACTTCGGCGGCGACGTAGGCCATTTCGTTCCAGCCGCCATAGGTGAATAACACACGGATCAGGGCCACGGCAAGCACGAGCAGCAGGTCGAAGCTACTCGACTCGGGGGCGTGGGCGGGCAATTCGGACGTCTTGGTAGACGCATCCGCAAACAGGGCGGCTCCGAGAATCAACAGGACGCCGAGAATTTTGATTACTGTCAGGACGTTTTGGGTCCACTTGCCCTGGCGAACGCCGGCGACGTTGACGACAGTGAGCATGAGGACGGCTCCGCAGGCTAGGGCGATCATTGATGCCAGGCCGGCGTCGTGGTGGGGATCGACGCCTGGCGCGAGCAACGAGAGGGCGTAGCGGGCGAAGATGAAGGCCATCAGCGCGACGTCGCCGGGCCGCGCGACGACCAGTTGGATCCAGCCGAAGAGAAAGCCGGCCCAGCGTCCATAGGCGCGGGTGAGATAGACGTAGTCGCCGCCCTCTTGCGGATAGGCGGTGGCCAACTCGGCGTAGCAGAGCGCGCCGGCCAGCGAGAGCAAACCGCCGAGCGTCCAGAACAGAAAAACACCCGAGACCGACCCGGCCGCAGCGGCGACGTCCGGCGCGGTTTCGAAGATGCCCGCGCCAACGATGATGCCGACGATAAGGCACGTCGAGTCGAACAGGGTCAGGGTTGGTTTGGGGGCGGACAAAGGCGAGGGATTTCGGGATTTCGGGACGGGAACGCACTCGTAGGTCAGGCTGTGCCTGACATCTCGCGCTGTGGGGTCATTTCTGTCAGGCACAGCCTGACCTACGAGAGCCTATCCTAGCTTCGGCATGGGGTCTTGGCCGGGTTGATAGGTACAGTCGGGTTCGGCGGCAAGTGGGTCGCCGGTCAGCGCGAAGGCGCGGGCGCGGGAGCCGCCGCAGACGTAGCGATACTCGCATATTCCGCAAATGCCTTTCAATCGGTCGGGGTCTTGCAGGGCGCGAAACGTGGGGTGGTTTTGATAGACGTCGATCACCGAGTCTTGTGGAAAGCGCCCGCAAACCAACGGCAGGAAGCCGGCCGGGAAGATTTCACCGCGGTGACTGACGAACATGACGCCGCGGCCGTCGGTGATTCCAAGAGGGGCGCGGTGGCCGTGGCGTGCGACGCCATCTCGTCCGGCCAAGGGATGGCCGCCGGCGCGGAGCACGTAGCGGCGATAGTGCGGCGCCTCCGTGGTTTTGACGCCGTAGGGTTGACGCTGGGCTTGATGCCAGAGATGCGCGAAGGCGATTTCGTATTCCTCGGGACGAATCCGCTCTTCTTCGACGCCGCGTCCGACCGGCACGAGGAAAAAGACCGACCACATGGAGATCGACTCGCCGGCAAGCAGTTCGGCGATCGCGTCGAGCTGGTCGAAATTGCGGCGAGTGAGCGTGGTGTTCACCTGGACGGCCATTTCGAAACGCCGCGCGTCGCGCAACATTCGCCGGGTACGCTCGAAACTGCCTTCCCAGCCACGGAAGGCGTCGTGCGTGGCGGCGTCGACGCCGTCGAGACTGATGCCCAGGCTTCGCACACCAGCGGCGAGGGCACGCTCGAAGGCCTCGGTCGTGGCCAGGGGCGTGGCGGACGGAGTGAGCGCGACGTCGAGGCCGCTAGCGACGGCGTGTTCGAGAAGCTCGAAGAGGTCGGCCCGTTTCAGTGGGTCGCCGCCGGTGAAGACCATCGTCGGCCGCCGGGGAAAAGCGGCCACCTGGTCGATGAGGGCCTTGGACTGCTCGGTCGTGAGTTCGTCGGGGTCGGGCCGTTCTTGGGCCCGGGCGCGGCAGTGTTTGCAGACGAGGTCGCAGGCGAGCGTGACCTCGTAGTAGAACATCAACGGGTTTCGGCCGAAATCGGCGGGCGTGTAGTCGCCGTGGGGCATTTTGGAGTTTGCTCGGCTTGTTCGTGGGCACTACGGGGAACGAAACCACGGAGGCACGGGGGACACGGAGGGTGATGATGTAAAAGAAATTGTTGCTTGGTGATGGTCAAGTGCGGTAGCACACTGGGTACTTTTTATTGTATAACAAGGCTCGGTTTGCGGGTAGGTGTTGCTTGGTGGGCGATGCCCACCCTACGTTTGCTCCATGAATAGTGAAGGAAGCATGGCTCAACAATCTATCGTTTATCTCAACGGGCGGATGGTGGCCTCGGGCGAAGCGCATCTGAACATTTATGATCTGGGAGTCGTGCTGGGGGCGACGGTGAGCGAGATGGCCCGAACGTTTCGCCACCGGTTGTTTCGGCTGGAAGGACACCTGCGGCGGCTCGCGCGGTCGCTGGAGTACGTGGGTTTTGACGCGGGCGTGTCGATCGCGCGGCTGGCGGAGATCGCCGAAGAAGTGGTCGAGCACAACGGACGGCTGATCGGGGCCGAGGAGGAACTGGGGCTCGTGGTTTTTATTACGGCGGGCGAGAGCGTCATGTACGCGGGGGCCGACGCGACGACGCGGCGGGAACCGACCGTTTGCGTTCACACGTTTCCGATGCCGTTTCACGCGTGGGCCGCGAAGATGCGCGACGGGGCTCGCGTGGTGACGCCGTCGATCCGGCACGTGCCGCCGCAGTGCTTTCCCGCCGCCGTGAAACATCGCAGCCGGGTGAATTACTACCTGGCCGAGCGCGAGGCCCAGGCGGTTGATCCGGAGGCCATTCCACTCTTGCTCGATTTGCAGGGCAACGTCGCGGAGACGAACACGGCGAATTTTCTGATCGTGGAAGACGGGACCATCGTTTCGCCGACGTTGGCCAACATTTTGCCGGGCATTTCGCGCGAGATGGCGGCCGAGTTGGCCGTCGAGTTGGGGATTCCGTTCGCCGAGCGCGATTTCGACGCGGCACGGGTCGCCATGGCCGAGGAGGCGCTATTGGTGAGCACGCCGTATTGCATCATGCCGGCCGTGCGAATCAACGGGAAGCCGATCGGCGAGGGACGGCCGGGCGTCACGTTTCGACGATTGATCGACGCGTGGAGCGGGCGCGTGGGGGTGGACGTGTATCGGCAGGTGGTGGAAAATATTTTGGTGGGCGATGCCCACCCTACGGAATCGCAAGATTGTTCGGGAACCTCACGCGGAGCGTGAGGAATACGGTTACGATTGGGCGGCGGCGTCGCGGACGAGTTCGACCAGGTGGGACGGCGTGAAGGGCTTGGTGAGGAAACGGACGGTGGGCATTTGCGCGACGCGTTGTTCGAGGGCCACGGAGGGGTAGCCCGTGATGAGAACCGTTTGCAGTCGCGGATTGAGATGGGTGACGGCGTCGGCCACCTGAAGACCGTCCTCGGCGCCGTCGAGAAGCCAGTCGACCACGAGTACGTCGGGCAAAAAGTGCGCGGCGATTCGGCGCGCTTCGTCCCCGTCGCCTGCGGTCCTCACCTCGAAACCCTCTTTGGTCAAGATGATGCTCAGCAGTTGCGGGTAGTCCGGTTCGTCGTCGACGACCAAGACACGTTTCATGAGTGGGATTTTACGGAGCGACGGAACTTCGGTCAGTCGAAACGATCACTCTAGCGTCCAACGAGGGGGAATGCAACTGGTTTTTTTGATTGTTCAAACTGGCGTAAATATAAATACATCACTGAGTTGCCGTCCTTTGGCGTGTTATGGCGGACGGCCCGTCGTCAACCGACCATGCACGTGGAAAGATTGGCGGCTGGGTGCGGTTTGCTCGACAAGCTTCGGACGGCGCGCGCAAAAAACGAAATGATGCACAAAAAGCTCAGCCGTTGCTCGGAGACCTGGGGAATATTATGGCGTGTAGTCCACGTCGGACGCAATTCGCTCGGCGAACCGCGCCAGCAGGTCAGCCGCATGGTCGATGTCGTCGAGACATATCATCTCTACGGGACTGTGCATGTATCGGTTCGGAATGCTGACCAAGCCGGTCGCTACGCCGGAGCGCGTGGTTTGGATTACCCGGGCGTCGGTTCCGGGCGGTTTTCCGGCGGCGGCCATCTGGAAAGGCAGGCCGGCTGATTTGGCGGCTTCGACGAGTTGATTGACCACGCGGGGATTGAAGTTGGGGCCACGGTAGATGACGGGCCCGCGGCCGAGACTGATGTCGCCTTCCTCTTTCTTTTCGATCGTGGGGCAATCGGTGGCAAAGGTGACGTCGACGGCGATGCCGACGTGAGGATCGATTCCGAAGCAACTGGTCTGCGCGCCGCGCAGTCCAACTTCTTCCTGGACGGTCGAGACGGCATAGAGGGCACAATGGAGTTTCGCCTTTTCGGCGCGGCGGAGCGATTCGAGCACGACCCACATGCCGCACTTGTCGTCCATGGCGGGCGAGACGACGCGGTGGTTGGGCATTTCGCGGTATTCGAGTTCGACGGTGACGGGATCGCCGACGCGGACCATTTTTTCACCTTCCTCTTTATTGGCCGCGCCGACGTCGAGCCAGAGTTCTTTCATCTTCGGGGCTTTCCCACGTTCCTCCTCGGTGATGAGGTGGATGGGTTTGCGCGCGATGACGCCGAAGACGGGCCCATCGGACGACCAGACGGCCATTCGCTGGCCGACGAGGACGACGGGATCCCAGCCGCCAATCGGTTGAAGATAGACGAAGCCGTTTTCGTCGATGTGCTGGACGATCAGGCCGATCTGGTCGCAATGGCCGGCAAGCATGACGCGGATCGGCGCGCCGGGGTTTTTCACGGCAATGACGTTGCCGTGGACGTCGGTCGAGACCTCGTCGGCGAATTGGCCGGCGTATTCACGGACGACGGCCTGGAGGGGCGTCTCATAGCCGGAAGGACTGGGAGTGCGAAGGATTCTCTTGAACCATTCGAGGGCTTGAGGTTCCATGGGGACTCCTTAATTTGATCGGAGTGGGATCAACGCGGATCGGAGGGAAGGATGGCGGGGAGCGGGGCCCTCGCTTGCGCTTCGGGTTGGTATGGGTATGGATGGGATCAGCGACCGGGTTCCTGTCAGGCACAGCCTGACCTACGACAGCCTGACCTACGATCAGGAACCGCCTTATTATGGAGGATCGACGGCGGCGGGGATAGGTGGTCGGCGGAAAGCAAACACGGACCGCGCGCCGAGGCACGCGGTCCGTGTGGAATTTTGGTTCCCTATCGCAAAAGGCCGCGAGGGCCGGTGCAATACTAGGCCTGGGGCTGGGCGGCGGGGCGCCGGGCCGCGGGCGAAACTCGCTTTTGCACGTCCGTTTCCAGGACGCCAAAAGTGGCTTCCTGGCGTTGGATGGTGAGCGAAAGAGCCTGCAACATCCGCTTGGCTGTGTAGAAGTTCACGATCAGCCGATGGGTGATCTGGATCGGATCCTTCGGCACGCCAAACGGCTGCGAATTGAGACCAAAGTCGAGAATCAATTCCTCGGGCGTTCCGGTGACGCGGCAAAAATTGGCGTACGCGGCGCTGGCCTTGCTGTCGTCGATCTCGATCTGGGGCCGCTGCTGGGCGGCTTGCGGCTGATTCTGGACCTCGGGGGTTTCCTGGGGAGTCTTTTCGTCTGACTTGGCCACTCTATGCTCCTTTGTCAAATGGGGTTTTCGGGCCGTCTCGACGGAATCGATATGAGTCAGCGATGCGGCAGCCCCCTGCCTGGGGACATGCCGGCGGCGTCGAGATTTGGCCTGAGACGCCCGAATGGGGCGTCGCACGATTCTATAGCATAGCCCATACCAAGGACAATCGTAAGTTTTTTGGCAAACACCATGCCGCGAGCGACGGAACAACCGGCGCGGTCCGAATTGTTGTGCTAACCGGCGTGAACCGAAAAGCATGTCCGCGGCGGAGACATTTGTGTGATATTTGGACGGGGCGCGATTCCAACCGTTTGGGCCTTGCCGCGTCGTCACTGGCCGTGGTCATGACGCCCGGCGTGGTGGGGCGACAATCGCTAGACACGTCGTCGGAGGAAGGTTGCCAGGGCGATTAGGCCGGTGGCAAGGATCGTGAGCGTACCGGGTTCGGGTACGGTTGTCGCGGAAGACGATTCCGTGGGGACGCCGCTCCAGTTGGCGGCCAGGATCGAAGCGTCCAGGGCGTTGACGGCGCCGTCCTCGTTGAAGTCGCCCGTGGCCCAGGAGACGCCGGTCTGGTCACCCCAATGAGCCGCGAGAATGGCGGCGTCGGCGGCGTTGATGGAGCCGTCGCGATTGGCGTCGCCGGGCAGGCGGACGCTGGTGGGACCGTCGAGTTGCGCGATGCCCTGGCCTCCGGAGGCTCGGCCCGATCCGCCGACCAACAGCGAGAAATCATCAACGGATACGGCTTCGCCGAACCATTGGCCCGTTGTCGGATGGTTGGGCACGCACTGCTCGATTTGGGTCCAGGTGGAACCGGTTCGCTGGAAGAGATAGGCGGCGCCGGCGTCGGTGTTGCCGGAGGCGTCGTATCGGGGCGTTCCCACGACGAGCCGGTCGCCTTTGAGGGCCACGCTGTAGCCGAATGCATCGCCCGCGACGGGTGCCGGGTTTTCGATGGTCTGGGCGAGTCCCCAGGTCTGACCATCGTATTCGTAGATATACACCGCGCCCGCGCCGCCTTGATCACCGACGGTTTGTCCATAAGCCGAGACGACCATCGTGTTTCCCGAGATATCGAGGTCGGCGGCGAAGTAGTTGCCGGTCGTGCCGGGATTGGCCAGTGCGGCGTCGTGTGCCCAGGCCTCGCCGGCCCGTCGCCAGACGTCGACGCGGGTGTCGCCGAGGAACGAGCCGACGGCGGCGACGCCCTGGTCGATTGCGCCGGCGATCGGCATGTTGAGATTGCCGCCGGTCAACGCGACGCCGGCGTTCCAGACGCCGTCAAAGCGGGAGTAGACATAGGCCTTGTTCGTGCCGCCGGCGAGGACGAGGGCCTCGTCGTCCGAGAGATCGCCGCCGATGCCGAAGTGGGCGTTGGGGGTCGGGGTGGTCGCGCCGGGCTCATTCCATTCGGCCGTGCAGGTCCATTGGCCTTGGCTGCGCGAGAAGAGGAAGACGCTGCCGGCTTCGGAAGCGCCGGCGACCTGATTGCGATAAGCGGCGGCAATGGCCGTGTTTCCGTCGACGGCCAGGGCGCCCGCGCCGAAATCGGCCCCGACCGACAACGACCGACCCGCGGCGGCGAGTGCGTCGCCAAGCGACGTTCCCGCCTCAAGCCACGCGGAGTCGACGATGTCAAAAACCCGGACTTCGCCATTTCCTTCGGATCCCCCGAAGCGTTGGCCGACTAGCGCGGTACTCTCGGAAATCGAGCCACGGATGCCGAAATAACCCGAGTCGCCGAAAACGCCTTCAATCGCGATTGCGGCGTTTGCGTAAAGGAGCATGGGAAGAACGAACGCCAAGGCCGCAACACGGCGGCGGGCAAAGCTGATCATGATGGTCCCCTTCTATTGCGGGCAAAATGCCTCAAATGCGTCGGTGGTCGTACCCAGAACCGACCTTACCGCCTTGGCGGCGGACGATCGCTCGCCGGCGCAAGTGAATTGGCGCAAGGTAGGGATTCTGTGTGATTTTTGGATTGGTAACTGATACTATCAACCGGGGGGGAACGCATGTCAAGCGATTTCTGAATACAGGCCCCCCCCAATGAGTTATGTGAGATGTTTTTCCGGGAGACATCGTGGAAAAAGGTTGACCCAGCATGGCGGATGACCGGACGGGGAGTCAACGACCGCCAAATTGCGGTAGAATCCGTTATAGTGACGACATGGCGTCGATGCCTTGCAAGATGGTTGCCCGCGCCCGTCGCGCGACCTCGCATTGTTTTGAAAAAACATTGGTCTATTGATATTTATTATGAACAACAACGGCATGCCACTAAACACGCGTTTGCTCGCCATCCTTCTGGGTTGCGTACTGACGTTGGGAATCGTCGTTTTCTTCGTGCATTGGCTTCAGATTCGGCATCAGGCCGGCTTCTATCTCGACGAGGCCCGGAAGGCCAAAAAAGAGGCTGATCAACAGGACGACTTCGACGAAAAGTTCGTACAGCTTCGCAAGGCGTCGGCGAACTATCGGAAGTATTGCGGCCTCGTTCCAGGACAAAACGACGTACTGGCCGAGCACGGATTGATGCTGTCTGATTCGGCCGAGGCTTTTCTGAAGGCGGACCGGCTCGACGATGCGTTGGCGCTTCATGGTTCCGGCCTGGGTCTGTTGGAGAAGGTACTCCGCGAAGAGCCGAACCGGCAGGGCTTGCGACGCACGGTTTTGAAGAGTCTCCAGACGCTGGGCCGGGCCGAGAGCTCGCTGGATCACATTGCCTTGCTGGCGAAAGCGCCGCCGGACAGGAAAGGGTTGCGCGATCTGTTCGACCGTTACGATCTTTGGCAGCGCGCGGCGGCCTTCGGAGGATTGGACAAGGCCGATTCGCGCGAGAAGATACTCGATCAGTTTTTTTCGACCGAGACGAAGTCGGTCGATCGGAGCCGGGTCTTGGCCTGGCTGCAGGACAACGACTCGCTGTGGATGGTGCTGGAGGATCCGGAGCTTCTGACGATTTACGGCAAGTGTCAGATCATGCTGAACCGGCCGAGTTTGGCGGAGAAGCCCATTGCAAAGGCGCTTTCGAAGTCGCCTGACGATCTGGAAAATTATCGGCTTCTTGCGGGGTTGTTGCACAAATTGGAACGAGCGAGCGACGCGGACTACTGGATGTCGGAGGCGGTCAGCGTCAATCCGGATTCCCACGCGGCCCTTCAGGCCCGGGGCGAGTATCGCGTGGATTCCGCGCGGCACGTTCGGAAGGCCAACGCGCTGGCGCTGGCTCGCGAGGCGTACTCGGACGCGACGGAATCGGTCCTCAAGGCGATGGAACAGGCGATCGACAAAGTCGACGCGGCCGTGCCCCCGGTGGACGCCGGGGATTTGAAGGCGGCGTTCGACGAGGCGATGGAGGCAAAACCACGAGCGGACGGCAAACCGACGCCTCGGTTCCGCGATCGGCTGATCGCGGCCGCGAAGGCGATCGAGACTTTACGCGTTGGTTTGCCCGGGATACGAAGCGAGGCGGAGGGGGTGCGTGACGGGCTCGTGCTGGCGGCTCGGTGCGAGTTGGCAATGGCCCGCGTCGATGAGAAGGAGGCCGAGTCTTCGCACCTTTCGGACGCATTGGCGTACGGCACGGCCACGGCGGAGCTTTTTCCGGGACATGCCCCGGCGTATCTGGTTTTGGCCGAAGCGGAGCAGGAGTCGGGCCACGAGGAGAAGGCTATTGAATGGCTGCGCAAGGGGAGCAGCGACGAGGAGACGGGGCCCGTGGTCCTGTGGCAATTGGGCAATTTGCTGATTCACGCGGGGCGGCTGGAGGAAGCGAGTCAAACCGTCGAGGAAATGAACCGGCGGAGGACGCCGGAGATTTTTCGGACGCATCTCGAAGGGATGACGGCCTATTCGGAAGGAAAATGGCTTACGGCGAAGGAGCGGTTCGAGCGGGTGTTGCCGCATTTGGAGGATTGGCCCCAGATCGCCTTGCAGGTGAACCTGTTGATCGCCGACTGTTGCGACAAGCTCAAGTTGGTCGACCAGCAGCGGCAGGCGTTGTGGCGCGCGGCCGCGCTCGATTTGACGTCCGCCGACGTATTGATGAACCTGGCGAATTTGGAGATGCAGTCAGACCAACTGGACGAGGCGATCGAGGATTATCACCAGGTCCTGCGGTTGAAAAACGCTCCGCCCGTGGCCTATTTGGCGCTGGCTCATGCGGTTTTGACGAAGAATTTGCGACTGCCCAGCGCGGAGCGCAACTGGCTCGATGTCGACACGGCGGTGGCGAACGCGGAGCGAGCGTTGCCCAATTCACCGCGAGTGGCGATTCTGCAGGCGGAGCTATTGACGGCAAAAGGAAAGCCCGAAGAGGCCACGAAGCTATTCGTTGCGATCCGGGACCACTTGCGGAAGTCGGCGGCCGAATTTCGCGAACAACACCAGCAGGCCCGGAAGGAAGCGGAAGGTCTCGCCGGCGACGCCCAAAAGAAGAAGCGGGAGGAAGCGGATCGGCTGCTGTATCAGGCCGCCGACTACGAACAGCTCCAAGGGACCGTTTGGCAATCGCTGATACACCTGGCGGAACGTCAGAAGAACTGGGAGGGCGCGGCGCAATTGATCGAGACGGCCGAGCAGGAATCGGGGGACAGTCCGCGGATGCGCCTGGTAAAGGCCCAAAACATGCTTCGTCGCGAAGGCGCCGCGGCGGCTCCCCGGGTTAAGGAGCTTCTTGAGAATACCGAGGATTTCACGCCGGCGCAGCGTCTGTGGCTATGGCGTAATTTCGCGGCGATCGCTTACGAGATTCGCGATTATTCGACGGCCCAGACGCTGTGCAACCGCGTTCTGGAGGCGGAGCCGAACAACCTGGGCGTCGAGCGGCTGCAATTCCAGATAGCCGCGGCCCGGGGCGATGTCACGGCGATGGAAAGCCGATTGGATCGAATCAAGCGGCTGGAGGACAAACCGAGCGCCTTCTGGTATTACGGCGAGGCGCTGCGTCTGCTGATGCTGGTCGAAAAGGGAGGCAGCGCCGAACTGCTCCAGCGGGCCCTGGACTATCTCAACCAAGCGAGGCAAATGCGTCCGAAGTGGGGGCAAATCAGCCTTCTGGCGGGGATGATCCACGAACGGGCGGGCCGCGGCGACGCGGCGATCGACGAATATCTGGAAGCGATCGACCTGGGCGCGATGGAACCGAATATGGTGCGGCGGACGGCTCAACTATTGATCCGCAACAATCGTCTGCGCGAGGCGGACCGGATGTTCCGCATGCTCACGGAGCGGGAGCCGCTGTTGTCGGACGAGATGAACCGCGAGAAACGACTCGTGAAGGCGAAGCTGGGAGATTACGACGCGGCGCTTCAATCGGCCCGGAAGATCGCCGCGACGTCGGACAAGTTTGAAGACCACGTTTGGCTTGGCCAATTGCTCGGCGTGGTGGCGCGGAATTTACGCCGAGACGAGCGCGAAAAGGAAGCGGAACCGCTATTGACGGAAGCGGAAGAGGCGTTTCGCCAGGCCGTGATTCTCAAGAGCGACTCGCCCGAGCCCTGGGTTGCCCTGATTCAGTTCTTCGCGCAGACGGACCAGAAGCCAAAGGCGGAAAAGATGATTGCCCAGGCGCGATTGAAGCTTTCGCCCGCGGTGGCGGCGACGGCGATGGGGCAATGTTACGAAGTGCTGAATGAACCGGAGAAGGCGACGTTGCAGTACGAAGCGGCGTTGGCGGACGCGCCGGAGGATCCGGTGGTGGCCCAAAGCGCCGCCACGTTTTATCACCGCATCAATCAGCCCGAGAAGGCGAAAGCCCAATTGACGCGGATCATCGGGGGCAGGGTCAAGGCAGACAAGCCGCAAAGGATGGCGGCGAGGCGGCACCTTGCGATGGTTCTTTCGGAGCAAGGAGGGCGATCGCATCGCGACGAGGCGGTCGCGTGGATTGAGAAAAATCTCGCGGAAAGTCCTGATTCGCCGACGGACCAATATCTGAAGGCGGTGATCCTGGCCGACGACCTGAGCGGAAAGAACAACCAGAAGGCCATCGCGGCCTTGGAGCAGTTGGTCGCGCAACGCGGTTCCGATCCCCAGATTCAGTTCAAACTGGCCCAACTTTATCTGGCGGACGGCAACTGGCGGGAATACAAACTTCGCATGGAGCGGTTGTTAAAGACGCACGGCGACGTGCCGCAATACGTCGCGGCGCACGCGATCGCGCTGGTCGAGAATAACGATTATCACGAGGCCGAGATTCGGGCGATGGAGTTGACCAAGCTGGCGCCCGACGCCCCGCAAACGGTGGCCCTTCGTTCGGAACTCGCGTTCCAACAGGGGCAATACGAGCGGGTGAAGAATCTGCTGCGAGAGCATCTCGAAAGTCCCTCGGCGAAAGCGTTGGAGAAGGAAGAACGACTGGCGGCGGTCGCCAATGTTCTCGAGAACTTCGCGTCGAAACTTCGCGCGGAACGGGAAAAAAAGTGGGCCGACGTTTTTTCGAAGGACGCCCACGACGCCTACCGCCGCTACATCGATCTGAAGCCGGGACGCGACCTATTGATGGCGTCGTTCCTGGCGAAACAGGAGAAGCTCGACGAGGCAATTGAGTTGATCGACGCGATTTGGGAAACGCACTCGCCCGACGACGTGGCCAGGGCCTGTTTCGACGTCATCGACGGAAAGGGCGCCTCGGCGAAGCAATTGAATCGAGTCGACGAGATCTTGCGGAAAACGGCCCTGCGGCATCCTGACGCCGTCGTCCTGCAAATCGTCGTCGCCATCATTCGGAGTCAGCAGGAACGGTTCGACGACGCGGAATCGATTTACCGTGAAATTCTTCGGAAGTCGCCCGACAATCCGACGGCGCTGAACAATCTGGCCGTTTTGTTGGCCCGACACGGCGTCAAACTGAACGAAGCGCGCACGATGATTGATCGCGCGATCGCCAAAGCCGGTCCCAACGACGACTTGCTCGATTCGCGGGCCATTGTGGAGCTGGCGTTGAACCGGCCGGAAAGTGCATTGGAGGACTTGCGGAAAGCCATTCTGCGGAATCCCACGCCGATACGCTACTTTCATCAGGCCGAGGCGTTTCAAGCGAGCGGCCAAAGGAAGGCGGCGATCGAGGCATTAAAGAGGTCCATAAGGATGGGACTCCGCGAAGAGCACCTGCAGGGCGCGGAGCAACGCCAGTTCAAGAAGTTGCAGCTTCTTCTGTTGAAGTAGCCAGACGAGCGGCCAAGAGCGTCGCGTGAACCAGGCTCTCCGCGCGAGCTTTGCCGGTCCATGCGATGTCCATGGCCGTGCCGTGATCGACCGAAGTACGCACGATGGGCAGGCCGAGCGTGACGTTCACCGCCGTGTCGAAGGCAAGCAGCTTCAACGGGATAAGCCCCTGGTCGTGGTACATGCAGACGTGGGCGTCGGCCCGATCGAGACGCGCCGGAAGAAAGGCCGTGTCGGGCGGGAGGGGGCCTTGGACGTCGATGCCCTTTTCTCGCGCGGCGGCGACGGCGGGCACGATGAACCGCTCTTCCTCGCGGCGGCCGAACAGGCCGCCCTCGCCCGCGTGAGGATTCAGCGCGCAGACGATCAGCCGGGGGGCACGACGGCGAATGCGGCGCATGGCGGCGGCGGTCAACTCGATGACTTCGAGGATTCGCTCGGTCGATAGCGCATCGGCCACCTCGCGCAGCCCAACGTGGGTGGTCACCAGGCTGACCGTGATTCGCTCGGAGGTGAGCATCATGCAGCAGCGCGCGGCGCGGGTACGGTCGGCCAGAATTTCGGTGTGGCCGGCAAAGGGGATGCCGGCCAGGTGAAGGGCCTCTTTGTGGATCGGCGCGGTGACGACGCCGGCCACCTGCCGGTCCAAGGCCGCGCGGATGGCGGCGTCGACGTAGGCCAAGCCCGCTCGTCCGCACGCGGCGCGGACCTGGCCCGGCTCGACGGTCGCGCCGTCGATCGCCCCGTGGTCGATGAGCGTCGGGCAGTCGATCGAGGAAAACGCCTTTGGGAAATCGTCCATCGGGACAATGTTTTGCGGCATCGGCAACCGGCAAATCTCGCCCACTCGATGCAAGACGCTCGTATCGCCGAATACGATCGGCACGCACGCGGCCAGCACCCGCGGCTCCTTGAGCAACCGCAGGCACAACTCGGGCCCGACGCCGGCCGGATCGCCCATGGTGACGGCAAGGCGGGGAAGCGAGACGTGGGAAGAATGGGGCATGAGACGTGCTCCGAACGGAGATTTTCAACCACGAAAGACGCGAAAAACACGAAAAGACGGATTCCAACGCACACTCTAGCAGCCGTGGTCTTGGTTGCCAAGGCTCTGGACGAGTGTGTTTTTGGGGGCTCGATGGCCGGGGAAATCGACGTTTTCTCGGGAGTATCGGGGTTTTTACGGCCTTGACGCGGTCCAGGAGGTATTTTTCTTGAGAGGGGCGAACGAAGCAGCGGATTGAAAACATGGCGATTTCCTCGGCAACCCTTTTTGACGAAACCCCCGCCGCGGGCACGGGCAAGCCAGCGTTGGCCCGGGTATTGCACGTCATCAACGGCGAACATTATTCGGGAGCCGAGCGGGTGCAGGACTTGCTGGCGGCCGAGTTGCCGTCGCTGGGGTTCGACGTGGCGCTGGCTTGCGTCAAATCGGATCTGTTTCCCAAGATGCGACGCTCGACGACGGTGCTTTACGATCTGCGGATGCGCGGCCGGGCGGACTTGCTGCCGATCGGGCGGTTGGCGCGGCTGGTGCGCGACGAGGGATTTTCGTTGCTCCACGCCCATACGCCTCGCACGGCGCTGGTGGCGGCGTTGGCGTCCAAGGCCACCGGCGTGCCGATGGTGTATCACGTCCACAGTCCGGCTTCGCGCGATTCGACCCGCGCCGCGCGGAATTGGCTCAATGAACGCCTCGAGCGACTGTGTCTTGGACGCGCGGCGGCGGTGATTGCGGTGTCGGAGAGTCTCGCCCGCGACACGGTGGGACGCGGGATCGACGCGGGGAAGGTGTTTGTGGTGCCCAACGGCGTTCCTTGCCGGACAATGCGGCCCGAGCGTCGGCCGGGCGATCCACATTGGACGCTGGGCACGGTGGCGCTATTTCGACCACGCAAAGGCACGGAGGTGCTGCTGGAGGCGCTGGCGGCGCTTCGGGCGGCGGGGTTGGCGGCCGAGCTTCGGGCGGTGGGTGGATTTGAAACGCCGCGCCACGAGGAGGAATTGAAACGCCGGGCCGTGGAATTGGGCGTCGCCGAGGCCGTTCATTGGACTGGGTTCACGCGGGACGTGGACCGCGAGTTGCGGGAAATGGATCTTTTCGTGTTGCCGAGCCTGTTTGGCGAGGGACTGCCGATGGTCGTGCTCGAGGCAATGGCCACGGGCGTGCCGGTGGTCGCCAGCCGCGTCGAGGGCATTCCCGAGACGATTCGCGATGGGCTCGACGGGCTGTTGGTCGAGCCGGGCAATGCCGAGGCGTTGGCCGACGCGCTCCGTCGGTTTATTGATGGACGGGCCGATTGGGCGGCGATGCGACGGAGCGCGGCGACGCGGCAGGCCGAACGATTTTCAGAACACGCGATGGCCGTGGGAACCGCGGAAGTCTATCGGCGCGTACTTGGGCTGGACGACCTCAATACTGAACCGCGACCGTGAGAGAGTGGACGGCGTACTCATCACGCTCCGCGTGATGACACACCAAACAATAGTACGGTGGTGTGTCCAGACGCACCCTACGATTGGGCTTTCCGTGGACCTCACGCGGAGCGTGAGGAGTACGGGGTGATCAGACGGTTTCCGACGGCTGCGCCGATTCGTTGTCAGGCACAGCCTGACCTACGGGCATGGGCTCCACGGTTGACTGACCGATGGTGTTCGCGACGTAAATGGGTTCGAACGTCGTTTCGCCCTGCACTTGGGCAACCACGGCGTTGAACTCCTCGGCGAAATCGTGCCAGAAGTCCTTGTCTCGGAAGTGGATCGGCTCGACGTGTTCGCCGCGAGCGAGGGCCCGCATCGAACGACGCAGACGGATCATCGGTCCGGCGAATCGGTTGGTGAGCCGGACGAGGTCGAGGAGAATCACCGGAAGAATAAAGAGGAAGGCCACGAGCGCCGGCCCCTGGAAGAACCACATGTCGTCGAAATGGTAGTAGAACGCACGCGCCGGGCCGGTCACGATTCTCCACGACAGCAGCATCAGCACCATCGCCACGATGCACATGAAGGCATAGAGGACGGCGCGCCAGAGGAGTGCGCCTTGGACTTGGGGATCAACGAATAGTTGTCTGCGGGGCGTTTTGGTTGAGGACATCGCTCGGTACCCTCCGGGTCAGTCTTGGGAAACATCGACCGGCCGGTGTTGCACCGGTCTAGCCAAGAATAGCTTGCGTCCGGAGATTGGGAACGCGCACGAGCCGCGGTCGCCCCGGCGGAACGTCGGATCCTGACGATTTTGACGCTTGGTCCCCCGTCCTTTTCACACTTCACACTTCTTCCATCGCCTGGACTAAGCCTTCGGCCTTGTGCCAGGTTTCTTCGTATTCGCGTCGAGGGTCGCTTTGGGCGATGATGCCGCCGCCGACGGGGGCTTGCCACCAGCCGCGGCCGGCCGTGATCGTGCGGATCAAGATGCTCAGGTCCATCGAGCCGTCGAGTCCCATGTAGCCCAGGGAGCCGCAATAGGGGCCGCGGGCCGTGGGTTCGAGTTCGGCGATGATTTCCATGGCGCGGACCTTCGGCGCGCCGGTGACGGAGCCGCCAGGGAACGAGGCGGCAAGAAGATCGAGCGGGCCGCGGGACTCGGCCAGACGGCCTTCGACCACGGAGACGAGATGGTGGACGTGGCGGAACGATTCGAGACGGCAGAGTTGGTTGACGCGGACGCTGTCTGGATCGCACACGCGCGACAGGTCGTTTCGCAGCAGGTCGACGATCATGACGTTTTCGGCGCGGTCTTTTTCGCTTGCGAGCAGTTCATCGCGGGCCGCGCGGTCGGTCGCCGGGTCGTCGGCGCGAGGGCGGGTGCCTTTGATGGGGCGGGTTTCGACGCGGCGATCGCGGACCTGGACAAATCGCTCGGGCGAGGCGCTGGCGATCTGGAAATCGCCCAGGTCGAAAAAGCCGGCCATGGGCGCGGGATTGCAGCGACGCAGCCGGAGGTAGAGCGAGACGGGATCGTCGGCGGCCGGATGGAGCAGCCGCTGGGCCAGATTGACCTGGAAGACGTCGCCGGCGCGGATGTAGTCGATCACGCGCTCGACGGCGTGGAGGAAGCCGGTTTCGGAGAAGTTGCTGGTGAGCGACGGGTGGCCGGGCACGGGGTATTGGGGAGCAAACGAGCTGGGCCACCGCTCGGCTTTGGCCCAGGCACCCGGGGATTGAATTTTGGTCGCCGGCAATGGTTCGGCCGGTTCGGCGAGCCACTCGCGGAACTGATTTAGTCGGGCGGCGGCGCGGCGGCGACGGGCGGCGGGCCGGGTTTCGGGCAGGCCCTGCGAGATGATCCACGCCGCTTCCGCTCGATGATCGAAGGCCACCACGACGTCGTAGAGGCCCAGGGCGGCAATGGGCACGTTGAACTCGTCGAAGCGAGGGAACGGCAA
>Ga0209342_10003168_pt1 | contig 17382 bp, 11 predicted proteins | sample RifCSP16_2_FD_184023 | JGI IMG/M metagenome (GOLD analysis project Ga0209342, IMG submission 184023) | Soil microbial communities from Rifle, Colorado - Rifle CSP2_sed 16_2 (SPAdes) (version 2) | ecosystem: Environmental > Terrestrial > Deep subsurface > Rock core/Sediment | place: Rifle... | reverse complement strand
CAAATTTTTCGTGAACATATATTTAAACGGGGCAATATTAGGGCTATCAAAAAATGACATTCACGAAAAATTTGATGAGATTGTTGAATTTGCAGAACTTGAAAAGTTTATTGATATTCCGGTTAAGAATTACTCTTCTGGAATGTATATGCGTCTTGGATTTGCCCTTTCAACAGCCGTTGACCCTGATATACTGATTATTGATGAAATACTGGCAGTTGGAGATGAATCCTTTCAAAAGAAGTGCTTCAAAAAACTAAACGAGTTTAAACAGAAGGGGAAAACAATTATTATTGTATCCCACGATTTGAATTCCATAGAAAGGATGTGTGATAAAGCCTATCTGATAAAAAATGGAAATTTGATTTCTGAAGGGCATCCTAAAGAGGTGATAAGTTTCTATCGCAATCTGATTTCAAGAGGGGAGATAGAAATTTCAAATAGTCCAAATCGACTGGGTGGCGGCGAGGTTAGAATAAAAGAGGTCAGATTTTATAACTCTTCAGGAGTTAAGACAGATTACTTTAATACAGGTGATACCCTAAAGGTGAGAATTGAATATCATGCATCAAGAAGAATAGATAAGCCTGTCTTCGGGTTGGCTATATACTCTGAGAATGGAGTTCACATTAATGGACCTAATACTAAGTTAAGCGGCTTTGAAATTGATTTTATTGAAGGAGAAGGTGTGCTGGAATATATAATTAAATCACTTTCCCTTCTGGAGGGTAGTTATTATTTTACGGCTGCGATTTTTGATTATACTTGCATTCATCCATATGACTATTGGGAAAAGTGTCATCAGTTTACAGTTTTAAATAGTAATATTAATGAAAAGTATGGTCTTTTTTATATGCCGTCTGAATGGAGGAGAGTTTGATGAATAATGATGAATTGTTAAATATACCATTTGACCAATATCAAAGGTACCGTGTTCTAAAAGACATCGTAGAAATTATAAAAAATCCGATAGGCAATAGCCCCTTAAGAATTCTTGATGTCGGAGGTCATTCAATAACCATGGAGGGAAAACCATGGCTCCCTGTTAAAGAGTTCCTCCCGGAGGACAAGACATCGGTTGTTGATATACCTGTCTGTGACATTCCAGCCTATATTAGAGGGAGTGGAGATAAACTCCCCTTTAAGAAAGACTCTTTTGATATCGTTACCTGTCAGGATGTTCTTGAGCATATTCCGCAGAATGCAAGAAAGACATTCCTTGAGAACCTCTTAAAAACAAGCAGGAGATTTTTGATATTGGGCGGGCCACTTTATTCAGAGAATACGGTATTGGCTGAAAAAATACTTTTTGAATATATATACAAAACCATGAAAGGTGCCCATCATCAGCTCAAGGAACACATAGATAACGGTCTCCCCAAGTCTGAAGAAATTGAGGGATGGCTTACAAATAACCAGATAAGGTATTGTAAGATACCAAGCGGTTACTTGAACAACTGGCTTCTCATGAATATGGTGAAAGTTTACATTGCCTCTCTCCCCGAATCCATTATGCTCCATGCAATGATTGATAGATTCTTTAATCTTAACTTTTATGAAAGTGACCAGAGGGAGCCTGCATATCGTTATATTTTTTTAATAGATAAAAAAGGGACAGATGATGTTTTAAATCAAATAAATTCCATATTTCATGAACGGAGTCAAAAATATAAGTATATGACGATAGAAAAAACTGATCTCTCTCAACTGCAATTGTTTTTCAACATGGAAAATCTGAAGTCGAGAAGAGAATTGAGGGAAGTTAGAGAAAGGGAGAGAGAACTGCAGAAGATAAACCAGATTCAGATGCAGGAATTTAAAAAGGCAATAAGCGATAAAGATGTTCATATAGAAAATCTCACAAAGATATTAGACGAGATTCAATGTTCAAAAATATGGCAGGTGTTAAATATATTAAGAAAAAGCAATAAAGGGGTAAAGCTTTTACTTGCTGAAGGGACTGGAGCCGTTTTGAAAAAGGCTAAATTGAAATACAAGTATGGATATAAGAGTGTAAAAGAACTCCTTGTTGAATATGGGCAATGGCTTAAAAAAAACTCACTAACTCCTAAAGATGTAAAAAAAATGCAGAAGGGGATTGAGCATTTTAAATATAGACCCACCATTAGCATTATAATGCCTGTCTATAATGTGGAAAAGATATGGCTTAAAAAGGCTATTGATTCGGTGTTGAATCAAATATATCCCAATTGGGAATTGTGCATAGCAGATGATTGCTCGACAAAAGGTCATGTGAAAGAGGTTTTAGAGAGCTATAAAAATAAAGATTTGCGGATAAAGGTAAAATATCTATTGCATAATCAGGGGATAGCGTTAGCCTCAAACGAGGCAATTTCCCTCGCAATCGGAGAATTTATCGGATTGCTCGACAATGACGATGAATTAGCGCCAAATGCCCTGTTTGAAGTTGTAAAACTGCTGCAGACGCACCCAAATGCAGATATGATTTATAGTGATGAAGACAAGATTACTCAAGAAGGGAAAAGGTGCAATCCCTTCTTTAAGCCCGGCTGGTCACCTGACCTGTTTTTATCTCAGATGTATACCTGTCATTTCGGAGTGTATAGAAAAAGGCATATTGATGAAATAGGCGGATTCAGAAAAGGATTTGATGGCAGTCAGGATTATGACCTAATTTTAAGGTTGACTGAAAAGACAAATGAAATTTTTCATATTCCTAAGATATTGTATCACTGGAGAGCGATTCCTGGGTCTACTGCTGAGGAATATTCTGCAAAGGCAGCAGATACTGCTTCTTTAAAAGCCTTGACAGATGCGTTGAGACGCCGCTCAATCAAGGGGAGTGTAGAAAAAGGGACATACAATAGTCTATTTCGAGTCAAAAGAGAAATATTAACTAACCCTCGAGTTAGTATCATAATACCAACAAAGGATCAAGTTGAATTACTTAAGGACTGTGTTGAGAGCATTTTGAATAAAACGGATTATCAAAATTATGAAATAGTAATTGTAGACAATAACAGTACTCATAAAAATACAATAGAATATTTTGCCAAGCTGATTGAAAACCGAAGGATAAAATTATTGCCCTATGTAAAGACATTTAATTTTTCTGCTATTAATAATTATGCGGTAAGCAAGGTTGATTCAGAGGTGGTAATTTTTCTTAATAATGACATGGAGGTAAAATCTTCTGAGTGGCTTTCTGCAATGGTGGAGCATATTCAGAGAAAAGAGGTCGGCGCCGTCGGCGCCAAGCTTCTCTTTCCAGATGATACCATTCAGCATGCAGGTGTTATCCTTGGAATAGGCGGGGTTGCTGGTCATGCATTTAAGAGTTTACAGAGCAATATAAACCAAAGTTACTTTGGGCATGCCGATGCAATTAGAAATTATTCCGCAGTAACAGGAGCCTGTTTGATGATTAGAAAGAATGTTTTTGAGGAGATTGGTGGGTTTGATGAAATAAATTTACCGATAGCCTTCAATGATATTGATTTGTGCCTGAGGTTAAGAGAAAGAGGCTATTTGATTGTCTATACTCCCTATGCTGTCCTGTATCATTACGAGTCTGCAAGCCGCGGTTACGGTGTAGGACCTGACCCCGAAGCTGATTATATGATCAGACGGTGGAACGACATACTGTATAATGACCCGTATTACAATATTAATTTAACATTGCAGAGAGAGAATTTTAACATAAGATTAGAGATATGATTAATGGTTGACAATGAGTTGGCTTCCGTCATTATAATCAACAGAAATGGCAGAAAATTTTTAAACGGATGTATTGACTCCGTAAAAATACAGTCCCATAATAAAATAGAAATGATTCTGATTGACAATGCATCTACGGATGAATCCCTTACCTTTGTCCGGCACAATTATAAAGATTTAACCATTATTGCCAATAGTAATAATGAGGGATATTCTAAGGCTGCGAACACTGGTATAGTAAAATCAAAAGGCGAATTCATCTTAATTCTAAATCCAGATGTAGTTTTAGAGCCGAATTATATTGAAAGCTGTTTAATCTCTATCAAAAAAGATAGTAAAATCGGTTCGGTATCAGGTAAATTGTTGCGTTTTAGAACTGATGATAACCATGATTTCATAGATTCAACAGGACTGATACTTTGTCAGGATATCAGACGTCCTCTGGATAGAGGACAGAATCAAAGGGATAATGGTCAATATAATAGAGAGGAATATATCTTTGGTGTAAATGGTGCAGCACCTTTTTATCGTCGAGCTATGTTGGAAGATGTGAAAATATGGGATGAATACTTTGATGAGATTTTTTTTGCCTATTACGAAGATGTAGACCTTGCATGGAGGGCACAGCTATTGGGATGGAAATGTTATTACACACCTTCTGCAGTTGCATATCACTATAGAAGCTATCTTAAATCAGAAGATGGGAGCATAGGGAAGATGCATGCTGTTAAAAATCGTTATTTGCTCTATCTGAAGAATGAAATGTCAGGATCATTTTTAAAAGATTTATGTAGGAATATGTCAATAGAGATATTTAGGTTGTTCAGTTATATTTTTAAGGAAAGAGATGCACTGTTCGGAGTGAAGTTAGTCATTTCGCATATTTTGCACACATTGAAAAAGAGGGAGTTAATAATGAAAAGGGTCAGAGTGGAGAGGGTATATATAGAAAGTTGGTATGCTTGCTGCTCTAAGGAGATTGTCAAGCTTGAGGAGAGAACAAGTTAATTAATCCACACTGAAAAATGCACTTTGCCCCTTCCTATGTCATTCTGAGTGGAGCGAAGAATCTTGATTTTACAAGCACTTGAGACCCTTCGTTTCGCTCAGGGTGACAATTGAGGAGCATTTTTCAGTGTGGATTAATTATAGGTTTTAGTCTGACCAGATTTATAATCCCCGCGTGATAGCCACTTTTCAAAGAGGCAGTAGAGGACGATAAATAAATATCTGATACCCATCCTTTGAACTCATTTCATTTAATTTAGGGGAAGGAAGACATTGAAGACTTTAATGCCTTCTGCAAGCATATCAACGGTCTTATGAAAAGCCCCAAAAGATTAGGTTTTAAAATAGAGTAATATTTTTTCAATAAAGGGTGAGATAACCTGATGCATTAACAAATAGTCCGACATTAAGGGAGTTTTATTTTTCCTTTGCTTTTCGGCGGTAGATATGCTATAAAACTGAAATCTGCGGAAGGATGAATTTCTATACATAAACCTCAATTTTTTAGTTTTCCATGGTGCATTATGGACATTAAACTTCATCATAAAACAAAGCAATTGGACTCCATATTTTTGGGATTGGATATAGGCTCTGTAAGTGTCAAGACTGTCATTGTCAATCATAAAAGGGATGTAATAGAAAACTATTATGAAAGGCATAAGGGACAGCCTATCCAGATTGTCCTCAACAGGCTAAGGGATATATTAAATAAAACCCCCATTGAAAATGTTTCAGATGTAGCAGTAACAGGCTCTGGCGGCGAAATGGTGGCAAAACTCCTCGGTGCCGATTTTGTCAATGAGATAGTGGCACATGCGAAGGCAGTCGGAAAACTATATCCCCATGTCCGAACTGTTATTGAAATGGGCGGGGAGGATTCAAAACTCCTCCTTTTCAAAGAGGATAATGGTAAGGGTGAGACGGTGTTGGAAGATTTTGCAATGAATACACTATGTGCCGCAGGGACAGGTTCTTTCCTTGACCAGCAGGCTGCCCGCATAGAGGTATCAATAGAAAAAGAGTTTGGCGAGATGGCACTTAAATCAAAACACCCTCCGAGAATTGCAGGGAGGTGCAGCGTATTTGCAAAATCAGACATGATTCACCTCCAGCAGATTGGGACACCTGTTCATGAAATAGTTGCAGGGCTATGCTATGCAGTGGCAAGGAGTTTTAAGAGCAATATAGGGCGCGGCAAGGATTTTAAGAAGCCGATAGCCTTTCAAGGGGGCGTAGCTGCCAATATCGGGCTTGTCAGGGCATTTGAAGATATACTTGGACTCAAAGAGGGTGAACTTATGATTCCGCAATACAATGCATCAATGGGTGCAATAGGTGCTGTATTTGTTGCGATGGATGATAAAGTAAAGCATATCCCTGCAAGCCTGCCCTCGAATGGTTCTATTGGGGGTAGTAAGCAGGGAACAGTATCAAGGTTTAAGGGATTAAGTGACATTGAAGATTATCTAAGGGCAAAAAAGGTTATAGGCGGCGGGCTTGAAAGGTTGTCAAGTCCTCACAATGGGCATAATGATATTCATACAATAAAGATAAATGACTCTAAAAAGACAGATGTGGTTATTGGCATAGATGTGGGTTCATTGAGCACAAATGTGGTTGCCATTGACAGGGATAGAAATGTAGTGGCAAGGAGATATCTGAAGACAGCAAGCAAGCCCATAGATGCTGTAAAGAGGGGGCTTTTTGAGGTAGGCGAGGAGATAGGCAGCCATGTCAATGTTGTGGGTGTGGGGACAACAGGCTCGGGAAGATATATGACAGGCGATTTTGCAGGGGCTGATATTGTAAAAAATGAAATCACTGCACAGGCGACTGCCTCAATTCATTTTGAGCCGCATGTTGATACAATCTTTGAAATTGGCGGGCAGGACTCAAAGTATGTTTCGCTGAAAAATGGTGCCGTAGTGGATTTTGAAATGAATAAGGTCTGTGCGGCAGGGACAGGCTCATTTTTAGAAGAGCAGGCAGAGAAACTCGGTATAAGCATTGAAAACGAATTCAGCAATTATGCATTTAATTCTTTTGTCCCGGGCAAGTTTGGTGACAGGTGTACAGTATTCATGGAATCTGACCTTGTATCTTACCAGCAAAAGGGTGCTGCAAAAGAGGACCTCGTATCCGGGCTTGCATACTCTATTGTCCACAATTATCTGAACAGGGTAGTCGGTGACAGGAGGATAGGAGAGAGGATACTCTTTCAGGGAGGTGTTGCCTGGAATAAGGCTGTAGTATCGGCATTTGAGAAGGTTACAGGTAAGAGGATAACTGTCCCGCCGCATCATGATGTCACAGGTGCTATCGGTGTCGCAATCCTCGCACTTAATTATATCAAGAGGAGAGAAGGCTATAAGACAAACTTTAAGGGGTTTGACCTTTCAAACAGGAAATATAAGGTAAGCACATTTGAGTGTAAGGCATGTGCAAATGTCTGTAATGTCAGCAAGGTCCAGTTTGAAAATGAAAAGCCCCATTTCTACGGTGCAAGGTGTGAGATATTTGAAGTAGACAAGAAAAAGGTTGAAAATAACACACCTGATTTATTTGCCGAGAGGGAGAAACTTGTATTCTCGGGATTGGATTCAAACTCCGAAATCCAAACTTCGAAATCTAAACTTAGAATTGGTATTCCCCGTGTCCTTTATTTCTATGAACTCTTCCCATACTGGAATAGATTTTTAAAGGAATTGGGTTTTGAGGTCGTACTCTCTGATGTTACAAATCAGAATACAATACACAGCTCTATGGAGAAGGTGACTGCAGAGACATGCTTTCCGATAAAGGTAATTCACGGCCATGTTCTGGAATTGATTGAAAAGAAGGTTGATTATATATTTTTCCCAAGTTTCATCAGCATGAATAAGAAGGACTCAGAGTTTCCCCAGAGCCACAGCTGTCCCCTTATTCAGTCTGCCCCATACATAATAAATGCTGCCATAAATATGGAAAAGAACGGGGTTAAGCTGTTGACCCCTCCAATCCTGTTCCAGAGGGGAGATAAGACTGTAGAGAAGGAATTAATAAAAATTGGAAAAGAGCTGGGAACTCCCTCATCAAAGATAAAAAATGCGATGAAGGCTGCACAGGAAGAACAGGATAGATTTGCAAATAGTATAAAAAAGAGGGGTGAAGAGGTTATCAATGGATTGACAGATGATGACAGGGCTGTGGTATTAATAAGCAGGCCTTATAACGGCTGTGACTCGGGATTAAATCTGGACCTGCCGAAGAAATTGAGGGAGATGAATGTAATCGCCATCCCGATGGATTTCCTCCCCCTTGATACAAAAGATATTGCCGACAAGTATCCTGATATGTACTGGAGGTCGGGGCAGAAGATGATTGCTGCAGCGGATTTCATCAGCAAGAATAAAAAGTTGAATGCAATATATATCTCAAATTTCAAATGCGGGCCTGATTCTTTTATTGACTATCATATAAGGGAGGAGATGGGGGGGAAACCTTATCTCCAGCTTGAGATAGATGAGCATAGTGCCGATGCAGGGTTTATAACGAGGTGTGAGGCATTCTTTGACAGCCTTGAAAATACAAAGGAACTGGAGTTTGAGAAGAAAAGCAGAAAAGGCATAAATACATTTAATCATAAAGACAGGATTGTTTACCTTCCCTATATGTGTGACCATGCCTATTCTTTATCTGCATCCTTAAGGGCATGCGGTATAAATGCGGAAGTCCTCCCTGAGTCAGATGAAAAATCACTTGAAATTGGGAGGAGATATACAACAGGCAAGGAGTGCCTCCCTTTTACAATTACAACAGGTGATATGATAAAGAAGACAAAGGAGAGCGGGTTTGACCCGTCAAAGATTGCCTTCTTTATGCCGACTGCCGATGGGCCATGCAGATTCGGGCAGTACAGGAGTGTCCAGAGGATATTCCTGGATGAAATGGGATTGGCAGATGTCCCCATAATATCGCCTGATGCAAAGGATTCTTATGGTGAGTTTGGCGATTTGAGGACAAAATTTCGCAGGCTTGCATGGAGGGGGCTTGCGGCTACCGATATACTTCAAAAGATAACCCATGAGATAAGGCCTTATGAAATTAATAAGGGCGAGACAGACAGCCTATATAAGAAATGTCTAAATATGATATGCAAGGCAGTAGAGATGGGCGGGGATGAAATATTTGGAGTCATGAGGGAGATAAAAGATTTATACAAGGGTGTGGCAGTTGATAAAAAAGAGAGGAGACCGATTATAGGATTGGTAGGCGAGATATATCTCAGGTCCCATTACTTTTCTAATCAGAATATAATAAGAAAGATAGAAGGGCTTGGAGGCGAGGTCTGGCTTACACCGATTGCAGAGTGGATATTCTACTGCACGGATAGATATATAGCAAGGGGGATGGCTGAAAGAAAATATGGCGATGTCTTGAGGGGCTATGCCCAGCATTTTATCCAGAAACAGGATGAACACAAACTCCTTAAACCTTTTAAGGGTGTGCTTTCAAATTTTGAAGAGCCTTCAAGTAAAGAAGTTCAGGAGAAGAGCCTTAAATATCTTCATCCCACATTTGAAGGGGAGGCGATACTGTCTGTAGGAAAATCTATAGATTATGTGGAAAAAGGGGTGTCGGGTATAGTCAATATAATGCCCTTTACTTGTATGCCTGGCATGGTTGTAACGGCATTGTCAAAGAAGTTCAAGGAGGATTATAATAATATACCATGGCTCAATATGGTGTATGACGGCCAGCAGGACAGCCAGTCACAGACGAGGCTGGAGGCATTCATATATCAGGCAAGGCAGCATGAGGATAATAATAAAAAATTGGGTATTACAAATTAAGGATTGAAAAAATAATTCTTTTAATGCATAATTTATAATTCATAGTTTCAATTGGAAGGGAGGTGACTTAGAGGATGGCATTAAAGATTACTGAAGAATGTGTAAATTGCGGTGTCTGTGAACCCGAATGTCCAAACGGTTCTATAAGTGAAGGGTCAGATATATATGTAATTGACCCTAACAAATGCACTGAATGTGTCGGTTTCTTTGACGAGCCACAGTGTGTAGAGGTATGTCCTGTAGATTGTATTATCCCAGACCCCGATCACAAGGAGACAAGGGAACAACTTCTTGCAAAGAAGGAGAGGCATGCAGGGAAGTAATATATGTTAAGGCTGAGGTTCGGGCTAAGGATAAGAAATTCTTAACCTAAACCTCAACCTTTATTTAAAATTTATGTTAGATAGAGAATTAGGTTCAGAGTGGGAAGGTGAAGATATAAGTAGTGCAGAAGAAACGATAGATGAGGGGAAGGGTCTATTCCTGTCTCTGTCATTTCTTGTGATATTGCTATTCTCTGTTTCTATGGCTTTTATCTGGTATATGATAAAGCCCCGCCTTATAGGGATATCGCCATACCTCTATACTATGGGAGGCATTGCAGCAGGCATCTTTGTTTTTTATACACTTTCAAAATTTACCGTTACAGTATTGTCGGTAATCACCGGAAAAAATCTCCTCCCTTTTTTAAATATAAACAGCCCCGGCATAGTAATCTTAATCTGCCAATATGCTATAAAGATTGGGAAGACATTTGGAATATCAATAGACAGGATAGGAAATTCCTTTGTCCATTTTAACAATTCCTTGATGAGGGTGATAAAAAAGGGGAGCAGGAATGAGAGGCTCCTCGTTCTCCTTCCAAGGTGCATACAAAACTCTAAATGCAAGCAGAAAGTTGCGGAGGATATAAATAATTGCAAAGACTGCGGGAAGTGCGTCATTACAGAATTTAAGGCATTAAGCAAAGAATACAGGTTTCATATAAATGTTGCCACAGGTGGAACTCTGGCACGGAAGATGGCCTATAAGTTAAGGCCGTCCTCAATACTGGCAGTGGCATGTGAAAGGGAACTTGTCAGCGGGATTCAGGATACAGGTTCAATCAGTGTCTTCGCTATACCAAATCTTCGTCCCGAGGGTCCATGTAAAAATACAACAGTGGATATGGATAATGTCAGGGATGTAATAAAATTCATACATGACAATGAAAATGAAAATTTGAGTCTTGATGGTAAGGTGAGCGGGGCAATTGTTGAGGCAGGGGCAAGAGGATGATTTTTGCTATAGATTTGTGGTAAACTGGTTGTAGGGAAATTATATAACCACGAAGGACACGAATGGAACAAATTACACGAATATTTTGATTTTTTTATTTGTGTCGTTCGCATATTCGTGGAATTCGTGTTCTATATTCTGTTTTATAATTCTTTGTGAGCTTCGTGGTTAAAATCAGGTTTTTGGTTTTTTTTAGGAGATAAGATGCTTAGGGAAAGGGTAGAAAAGGTTTTGGATGAGATAAGACCAGCCCTGCAAATGGACGGCGGGGATGTGGAATTGGTTGATGTGGAAGAAAACGGCATAGTTAAGGTAAAACTTATGGGTAATTGTGGTTCCTGCCCAAGTTCCACCATGACACTCAAGATGGGGATTGAAAGGGCAATAATGGAGAACATCCCGGAAGTTGTAAGTGTAGAACAGGTATGGTAAAAATTAAAGTAGGCAGTAGACAGTATGCAGTAGGCAGCAGACAGTAGGCAACAGCTACTTTTTTACTGCTTACTACTTACTGCCTACTATTTTTTTTGGAGGTATTTTAAATGGTCAATGAAGCCTATGCAATGGCTCCGTTTCCGGGTGGTAATGGCGGGGGGACAGGGTCCTTATTCATGAGTATGCTGCCGATAATAGCAATGTTTGCTATTTTTTATTTCCTTCTGATAAGACCCCAGTCAAAGAAGCAGAAGGAGCATCAGTTAATGCTTGATAATCTTAAAGAAGGGGATAATGTTATAACAACAGGCGGTATGTACGGGACAATTGCCAAAATTAAGGATGATGTCATAACCCTTCAGGTTGCTGAGAATGTAAAGGTGAAGATAGGAAAGGGATACATATCCGCCCTTAAAGGAAAAGAGGATTAAAAGAACAAAAAACTAATTAAACCACTGAGGCACTGAGACACAGAGGAAAAACCAAAAATAAAAGACTGAATTTGGACGCAGATGAACACAGATTATTAGGATTTAAAACAAAAAAACTGTGTCCTATAATTTTATTTCTCTGTGCCTCTGCGTCTCTGTGGTTAATATTTTAGTATTTTTATGAGTAAGAGGGCGTTGGTAAACCCCGTTAGAAAAGGCGGGGCTTTAACCCCCCCCATTTTTGTAGGGAATTAAAACTTTCTAACGGGGTAAAGGAATTGACACGTGATGAAATAACACTTGATGCCGTTAAACAGCATCCAAGGGTTAAGGTTTATATAGAAAAGGCAAATGAACATCTGAATGGCATCGGTTATACAGAACATGGCTACCGTCATGCCGGTCTGGTGGCTGAAATTGCTTTTAATATCTTAGAGAGGCTTGGTTATCAAAAGAGAGATTGTGTTGCTGCCTCAATTGCAGGGTATCTGCATGATATGGGTAACCTCCTTGGCAGGGATAATCACTGGCAGGCTGGGGCGATACTATCGCAGGACATACTGATTGACATCGGTATGAATATAGAAGATGTTGCCGTGATTATGAATGCAATAGCGAATCATGAGGAGGGTATTGGCGAGCCGACAACGCCTGTAACTGCTGCATTGATTCTTGCAGATAAGGCTGATGTCCATGTGTCAAGGGTAAGGAATCCTGACAAGAAGACATTTGATATCCATGACAGGGTGAATTATGCAGTCAAACACTCTTTCTTAAGGGTGGATGCTGAAAATAAAAAGATTTCTCTGGAATTGACAATAGATACTGCCGTATCGCAGGTTATGGAGTATTTTGAGATATTTCTTTCAAGGATGATAATAAGCAGGAGGGCAGCCAAATTTTTAGGCTGCACCTACGAGCTTATAGCAAATGAGGTGAAATTATTATAAAAACATGAGAAAAGAATTTTATTGGAAGATTGTATTGATATTGGTAGTTGTCGTGGTATCAGTCTGGTTTGCCCATCCTATAAAGGAAAAGATAAATCTTGGGCTTGACCTTCAGGGGGGCATGCACCTTGTTTTGGATGTGGAGGCTGAGAAGGCTGTTGAAAGCACACTTGATAGATATGTCATGAATTTACGGGATTCCTTTAAAAAGGACAAGATTGAATCGGCATCTGTTGAGAGGGATAAGGATAATATATTAATTAATCTGTCAGATACATCAAAAGAAAAAGATGTGGAAAAGGCTGTCTCAGAAATTACAGATATGGAGAAGATAAGTTCATCCTCAGGTTCAAATAGAATGGTATATCAGATAAATGGGAAGATGAGGAAATATATTGAGGAGAGGGCAGTTGACCAGGGGCTTGAGACTATAAGAAACAGGGTTGACCAGTTCGGTGTGGCAGAGCCGTCTATTCAGAGGCAGGGGGACAGGAGGATAATTATCCAGCTTCCCGGCATAAAGGATACAGACAGGGCAATTCAACTGATAGGAAAGACTGCACAGTTGGAATTTAAGCTGGTGGATGACGACCGCAGTCTTGAGGATGCCATTAAAGGGAATATACCTGAGGGCGATGAGATGCTCTACCAGAGGCTTACAAACCCTGACAGCGGGGAGGTATCAAAGAAGCCATTTCTCATAAAGAAAGATGTAATGATGACCGGTGAGTCTATTGCCACTGCAGAGGTGAGGATAGATTCCCAGTATAATGAGCCTTATGTATCAATTGAATTTGATAAAGGAGGCAGCAGTCTCTTTGGTAAGATAACTAAAGAGAATGTAAAGAAGAGGCTCGCAATAGTACTTGATAATAATGTATATTCCGCACCTGTAATACAGGAGGAGATTTCCGGAGGCAGGGCACAGATAACAGGCTCCTTTACGACTGAAGAGGCACACGACCTTGCAATAGTCTTGAGAGCGGGTGCACTTCCCGCACCGGTTAAGATCCTTGAGAACAGGACTGTCGGGCCATCACTCGGTAAGGACTCAATAGAGATGGGATTAAAGTCAACAATCATGTCGGGTGTCCTTATATTGATATTCATGATATTTTATTACCGTCTCTCAGGCCTCATTGCAAATATAGCCCTGTTTCTTAACTTAATACTCCTTGCAGGTGCAATGGCATATTTCAAGGCTACACTGACCCTTCCTGGAATTGCAGGTATAATCCTGACTATAGGTATGGCGGTTGATGCAAATATACTTATATATGAGAGGATAAGAGAGGAATTGAGGCTCGGGAAGACCATAAGGGCTGCCATTGATTCAGGATTTAAGAGGGTATTCATTACAATTTTCGATTCTAATATTACTACACTGATTGCCGCATTAGTATTATTCCAGTTCGGGACAGGGCCAATAAAGGGATTTGCAGTCACACTCAGTATAGGTATTGTAGCAAGCATGTTCACATCTGTCTTTGTCAGCAGGTTCATATTTGACCTTATCGCAAGCAAGATGAGGATGGAAAAACTAAGCATATGATACAGTTTATAAAACCAGGGACGAATATAAATTTTATAGGTATAAGAAAAACTGCTATAACTGTTTCAATAGTATTGATTGTAATAGGGCTTCTCTCGGTTGCGATAAAGGGGTTCAATTATGGCATAGATTTCTCAGGCGGGACAATGGTTCAGCTTCTCTTTAAGGAGGATGTCCATATTGATAAGGTCCGTAAGGGGCTGACAGGTATAAACATGGGGGATAGCACTATCCAGCATTACGGCGGGAGTAAGGAGGTTATAGTCAGGGCAAAGGCAACACCGGAGACGCTGGAGGATATAGGGAAGAAGATAACAGGTGCATTATCCTCTGAATTTCCAAATGATGGTTTTGAAATCAGAAGGGTGGAGATGGTGGGTCCAAAGGTAGGAAAGGACTTGAGACAGAAGGCACTGCTGTCCCTCTTCTACGCAATGCTCTTTATGCTTGTCTATATATGGTGGAGATTTGAATTTGCATTCGGCATGGGTGCAATGATTGCACTCATGCATGATGTGCTTATAACTGTAGGTGTAATCTCTATTACAAATACTGAATTTGACCTTACAATTGTAGCGGCACTCCTCACCATTGTTGGTTATTCCATTAATGATACTATAGTTGTGTATGACAGAATCAGGGAGAATTTAAAAGGGATGAAGAGGGAGAGTTATTCAGATATAGTAAATAGGAGCATTAATGAGACCCTCAGCAGAACCATCCTGACATCCTTCACTGTATTTATGGTTGCTTTAATTCTATTTTTATTTGGCGGGGAAGTTATTAATGGCTTCTCTCTTGCTATGGTAGTCGGCGTTGTTGCAGGGACATATTCTTCTATCTATATTGCAAGCCCTATTGTCTTGTTTTGGGAGGAGCGTCCCAGCAGGAGATTATCAAGCACAAAAAAATAAAAGTGTAAGTGTCAGTTGGAGTGTCAGTATTTTTTGCTGACACTGACACTATTCACTGATACTTAATTAATATGAAAGCAGATAAAGTTATAGACCTTTACAATAAATGCATTGCTGATACATATAGCAGATACCCTGTTGTCTTGGTGAAGGGGAGGGGAATCAAGGTCTGGGATTCTGAAGGGAAAGAGTATTACGATTTTGTAAGCGGAATTGCAGCCAATAATCTCGGACACTGCCACCCTCAGATAACAAATGCCTTGAAAAAACAGGCAGGTGAGCTCATCCATGTATCCAACCTCTACTATACACTCCCGCAGATGGAGATGGCAAAACTCCTTACCAAAAAATCATTTGCAGATAAGGTGTTTTTCTGTAACAGCGGCGCCGAAGCAAATGAGGCTGCAATAAAGCTTGCAAGGAAATACTCCAAAGACAATTACGGCAGTGACAGGTATGAGATTATAACCATGCATCAGTCATTCCATGGCAGGACTATTGCCACTATATCAGCTACTGCACAGGAAAAATTCCATAAAGGTTTTGAACCGCTGCTTGCCGGGTTCAGGTATGTTCCATACAACGACCTCTCAGTAGTAGAGAAGGCAATAAACGGGAGGACATGTGCGATAATGGTAGAGCCGATTCAGGGTGAGGGGGGTGTCAATATCCCTCACAGGGATTATTTAAAGGGCTTAAGGGAGATATGTTTTTCAAAGAGGCTCCTCCTTATATTTGACGAAGTCCAGACAGGGATAGGTAGGACAGGAAAATTCTTTGCCTATGAGCACTTCGGGATAAGTCCTGACATAATGACACTGGCAAAATCTCTTGGTGGTGGTGTTGCAATAGGTGCTATGCTCGCAAGGGCTGAGGTTGCCAAATCTTTTGTCCCGGGGAGTCATGCCTCCACATTTGGAGGAAATCCTCTTGCATGTGCTGCAGGTGTTGCTGCAATAAAGGCTGTTGACAAAGGTGTTCTGTCCCATTGCAAGAGGATGGGGAATTATTTTATAAGAAGACTGAAGAAGCTGAAAGACAAATACTCATTTATAAACGATGTCAGGGGTATGGGATTGATGATAGGAATGGAATTGAGCCTCCCTGCAAGGGGGATAACTGAGGAATGCATGAAAAGGGGATTTCTTATAAACTACACAGCAGATAGAATTTTAAGATTTCTTCCACCTTTAACAGTTGCAACTAAAGATATAGACAGGCTTGTAAATGTATTGGATGAGGTTTTCAAAGAGGCAGTAAATAAATCCAGTTAGAAATTTCCACTTCGTTAGATACAAAGTAAATCAAACGGGGTAAAGAGCTAAGAGATATTATTTCTAACGGGATAAAGGGACTGTGACGGTAAAATGAAAAAAGACCTCCTCACTATCTCGGATATCAGCCGTGAGGATATTGAAGGCATTTTTAATCATGCCAAATTTCTGAAAGAAAAATTTCGTGCAGGAGAGACCTACCATCCGCTGAAGGGTAAAACCCTTGGCATGATATTCAAAAAGGCATCCACCCGCACAAGAATATCCTTTGAATCGGGGATGTATCAACTGGGCGGCCATGCCCTGTTTCTTGGTGCAAAAGACCTTCAGATGGACAGGGGGGAGAGTATAACCGATACAGCAAAAATATTCTCACTTTACCTTGATGGCATAGTTGTAAGAACATTTTCTCAAGACGAGGTTGAGGAACTGGCATCAAATGCATCAATACCGGTCATAAACGGACTTACAGACCAGCATCATCCCTGCCAGATATTAAGCGATATGTTTACCATAATGGAAAAAATTGGCAGACTTAAAGGGGTTAAGGTTGCCTATATGGGAGATGGCAACAATATTGCCAATTCATGGCTTGAAGGTGCATCAAAGATGGGTATGAATCTTTCAATATCCACACCGACTGATTATAAGCCCAATTCAGAAATTGTAAAAAGGGCAGTTGCGTTTGCACAAAAAAATGGCGGGAATATAGAATTAACAAATGACCCATTTGAAGGTGTAAGGGATGCAGATATTATATATACCGATGTCTGGACGAGTATGGGGCAGGAAGATGAATATGATAAGAGATTAAAAAACTTTAAAGGTTTTCAGGTTAATACAAAGCTTGTAGGGGCTGCTAAAAAGGATGTCAAGATTATGCACTGTCTCCCGGCACACAGGGGGGAGGAGATTAGTACAGATGTGATTGATGGGGAAAAGTCTATTGTATTTGAGGAGGCTGGAAACCGCCTCCATGTCCAGAAGGCAATACTTGAAATCCTGATGG
>Ga0209342_10003167_pt1 | contig 17384 bp, 14 predicted proteins | sample RifCSP16_2_FD_184023 | JGI IMG/M metagenome (GOLD analysis project Ga0209342, IMG submission 184023) | Soil microbial communities from Rifle, Colorado - Rifle CSP2_sed 16_2 (SPAdes) (version 2) | ecosystem: Environmental > Terrestrial > Deep subsurface > Rock core/Sediment | place: Rifle... | reverse complement strand
TATTTGGTCACCGACAGCCGCGGCTACTCGGTCTATTCGGGGAAGTATGAGGGGGTCTTCATGACCTCCTGCGGCACCGGGATGGGGGGCCCCACGGTCGCCATCGCCCTGGAGGAGCTGGCCCATCTGGGCGCCGACACCTTCATCCGGGTTGGTTCCTGCGGCGTGTTTCAGCCGGATCAGAAGCCGGGAGATGTGATCATCGCCAGCGGCACGCTGCGCGCCGGCGGCACCGCCAATGCCTACCTGCCCCCGAACTTTCCCGCCGTGCCGACCTTCTCGGTACTGCGGGCGCTGGTGCAGGCCTCCGAGGGCTTGAACGTGCCCTACCGGGTGGGGGTCGGGGTGGCCGGAGACGCCTTCTACGCCCCCCGCGACCCGGCCTGGAGGCAGACCCTGGTGCAGGCCGGGGTGGTGTCGGTCGAAATGGAGAGCGACACCCTGTTTGTGGTGGGGGCCTATCGCGGCTGGCGTACCGGCGCGCTGTATGCCTCCGACGGCACGCCGGAGGAGGTCAAACCCGCCTGGGGGGAGAAGGACTTCCGCGAAGGGGAGCAGCGCGCCATCCGAGTGGCGCTGGAGGCTATGCGGGCACTGGCCGCCCAGGACGCCGCAGCCAGCGGTGCAACGCCTCCAGGCTGACCACCAGCATCATCACCGCGATCATCCCATTTCCCAGTTCGCGTGGGATGCGCAGCTGAAGCTGTAGCCCGTTCAACGCGCCCACCCGCAGCCCTCCCAGCAGCCCGGCCGCCAGCGCGATCCCCAGCGGGTGGAACCCGCCCAGCGCTGCCACCGCCAGGCCGTCGAAACCGCCGCCACCGGAGAACGCGCCGACCAGCCGGTAGTGCACCCCCAGCACTTCCACCGCCCCGCCCAAACCGGCCAGCGCGCCGCTGATCAGCATCCCGCCCAGCATGGCCTTGCGTGCCGGGATGCCCCCGTACCGCGCAAACCGGGGGGCTTCGGCCTGCATCCGCTGGGCATACCCGGCCCCGACCCGGTTGAACCACAGCTGCATCAACCCGGCGGCCGCCAGGGCCAGGAACAGGCCGGCGTTTAGCTTCGAGCCGCCGACCAGAGGCGCCAGTTGGGCCGTGGCCGCTATCCGGGAGAATCCGAATAGCCCCAGCAGCAGTGGCGCCACCTGGTTGAGCAAGATGGTGACGATGACCTCGTGCACCCCCAGCCAGGCGCGCAGCGCGCCGGGGATGCCTCCCCACAGGGCGCCCACCGCCGCTCCGGCAGCGAAGGACAGCGGGAGTTGAGCCCAAGCCGGACCATCGAGCCGCGCCCCCACCCATCCGGCGGCCGCCGCCCCCAGCAGCATCTGCCCGGCCTGCCCCAGGCTAAACAGCCCGGAGCGGATGGCCACACCTGCCGAGAGGCCGGTGAACAGGAGCGGCGTGGCAAACTGCAGCGCCGTGATCAGGCCACACGATCCGGGCGCCCGGCAGCCGAACCCGGCCCCCAGCAGGGCCGTGTAAGCCTGCCCCGGCGCGACCCCGCGCAGAATCGCCATCAGGCCCGCCAGGACCAGGCCCAGGGCCACCGCCAGCGCGCTGACCAGGAGGGACCGCTGCGAGGGGGCACTCACAGCGCGGCCTTTATTGGCGCCGCCGGCCGCCCGGCCGGTGACGGAGGGCCGAGCTTCCCCTGGGCCCTGCGCCGGGTGTCAGTCTTCTCCATGAGCTTCCGCGGCGAGTTGTTCGAAAAAGGCCTTCATCACCGCATGGCGCCGCTCCGCCAGGCGCCGGGCCGGCTCGGTATGCAGCCGGCCGGAGACATGCCGCAGCTTGAACAGGTACTCATGATAGGCGCTGTGCGGTTCCCCGGGCGCCAGGGCGCCGGTCTCCAGAAACCCGGCGGAAGGCTCGGCAAAGAACGGCTGGCCGGCCTGCTGGGCATATCCCAGCGTGCGCGCCACGCCGAAGGCGCCCAGCACATCCAGCTTGTCGGCGTCGAACAGTACCTGGGCCTCCAGCGTCGAGGGGGCTTCGGCACTTCGGAATCGGTGGGCGCGGATGCAGGCCGTCACCGCGTCGATACGCTCCGCCGGCCACCCCTCCGCCTGCAGCACGGAGCGGGCAAGGTCGGCCGAGTCCAGCTCGTGGGTGGCGCGGCCGGTGGCCGGCGCTGCCGCCTGGCCTTCGCCTGCGGTTGCTTCGGGCGCGGCCCCGGCCGCATCGTGGATCAGCGCCGCCGCCCGCAGCACCTCCAGGTCGGCGCCCAACTCCCGACCCAGCCGTTCGGCCAGCTCCAGCACCCGCAGCACATGGTCGAACCCATGCACGGGATCGTGGGGGTCGTACCAGGCTCGGGCCTGTTCCAGGCTGGGCACTCTCGGTCTCTACTCCCCGGAGAGAACCAGCGGCGTTCCGAAGGCGGGGTGGGGCATCACGTGGATGCGCATCCCATACACCTCAGCCCTGCAACTCTTCCGCCATGTTTTGGCCGCCCGCCAACTGGATCTGCACCGATTGAAAGGTGTCGCCGCCGGTGGTCCGGAGCGGTCGGATCGGTTCCGTCCACATCATAGTACACCGTGGGTCGGGCGGCTCCCTGGATAGCCGCGGCGTTGAGCTCACCGTAGGTACTTCCGATGCTGGCCACCTGCTGCGCCTCGGCCGGGTAGTCCGAGAGCTCATCCCGGCCGACGACCTGCGCCCCGGCCCCCGCGGTGAAGAGAATCTCGGTGTTGGAGGGAGCCAGCGAGACCACCCAGGCTGGCCAGGCCAGCCGAAGTTTGTGTTTAGCGGGGGTCATTCCAAAAATGAAAACGGCCTTCCCTCAACGCGGTTCGGGGAAGGCCCCAGGGGTGAGAGCCATGCGCTACCTCCTTTCCGCGAAGGGGTTCTGTGTTTCGGGCGGGGGTGGGCATCCTGGCTCGAAGAGGCGCGGTGCGCCTCTTCCTACAGTTGCGGGACAGCGCCGGACTTCCACTCCCCGCTGCGCAGCCGTCAACGGCTTTGCAGGGAGCAGTCACCGGCTTCCCCTTGATGGCCCTCGCATGCGGGCGAGAGGCCACCCCAGCCATGTGTGATTGTGGCTTGAGTTTGGTCGGACCTGGCTATTGGGTCAACCTTCGCTGACCCATCTTCGTCGAGGATCTGCCTCAATGCTCAAGAAGGGCCATGCCCGCCACATCACTTCTCGCCACGTTTCTTGGCAAGGAGCTGCGAAGAGAATTTGTAGAAAACGCGGCTGGTGAGGTAGACAACCGCGAAGTTCATGCTGGCGATCAGAAGACCAAGGAGAGACAACGTAAGTTCGCGGCGAGTTGTCAGGACATCTGCAAGTCCCAGGTAGAAAGCAACTAGGATCGCGAGACTGGTTCCCGCGGAGACGGTCAGTGCGAAGCTACCAGGGTCTAGTACACCCCGACGGCGAAGGATGAACAAGCGAAAGGGTATCAGACCGAGAATCGCAAGGGTCAAGAGCCCCGCAAAGACCTGCCACATAGGAGATGCCTCCTGCTAAGGACGCAGACCCCAGTTGAGGGGCCTCAGATCCAGTCTGACCTCCTCCTGGGGGGAGCGAATGCCACGCGATACACATAGACGCTGAAGGCGACTTCGAAGTTTACCAAGAACGCTGCGATGGCGGCTACGATGAGACCGAGGAATGCCGTGGCCGCAGTGGCAGCCGTCAAGGCCAAGATGGCTTCTGCAGCTACATACAGCCCCTCCATGAGAAGCCCAAACAGAATCAGGAACACTATGGCCAGGATTATGAGAAGCGCTATTGGCGGGCGGCTCTTCAAACGTCGAACCAGGAAAGAGAATCCAGAGAGAGCTGCGGCCGCCGCGGCCAAGGCGCCGGCAGCCCAAGCCAAGGCAGCTCGAAATCCAGCAAGGTCGGCTTCTCTCGCCACCACTCCAAAGGTCTCTTCAGGTGCCAATTGCGGAGGAATCTCGCCGAGAACCCCCTCTGTCGGTGTGAAGCCCGAAAACGGCTGTGGTGACGCCGTGGCGAAAATGAGCGGCTCGATGTCGGGCTGGAAGTCACAGCCCGCCATGAGGAGAACTGCCAGGACCAAGACCATCGCATTAAGTACTCTTGATTGAAGGGCCATTATCCCCAGACGACAGAGATCAGAATGCACTATCAATCGAGAATAGAGTGGCGAAAGCCAGGACTGCCCCAACCAAGAAATCCAAGCCAGCTGGAAGGTTCTCTTTCAGGCCCCGCCCTCGCTTGAGTCGTGAGCAGATCAATCTACACGATAACATCAGATAGGTTCTGAGGGTCCATCAGTCCTCGTCCCTCATCAGCGGCCTCCATCGTGTCGCCATGAAACTCCATACATAGGTCTGGGGTTCACTACTGCCAGACGGCAACGGCTCCAGAGACAGGTGGAACTGACGGCCAGCGTGGCTACCCTCATGTCTGTGAGATATGAGCCCGCAATGCCGATGACGTGTCCTCCGCCACCTTTCTGGCCTCGGCTGTGAGAGTCGAAAGCCTGGCGGGCGCGAAGTCCCGGTCGGCGGGTTCAGGTGGTATGGCGTAGTGTGCGAGTTGCCCTACCTCAATGTTCTCGAAGGACCATGCCAGTATGTCGAACGGCGGAACCCCAAGCAAGTGCTCAGCCTCAAAGGACTTCAGGCCGTGATGACGCAACTCCCAGACAATGCTGCGCGCCACCTGCTGCAAATGAAGGTCAAGCACGTGGTAGTCCCGATCCACTTCTTGGCGATTCCCGGCCCCGGCCGCCTGTCGGAGGCTCAAGTCCTTGTCAAGGAGGTATTCAATCACGGCCATGAACCTCGCCCACAGCTGAGGATGGAGCCACGTGCTGGCCATCAGCTGCCTCAGTTGCCTGAACTCAAGTCGCTCGCTAGTCCATCCGTGCGGGGGTGAGCTTCCGAGCCCTGGATTCCAGACACGAAGGCCCCGCAAGTTCTCCGCGGTCTCCACGAGCGCGCTCCGAAATGCCAGCTCCTTTGCCCGCTTCTCTGTGCTTTCGCGGCTCTTCTTGGCTTCGCTCGCCAGCCAAAACGTGGCGAGGGCCATCAATCCTGTGAATACCACCGCCAGCAACGACAGGGGCTCGGTCATTCTGCCCCCTCCCGGCCGGTCCCGATACACTCCACTGCCTACCTGTGATCCCCCCTATCCAGGTGGGCCTTGACCAGGCTGCTAAACAGGTTCCCATGGTGGGGGATTTTCATGTGGACGAGTTCATGGACGATCGCCTCCCGGCGGAATTCGGCGGGTTGGCGCAGGAGATCCGTGTCGAAGGTAAGCCGCCCCTGGCTGGAGCAGCTCGCCCACTTTCGCCTCATCGGCCGGATGTGGACCTCCCTCACATCGACCCCGATCCTGATGGCCCAGGCCCGAACCTCTGAAAGGAAAAGCTCGCGAGGCACGGCGGCCTCCAGAGACTCCGGGAAGACGGCGGGACTTGTCTTCTCAAGGTCGGTCATCGGCCAGCACCGGCGATCATCTTCAGGACCTGCTCCACTAACGGTGCGTTACCCTCGGTCCGGCCGGAACGGATAAGAGCCGCGTACAGCGCTCTGCGCACCTCCCGCGCCTGCGCTTCGTTGATCTTCCAGTGTGGGCGACTCGCAAAGCTTTCAGCCATCTCCGCGGCGATCGTCTCCGCTCGGGGAACCTCCTGGCGATTCAAGAGCCAATAAACGGCGAAGGCTTCGCCCGGCAGCCCCTGTTTCTTCCTCGCCTTTTCGGCCTGTTGGAACTCCTGCACCAATTCCTCCAATTGCTGCAGAGCCTCCTGGGTTGTGATCTGACGCTCCTGGAATAGGAGCGCGATCGCCTCAGCTCGCTCACCGATCGGGATCAGGTAGGGCGCCCGCCCCACCATGCCGGCCACGGTCTTTCGCAGTGACTTGAGAAGGTTAAAGACCTTGTTCGTATCTGGGAGGTCGCTGGTACGCAGGACCTCCAGCGTGTCTTCTCTGATTTCATAGACCTCACTCGGCTCGCGGATAGGGCCACCGTGAGAGTGCTGCTGAACAAGCGCGGCAGTCTTCCGTGAGAACTCCCGATCAATGCTCAGGCCAGGCTCATAGGCTGCTCTGAGGACTTGGTAGAGGCGTGATAGGGTCTCGTAGTCGACGATGTACTCCCGGAGGAACGCATCCGGGCAAAGGATCTCGTACAGATCTTCCAGAGCAGAGTAGAAACCATAGTAGGTCTGGCGTACTTCCTTATCACGGAAGTGCTCGAGTGCGTTCTCAATGGCCTTGTCTGGGGACTGCCCGGTGACAAGCGGGAGGTAAGCCTCACGGGCACGCGACATGTCCTCAGCAAACTTGGTCTTGAGCAGCTCCAGATCCTCGATGACGCCGGTAACGTCCTGGCTGTCGAAGGCCAACGCCCTTTCGAGCTTGTCGAAGATCCCAACGAAGTCGAGCACGTAGCCAGAGGGCTTGCGTCGGCCGTTTTCGTCCTCGTAAGGCCGGTTGACACGTGCGATAGCCTGGAGCAAGACATGATCGCGCATCGGCTTGTCCAAGTACATGCAGTACAGAACCGGGGCGTCATAGCCCGTCAGAAGCTTCTCGGTGACGATCAAGATCCTAGGAGTCGTCTCCGCGCGGACGAACTCCTTGCGGATGCGTTTCTCCTCCTCATCGCTATGGTGGAAGCGGGCCAGCCCAGGCTGGTCGTTGTGCGCCGGGCTGTAGATGACCTCGGAATACTCCTTCGGAAGAAAGGTATCAAGAGCGTCTTTGTACAGGGCGCAGGCCTCCCGGTCAACGCCGACCACGAATGCCTTGTAGCCCATCGGCTCCACGACTTCACGGAAGTGGTTGGCAACGAACTCGGCGACGCGCCTCATCCGCTCCGGATTCTTGAGCATGTTGCGCAGGCTGACGGCCTTTTCTAGCACGCGGTTGAGCTCGTCGACGTCGCTGATGCCCTCCGCTTCCGCCAAGGCGAAGAACTCTTCTTCGAGCGTCTGCCGGTCAACCAGAAGGTCGTTCGGCGCGAGGGAGTAGTGGAGCGGAACAGTCGTCCCGTCTTCGATGCTCTCGCGGATCCCGTACTTGTCCAGGTAGCCCTTTGGATCCTCGGCTCCAAATGTCTTGAAGGTACCTCGACCGTAGGCAGTTCTGTCGATCGGGGTTCCAGTGAAGCCAATGAAAGTCGCGTTGGGCAAGGCTGCCATGAGAAACGTGCCTAGCTCACTGCCGGTTGTCCGGTGGGCTTCGTCCACCAGGACAAAGACATTGTCACGGACGATCAGGGCGGCTGGGATGTCTTCGAATTTGTGAATCATCGTAACGATCAGCCCGCGGTGATCCCGCCTGAGAAGCTCCAGTAGATGGGCTTTGGACCTGGCAACCTCGAGGCGTTCGATCCCCAGTGATCCGATGTTCTGGAAGAGCTGGGCCTCGAGTTCGTTGCGGTCGACCAGCAGAAGTACGGTGGGGTTCTCGAAGGCCGGAAGCTCTAGCAACTTCTGAGCGACGGTGATCATCGTGTAGGTCTTACCCGAACCTTGGGTATGCCAGATTAGCCCACGGCGGCGCTTGGGGTCTTGGGCCCTTGCTAAGACGCGCTCGACCGCCCGCATCTGGTGCGGGCGAAGTATGACCTTGGTGAGGACATCATCCTTGCGTGTGAAGAGGATGTAGTCACTGATGACCCGGAGCAGCCGGCGGGGTTGGACGAACAACTTCACGAGTGTCTCATAGTCACCGGCGACCTCGTCCTTCCAGTCGAGGAGCGCCTTGCGAGACAGGTTCCATGTCGGGCCGTAGACGAACTTGAGCAGGTGGGTCAGGGCGTGAATCTGCACCTGCGCCATCAGCTCCGGCGCCTCGCGATGGTAGCGCCGTAGCTGGTCTAGGGCGTCGGCGATCCCTTCAAGTTTCGTCGCCGACTTAGTTTCGACGATTAGGATCGGCAGGCCATTGATGAAGAAGGCCACGTCAGCCCTGATCCGGTCACGGCCGTTTGTAAAGACTAGCTCATCACTAACGTGGAAGGTGTTGTTCTCGGGGTTGCGGGGGTCGACTAGGCGGATGTTGCGCTCGCGCTTCTCCTCCGGGAGGTAGACCGTGCGTAAACCTTTGAGGTGTTCCCAGATATCCAGATTGCCCTCAATGGTGGGACGCACGAGGGACAGCCGGCGGAGGATGTCCAGCGCGCGGTTGAGGTCGATGACCTCGGGGTTCAGCCGCTGGAGTTGGTTGGCAACGATCTCGTTGAGGGCTAGGCCATTCTCGCCGCGCCGAAGGCGCTGGGCCTCGTCGGGAGGCAGGTAGGTCCAACCTGCATCGACCGCGTAGGCGACCATCGGGTTCTGAACGGAGAAGCGTTCCCCAGCTATCATCACGTCGATCAATCCGGAGAGCCGAGACCCCGCTTGACGAGACCTTCCCTGGGAGCTATCATTAGGTTAATCCAGGTTACTGGAGCTGGATCGCCCGTATGGGCGAGCGTGAGGGAGCCCCCACAAGGGGCTCTCTTATTTAGGGAACAGAACTTTCCCATATCCTGCTACCCTTCCGTCATAAAGGTGGCGGTTGAACTTGGGCTCAATCACTGGCATCAGTCGGGCGTCGAAAGGCGCCACCGCCTCAGCCAGATGACCCTCGTCTCGCAGGATAGACTGCCGGACTGGGCGGGCGAGCAAGTCAGCGAGCTGCAGTCCGGCGATGTTGGCGCTCTTCTTCTTCACCTTGAGTTCCTTGCTTGTCAATGCCTGCTGGAAGCTCTCTGCTCGAACCACCCATGCGCCGCGGTGGTAAACCCAGGCGTACGAATCCTTGAGTAACGTGTCCTCGCGACCTCCCCGACTCTCTGCCAGAACATCCCCCACCCGGTTGATGTGGTTCAGGAACCCGGCGTACCGCTGCAACAAGAACCCCAAGGCTAGATGGTAAGGATGTGCCGCGGCATCACCGTGTTTCTCTCGCAAGACCAGCTTGTCGATCACAATTCCCACGACCCGGTACCGGGCGTCCTCAAGCAACCGTAGCAGGGCATCATCAAATGCCCGTGCCAAGGCTGTATCTTGAAGGCGAGTGAATGAACCACGCCGATTGACGATGTCCTCACGGTGAAGGATGGGAGGCTCATCGGGGTGGTGCGGCAAGTGGTTACTCTTGAACTCTTCCAACTCGGCGTGGAACTCCGTGTAATCAGGGTTGTGAAACCAACAGCCGAGCAGGCAGAGATACCGGTGGCTCGGAGCCTCGAGGTCACGAAACACGTGGTCCCCCGACTCGTCGATGTAGAGCCGGTATCGATGCTCGTGACCGATGGGACGGCCGGAGTGCTGCAACACCCCAATTATCCCCTAGGGTCGGCGGAGGCGGACAGGCAGGGCTTGATCTTCGCATCCTTCAGTAGGCACAACGCAGTGCTATGCGCTCTCTCCGTCAACCCGAATCCGCCCGGTCATCAAGTCTCGCAAGAGCGATTTGAACAGAAAGCCCAGGCACTCGCGGCGGTATCTTTCTCTGTCTATCTTCCGATCTACTGTGCGCAAACAATCTGCAATGTCAGACTGGACATCGGCGGGCGGCAGGCAGATCAACAACCCCCTCAACTTCGACGCACTGATATTCGATTGGCCCACGCCCCTTGTGGCGAGCATGCGCAGCCGAGACTGGGTTTTGTCCCAATTCAAATAGGCGTTCAGAAAGCGCGGATTCGCCCGGTTAGCATTGCACTTCACGCGGATTAGGTAAGAGGCAAAGACGAAGTGTTCTGGCAAGTCGAAGAGTGAGGTCTTGCCCACGAGATCTTGACTGTTGGTTCGATTGAACAGCAAGTCGCCTGGCTCGAGCTTGAAGCGCTGCGCCGACCGAGCGTCCAGATCCACATATTTCAAGTTGCTGATGTCGATTCGCCCATTAGTCAGGTTGTTCATCCGGAGGATGGGATATGTGCCTTCGGGCTCCGCCCTGGTGTTGGCACCATACTGCATCAAGGCGACAACCTCGCTCACGGCCAGAGTCTCCCAATCTTTCGGGATCAACCCAACGTCAGTCTCTTTGAGCGCCGTATCGTCCGCGCTGTCGTTAGCAACAGGTCCAAATGTGAACAGGTGCCGCATGAGCGACTTCTTCAGCACCTCCATCGCCTCGATTACGGCCTCGGTGGTCTCGATCGCTTGGCGTACGGCTGTGAGCACGCTGGCGATGGCGCGCTGCTCCGAGAGGGGAGGAAGGGGAATTGGATGGGCCTCCAAATAGGGGCGTTGGAGACTTGGAAGCGTCGTCCTTGCGTGCTCGCCGGACAAAGGCATACCTGCTAGACAGTAGAAGACATACAGGGGATCGGCATCCTTAGCCTTCCAAACCAGGTAGAACGTCGTATCCGATGGATAGCAGGGTCCTTCAAAATACTGTGCGGCCCCGGCAGTTCCCTTCCTGCCTACAACTATGGTGGGCCCATCCACCGATGCTTGATCAGTCCAGGCGAAGACGCCGCCTGAGCCAACAACCGGAACGGGGCCCTTGGACTTGGGGTTTGCCTTGCCATACTTGACTTCGGCGAGTTCGCCTATCTTCGCAACGCGCCAGGTGTCGGGGAGAGGCCCGATGTCAGCGCCAGGGGACTTTCTCTCGAGATCAACTGCCCTGGCCACCGCGCCTCCACCCCTCTATACCCAGACGACTTAGCTCCTTCTCCAACTGGTGATCTGCCGCCACGCGCTCCTCTTCCGCCGTCGCCAGGAGAACAAGTGCCTCCTCGAGAGGCAGAACTTCCTCTTGACCGTCAGGCGTTACGTACCGGGAGGGGCTGAGGTTGTAGTCATTGGTTATAGCGTCAGCGGTCTTTATGATGGTCGCGAACTGGTCCTTGGGTTGCCAGCCTCGCACCACGTCGCTGATCTCCTCGATGTTCTGGTCATTCAAGTAGTTCTTGGGTTTGCCCTTGGCGAAGCGTCTACTGGCGTTGACTAGGAGGGTCTCTCCTGCATGCGGGCGCGGGCCGCGGCGGAAGACGAGGATGATGCCAGCGGCTGTGGTGTTGTAGAACAAGTTCTCCGGGAGGAGGATGACGGCCTCAATGCAGTCTTCGTCGATGAATTGCTTGCGGATATCTCTTTCCTTGTTGTGGCTGGACGCACCGCTGCCTCGTGATACCGCCCCTGTATCGAGTACGACCGCACCCAGCCCGCCCTCCCGGAGCGAGGCGTACAAGTGCTGGATCCACCCCCAGTCGGCACTTGCACCTGGAGGCACGCCGAGGCCAAAGCGTCCGTAGGCATCCTGCTCAAACGTCGCAGGCGGGAACTTCTGGTTCCACATGGGATTGGCCGTCACCTTGTCGAATTGCCCCAAGCCACCTGCCTCGTCGAGGAACGCCGGGCGCGCCATGGTGTCGCCGAGCGCGACCTCAGCCTCCATCTCGTGGATGAAGGCGTTCATCTTGGCCATAGCGTAGGTAGTGTGGTTTAGCTCCTGGCCGAAAAGTCCCAGGGGGGCGATCTCATGCGGCAGGCGGCGGTGGGCATTGACCTGGACGCCATGTGTCTCGATTAGCCGGAGGTGAGACTTGATCAGCAACCCGCCCGAGCCGCAGGCCGGGTCGTAGATCGTCTCGCGTGGCTGCGGGTCGAGGATGCGAGCCATTAGGACCGCTACCTCGCGTGGCGTGTAGAACTCGCCAGCGCTCTGCCCTTGGCCCTCGGCGAACTTGCGAAGCAAATACTCGTATGCCCGGCCGAGGATGTCGGGTTCGACATCGTTAATGCCGAGCCGGTATTTGCTCAACACCTGCACAAGCGCCGCCAGGCGGTCATCATTGATGTCGCGTTGTCCGCCGCGAGTGACATTGAAGTCCACGTAGTCGATCACGCCCTGGAGCTTCGGGTTCTCGCGTGACACGGCGCGAACAGCATCTGTCAGGTGCTCGCCCAACCCAACGGTGACATTTCTTAGGGAATTCCAGCGCGCCATCACGGGAACGAAGAAGCGGACCAGTTTGTGATCGGCTTCGACGGCTTTCTCCGCAGTCTCGGCGTTCCCGAACTCCTCCCCGAGCCCGGCTACTTCGTCGTCGAAGACGTCACTCAGACGTTTGAGGAAGACGAGCGGGAGGATGTAGTCCTTGAACTTAGGCGCGTCGATCTCGCCCCGAATCTGGCACGCAGCATCCCAGAGCCAGGTTTCGAGGGCGGAAACATCGAGCGGCACATTCTTGTTGGCCATGGGACGGACCCCCTCTTTCCACTCTGGGTTGCGACAATTGCGGAAGGGTACGGACCTGCGAGTAGTTTACAGGCATGTGGCGCCAAGGCCAAGATGGGACCGAAACGACGGAGCGGGTCAATGGCCCGGGTTGCAGCTGGGCGCCAGATGGCTAGACTTCCGGTCTAGATGTCAACGGGGGAGGCGAATCCTGGCTCCTTTAGAGGCGACTGCGTTGCTTGAAGAGGGTATGCGTCCCGCAGCCGCTGGAAGGAGCGAAATACCACCTCCCAATTCAGGAGTGGGCCACGGCGCTGCGTTTCCCACTCAATTGGCTATTCTGAGGCATATGATCTCTTGAAAAGTCGCTGCCAAGTTCTGACAAGACTGTGATAGAATTCACCGATTGGAAACAGAGTACTGTTCATGGCCTTCGGGCCATCGACGTAACCAAGCCAGACGAGCTTGGAATCTAAACAAGGCGAGCTACCCGCCCCGGACGGCCGAGCTGCCGACGGGGTTTTTGCTGTATCCCGCCTTGAAAGGAAACATGAGGTTTCGCAAGACATGACAGTCAAGACACTACGGTTTGTCCCCCTGGGTGGATTGGGGGAGGTCGGGAAGAACATGATGTCACTGGAGTATGGCGACAACGTGCTGGTGGTCGACACCGGCATCATGTTCCCCGAGAACGACATGTTGGGGATCGATTACATCATCCCCGACTTTGGCTACTTGAAGGACAAGCGCGACAAGATTCGCGGCATCGTGGTCACCCACGGCCACGAAGACCACACCGGCGCTATCCGCCACGTGCTGGAGGAGATCCCGGCGCCGATCTACGCCACCCCCCTCACCCGCGGCCTGCTGGAGGTCAAGCTGAGCCGCGGCGGCGTGCTCAAGGGGGCCAAGCTGAACACGGTGCAGGCCGGCGAACGGGTCAAGCTCGGCCCGTTCGAGGTCGAGTTCTTCCACGTCTGCCATTCCATCCCGGACGGCGTTGGACTGGGGATCACCACCCCCGCCGGGTTGATCGTGCACTCCGGCGACTACAAGTTCGATCACACCCCGGTGGACGGCAAGCCGACCGATTTCGGCAAGCTGGGGGAGTTGGGGGGCCGGGGGGTTCTGGCGCTGTTGGCCGACTCCACCAACGCCGACGATCCCGGCTGGACGCCCTCCGAGGCGGTGATCGATGGCGCCTTCGACCAGATCTTCCGCCAAGCCAAGGGCCGCATCCTGATCGGCACGTTCGCCTCGCTGATCTCGCGCATGCAGCAGGCGGCCGAAGCCGCCGAGCGCCACGGACGCAAGCTGGCGTTCGTAGGTACCAGCATGGTCGAGAACGCCAAAATGGCCCGCAACCTGGGTTACCTGCAGGTCCCGGACAGCTTGATCGTCTCGCTGGATCAGGCGCTGAAGATGAAGCCCGCCGATGTGGTCCTGATGTGCACCGGGACACAGGGGGAGCCCTCCTCGATCCTGGGCCGCCTCTCCACCGGCACCAACCGCTCCTTCGACCTGCGCCCGGGGGACACCGTGCTGCTCTCCTCGCATCCCATCCCGGGCAATGAGGAGATGGTGCACCGCACCATCAACCGGCTGTTCCACCGCGGCGCCGAGGTGATCTACGACCCCATCGCACCCGTGCATGTGTCCGGGCATGCCAGCCAGGAAGAGATGAAGCTGCTGCTGCAGCTTATTAAGCCCAAGTACTTCATTCCGATCCACGGTGAACTGCGCCACCTCAAGCAGCATGCAGGCCTGGCACGCGAGATCGGGATGGACCCGGAGCGGATCGCGGTGGTGGAGAACGGCACCGTGATCGAGTTCCACGACGGCAAGATGGTGGTGGGCGACCGGGTGCCAGGCGGATACGTCTTCGTGGACGGCAGTGGCGTCGGCGACATCGGCCCGCGGGTGATGCGCGAGCGTGAAGCCCTGGCGCGCGATGGGTTCGTCGTCGTCCATTTGTCCCTGGACGGGCAGAACGGATCCATCCGGCGTGATCCGGAGATCGTCTCCAAGGGCTTCGTGTTCGTGCGCGATGCCGAGGAGCTCTTTGAGCGGGCGAGGGCGCAGGTGCGCGACTTGGCCAGCCGGGTCGACCCCACCGATCTCAAGGACCAAATCGAGCAAGAGTTGGGGCGCTTCTTCTATGCTGAGACCAAGCGCCGCCCCATGGTGTTGGTCTTCACCTCCGAAACCCCGTGAAATGAGGCGCATTGCGCCCCCTCCTGGGGAGCGTATAATGCCCGCCGCGATGCGAAACGGGCTGGTGGCCTTGGCTTTGTGCGCCCTGGCACTGGCCGGCTGCACCCCCTCCAACGGGGACACAGCCAGCACGTCCGAGGGTCCCAGCCCTCCCCCGCCCGCCACGCTGAGCCCGACCGAAACTCCCGAGCCCCTGGCGGCCGTGGTGGACGGTGATGGGGTGGCCCTGGCCGCCTATCAAGGGGAACTGGCCCGGTTCGAGGCGGCTCAACAGAGCGCTGGCATCGAGCTTGCATCCCTGGGGGACTACCAGACCGAGGTGCTCTGGGCGCTGATCGACCGCAAACTGCTCGCCCACGCCGCCAGCGTGGAAGGCCGGCAGGTCACGGCGGTCGAAGTGGATGAGCGGCTGGAGCAGATCGCCGCAGGACTGGACGGAGAGCAAGGCATGGGCGCCTGGCTGGCTGCCAACGGATACACCCTGGATCGGTTCAAGGCTGCCCTGGCGGAGGAGATGTTGGCCGCCCGCAAGGTCAAGACCATCGTCGACGGCCTGCGCTCCAACGTGGTCCAGGTGCGGGCGCGCCACATTCTGGTGGCGACCCCCGAGGAGGCGGAGGCGTTGTTGGCCAGATTGCAGGCCGATGAGGATTTCGGCGAATTGGCCAGCGTGTACTCGCTCGATCTGAGCACCCGGCCGGGAGGCGGGGACCTGGGCTGGTTTGCCGAGGGGCAGCTCACCACCCCGCAGTTGGAGAACGCCGCTTTCGGGATGAACCCGGGCGACCTGAGCCAGGTGGTGCAGAGCGATCTGGGCTTTCACATCGTGGAGGTGCTGCAGCGGGAGCCCCGGCCACTATATGGGGAAGCGTTGGAACGCCAGCGCTTCGAAGCTGTTCGTTCCTGGCTGGATACGGCCCGTCTCACGGCGCAGATCCAGCTCTTGGTCGAGCCCTGAGGCCGGCCCGATGCCGCCTGCCCGCCGGATCTCTGGTGATACCCGAGCCTGCGCCCTGCTGCTTCTGACGGGGCACACAGGAGGCGCCGCGCATGGATGAGTACTTCGAGACCCGCCCTGGGGCGAACACCATCAGGATCCGCCGACTAGTGCTCAACTTCATTACGTTCGGGTTCCTGCTGGCCAGCGTGATCCTGGGCGGAGCCTACGGGGTCATCCTGATCAACCCACAGGTTTCATTCAACCCCTATCCGCCTCCCACCCTGCCGCCCACGGTTGGGCCGCCCACGGTCACCAACACCCCGGCGATCTATCTGCCTACCGAGATTCCCTCAACGCCAACGGCCGCCCGTCCGCTGCCGACCTCCGCTGAAACGGCAACCCTGACACCCACGCCCGCGGAGACGGCGACCCCCACCGCCACCGAGACGGTTGATCTCACCCCGCCGGCAACCGTGCAGGCCGGGGCGCAGTTTGAGCTGCAACCGGGAAGTCCCACCCACACGGCGCACGTGAGCGGGTGCAGCAACCTGGGCGTGGGCGGTCGGGTGTTCGACACCCAGTCCGCCCCGATCATCGGGCTGGCCGTGCGCTTGGGGGGTGAGCTGGGCGGTCTGGATATCGGCACCTTGGATTCCATTACGGGCAGCGCCTTCGACCTCTTCGGCTTCGGCGGCTATTATATCGACCTGGGGGACACGCCCATCGCCAGCCAGGGGACGCTTTGGATCCAGGTTGTCGAAGCCAGCAGCGGCTTGCCGCTGTCCCAACAGGTCTTCCTGACCACGTTTGCCAACTGCGAACAGAATCTGGTCCTGGTCAATTTCCGCCAGGTCGGGTCGTAGTCCGCTCCAGGCTCTCACCCACCAGATCGACCTGGGCTTCCGTCATGACGCCGGAGAAGGGCAGGGCCAGGCTGCGGTCGCCTAGCTCTTCGGTGACCGGGAAATCGCCGGGCCGATAGCCGAAGCGCTCGACCATATAGGGCTGCAGGTGGATGGGGGTGAAATAGGCCCGGCTGGGGATGCCGTCCTGCTCCAGGGCCCGGATGACCCTCGCCCGTTCCACGCCCCCCGATAGCCGGACCACATAGACGAACCAACTGGGCCGAGTGGTGCCTTCTGAGAGCTCGGGCAGTTCAACCTGGGCGAGCCCGCCAAGTCGGGCCTGATACCAGCCGGCAACCTGTTCCCTGCGCAGGAGCAGCTCCTCCAATCTCTCCAGCTGCGCCCGGCCGAGGGCGGCGCTGAGTTCGTCCAGCCGGTAGTTGTAGCCCAGCTGAGTGTGCTCCAGCCAACCGTCCGTCTGGGATCGCCCCTGGTTCCGCAGCGAACGCATGTGCTCGGCCCAATCCTCCCGGTCGGTGACCACTGCCCCGCCCTCGCCGGTGGTGATCTGCTTATTGGGATAGAAGGCGAATACGCCCGCCTCCCCCAGCCCTCCGGCCGGCAGGCCCCGGTAGGCCGCCCCCAGCGATTCCGACGAATCCTCCAACACGGTTAGCCCATGTTGCTCTGCGGTGCGCTTTAATTTTCCGTAGTCGGCGGGCTGCCCAAACACGTCCACGGTGAGCAGTGCCTTGAGCCGGCCGGCCGGGTCCGGGCTGCGGCGGGGGAGCCAGCGCCGGGCTTCCTGGTCCCCTGCGGCCAGGTCGGCCGCCGCGGCAGCCACCTGTTCGGGATCGATGTTGCCCGTCTGCAGGTCCACATCCACGAAGACCGGGATCGCCCGCTCATAGAGCAGAGCGTTGGCCGAGGCGACGAAGGAGAATGGGGTGGTCAGTACCAGATCGCCCACGCCCAGGCCGGCCGCCCGCACGCACAAGTGCAGGGCGGCCGTGCCGGAGCTCACGGCCACGGCATGCGCAACGCCCGCGGTGGCGGCCAACGCGGCTTCAAAGGCGGCCAGTTCCGGCCCCATGCTCAAGCGCGGGGTATCCAACACCTGCGCCACCGCCCGGCGTTCGGCCTCGGTCAGATCAGGGGAAGACATGGGGACCTTGAACTTGTCGGCCATCGTGGCTCCGGATCTTGTGTGCGACGCCGGGGCCTAGGCCGCGGCCTCCCCCAGCACTTGCAGGAGTGTGC
>Ga0209342_10003163_pt1 | contig 17393 bp, 10 predicted proteins | sample RifCSP16_2_FD_184023 | JGI IMG/M metagenome (GOLD analysis project Ga0209342, IMG submission 184023) | Soil microbial communities from Rifle, Colorado - Rifle CSP2_sed 16_2 (SPAdes) (version 2) | ecosystem: Environmental > Terrestrial > Deep subsurface > Rock core/Sediment | place: Rifle... | reverse complement strand
CACGGTTACCTTTCTCCTGGCATATTGTTCCAGCACGGGCATAAAAACACCATCTCCTTTCCATTACCATTTACGTCTATCTAATATCAATTATAAGTCTCAATTCCACGACGGTCAAGGCTGGCTATCGTTTTTCAAAGGCCGTGCGCTTGACGTTGTCGTTAACCCCGCAGTACCGGAAACGCAAACGCCGATCGAATTCAACAACATCAGCCCTATTTCCACTGCAACTGCAGTCCGGCGCCTTCAACAAAGGTCACGCCGGTGCCGTATCTCCTTCCTTCTCGACTGAGAATATCCGCGATCCAAGCGGCATCACCGGGCGAGGCGTAGTTCACCCGGAAATGACGGACCTGCGTGGGTATCATAGCCAAGGAAAGAAGCCTGCCTGTCTCAGGATCCATCTGAGCGAAATACATGAGCCCGAGGTCGGCGCGAAAAGACTCATATCCGCCGATTCCTTCATAGTCGTTCAAAAAGTCGCCGCAACCGTAAAGGATGAGCTTGCCGCGGTACACCTCGATCGCTTTCAGGTGATGGGACGAATGGCCATGAACGACATCCACGCCCGCCTCATCAACGAGACCGCGGCTGAAACGCGCCTCCTCGGATGAAATATCGTATCCCCAGTTCGGGCCCCAGTGGATCGAGGCGATGACGATATCTCCGCGTTTCTTCACGCGCAGCACCCGGTCTCGTATGCGTTGGATCGTCTCGTGGGAAAGATCGGGGAGGAAGTTCACTCCAGGCCGGTCATTCGTTGCGGCCCAGGCCTCCGGCACGCCGCTCGTCTCCGCGGCAAAGGATAACACTATTACCCGCCCCTTTCCTCCAAGGTCGACGATGACCGGGGCTGCCGCTTCCTCGCGGTTCTTGCCGGCTCCCGCGAAACCAACGTGCTGTTTTGTCAACGTCTCGATTGTTTCCGCGAGACCGGGGTATCCCCAGTCGAGGACGTGGTTGTTTGCGAGGCCGGCGACGTTGATTCCCGCGGCGGACAACACGGGGGCATTTGCCGGATTCATCCGGTAGTTGATGCCCTTGCCTTTCCAGTAGTCCTCGCTCCTGGTAACGGCGGTCTCCAGGTTGATAATTCTGACGTCAGGCGCGCGGTGCTTCAGTTCCGACAAGGCATCCCCCCAGACAGAGGTAAAACCGAGCGGTTTCGGGATGGGGCCGAAAGCCCTTTCCGCAAGTCGCACATACTCTCGTGCATCGGTCAGGTGAGGCTCATGGATCCGGGGAAGGGAAGGATGGGGAAGGACCTGGTCTATTCCCCGGCCCGTCATAACATCGCCGCACAGGAATATGGTTACCGCCAAAAGTTTCATGCCTCTCTGCATGGTCTTATCGAACATCCGGGCCGGGACGCATTTTTGGTCCCGGTGCGTCGGGCAAGGACACTACCCTTATGCCGCTTTCAATTGCTGCGCCGCGCGGATCATCCTCATGGTCTCCCGCATGAACGCCGGAAGGTCCGACGGCCGGCGCGAGGTCACGAGATTGCCGTCAACGACCACTTCCTTGTCCTCGTAGATCGCGCCTGCCGCCTTCAGTTCCTCGACAACGGTCCGGTAACAGGTGGCGCGCCTGCCCTTCAGCAGCCCCGCGGTGATCAACAGCTGCGGCCCGTGGCAGATTGCGGCGACCGGCTTGCCCTTCACGAAGAAGTCCCGGGCGATATCCGCGGCTTTCGGCTCCTTACGCACCGCCTCGGGCGCCCTGCCTCCGGGCAGCACCAGGATGTCGTGGTCTTCGGGCCTCACCTCCGCCAGGGTCTTCGTCACGGCGACTTCATAACCGTGCTTGCCCGAGATCGCCCCTTTGTTCATGGACGCAATGTCCACCTTGAACCCTTCTTCCAAAAAACGATAGTAGGGAACGAGCAGTTCCGAATCCTCGTACCCGTCCGCGCTGATGATAAGTACTTTCATACGATCACCTCTCCTCTGCGGCATATTTCCTGAAGCTTATCGCGCCTCGCCATCTCCTGGGGCGGTTTTTCACGCCGCCATGGCCGAAGCCCTCCTGGGGATGCTCACTACTTCGTCGTCCGCATTCTTGCTCAAAGCCTCGCATGGCTCATTATTTACCTTCTCTTTTAAATGTAATTCTCTTATTAAATGTTGTCAAGAGCAACGGCGCGCAATTTGAGAGAAGGAAGCCGATGAGCCCTGGCGTGCAAAGGGGAAGGGTATGTCACCGGGGAAAAGAGCGGGCGCCGCTGTCGATCCAGATATATTCAGTATTCCTCCAGATGATACCACTCGGGATTTTCGAGCCAGGTCTGTGGACGAGAGACCATGTCAATGATGCTTTCCAGAATATTAAAGTGCTTCTGCTCTTCATCAGCGATCTTCAGGAATACGGCCTTCTGTGACGGATCGACTTCGCCGGCCTTTTCCCGGTAAAAATCGCGGGTCTTTTTCTCCAGCTCCTGCGCTTTCCGGTACAGGTCGACCTGCCGCCCGTTCGCTGGTAACGGCGTCCTGCTTTCCCGCATCTGGACGAAGATATTTTTTATTTCCGCCAAATAGGCGAGATCGACCGGCTGGGTGGCTTCATGCTTTTTCATATCCGCGAAAAGCCGGTAGTGCTTTACTTCGGCATTTGCCAGTCTGGTCAGGATGTTCCGTGTTCCTTCGTCCGCTGTCTTTTCGGCCAACTCGCGGTAAAAAATCTCGCCGTCTTTTTCCATCTGCATTGCGTACTCATATATGTCCATTTCATCGCTCCTCTCAGGTCTATCGCAACATTTCTCCTATTTCTCCTGCTCCGGCGACCATTTTGCCATATGCTTGAGATATTGCCACCGTCTCTTCACGTCCTTCTCCGCCAGTTTCATGAGCTCCGCAGCCAGTTCCGGACTGGCTGCCCGCAGGGCCCGGTAGCGGTTCTCACGATACGCATATTCCTCGAAGGTGATCGTGGGCTCGCCGCTGTCGATGATAAACGGGCGCTTGCCCTCTTTTTCGAGCGCGGGATTGAAGCGATAGAGCGGCCAGTGGCCGCAGGCAACGGCCCGCTTCTGCTCCTCCACGCCTTTGCTCATGTCGATGCCCTGGGCAATGCAGGTGGAATAGGCGATGACGAGCGAGGGCCCGTTGTACGCTTCGGCCTCGGCAAAGGCCTTTACGGTCTGGGCAGGGTTGGCGCCGAAGGCCGCCTGGGCCACGTAGATGTTGCCGTAGGTGGCCATGATCATGCCGAGGCTCTTTTTCGGCGTTCTCTTTCCACCCGCGGCGAACTGGGCCTGGGCAGCCAGGGGCGTGGCCTTGGACATCTGTCCGCCGGTGTTGGAGTAGACCTCGCTGTCCAGGACCAGGAGATTGATGTTTTTCCCTGATGCCAGGACGTGGTCGACCCCGCCGTAGCCGATGTCGTAGGCCCATCCATCGCCTCCGATGGCCCATACGGATATTCTGACCAGATAATCAGCGAGCGAGCCGAGATGTTTTGCATCGGAAGAGGGGTCCTGCGCCAGCCTGCTCTTCAGTTTCTGCACGCGTGTCCGCTGTTCCTCGATCCCGTTTTGCGCCGTCTGGTCAGCGGTCCTGATGGCTTCGAAAAGTTCGCCCATGTCGGCATAGGCCGGGTTTCCGATGAAGCGTTCGATGAGCTCCAATGCCTGGCTGTTGAATTTGTCCACGGTCAGCCGCATCCCGAACCCGAACTCCGCATTATCCTCAAAAAGGGAATTGGACCAGGCGGGCCCCCTGTTGTCGGCCCTTGTGGTGTAAGGCGTCGTGGGGAGGTTTCCGCCGTAAATGGATGTGCATCCCGTCGCGTTGGCGATGAGGAGCCGGTCGCCGAACATCTGGGTGAGGAGTTTGATATAAGGCGTCTCGCCGCATCCCGCACAGGCGCTGTGGTATTCAAAGAGAGGCTTTGCGAACTGGCTCCCTTTCACCGTATTGACGTTGTAGCGTCCGGGGTCTGTTTCGGGGAGGCCCAGGAAATACGCGTAGTGCCGGGCCCCGGCCTGCCGGAGCGGCTCCTGGAGCCTCATGTTGATCGCCTTGAAGTCGGGGAGTTTATTGCCCTGAGCGTCCTTCCCGTGGGCCGGGCAGACGTACACGCACGATCCGCAGCCTGTGCAGTCCTCGGGCGCGACCTGCACGGTGAACTTGAGGCCTTTCAACTCTTTGCCCGCGGCATCGACGGATTTGAATCCCGGGGGCGCGTTGTTCAAATACCTCGAATCGTAAGCCTTCATCCGTATCGTCGCGTGAGGGCAGACAAAAGAGCACAGCCCGCACTGGATGCAGATGTCCGGCTCCCAGATGGGGACATGCACGCCGATGTTCCTCTTCTCGTACTGCGTCGTCCCCGTGGGCCAGGTGCCGTCAGGAGGGATGGCTGAAACGGGAAGCGCATCTCCCTTGCCTGCGATCATCGGAGCGGTCACGCTCTTGACGAATTCGGGGGCATCGTGAGGCACCGGCGGCCTCATCCCGATGGTGCTCGTGACTTTGTCCGGGATGGAAACTTTTTTGATGTTCTGAAGGGCCTTGTCCACTGCCGCGTAGTTCATGGCAACGATTGCTTCGCCCTTTTTTGCGTAGGTCTTCTCGATCTCGGTTTTGATGAACGCCACGGCGTCTTCCTTCGGAATGACGCCGGAGATCGCGAAAAAGGCGGTCTGCATGATCATATTGATCCGGCTGCCGAGCCCGAGCTCCTCAGCGAGGGGAAAGGCGTCGATGATGTAGAACTTCATCTTCTTTGAAATAAGATGCTCCTGCACCTCCGCGGGCAGGGTGTCCCAGACCTTGTCTTGCGAATGAGAGGTCGTGAGCAGGAAGGTCGCCCCGGCCTCGGCAAGGGAAAGCATGTCGATCCGCTCCACGAACGAGGGGTTGTGGCAGGCGATAAAGGACGCCTTCGGCAGGAGGTAGGGGTTCTGCACCGTCTCCTTGCCGAAGCGCAGGTGCGACACGGTCATGGCGCCGGACTTTTTGGAATCGTAGACAAAGTACCCCTGGGCGAAGTTGTCCGTGCGGGAACCGATGATCTTGATGGTGTTCTTGTTGGCGCCAACGGTGCCGTCCGCGCCCAGCCCGAAGAACAGGGCGCGGAAAACGCCTTTGGACTCAATATTGAAAGACTCGTCGACAGGCAGGCTGGAAAGGGTCACGTCGTCCGTGATGCCGATGGTGAAATGGTTCCTGGGCTCGGGGGCCCGCACATTGTCAAAGACCGCCTTTGCCATGGCAGGGGTGAAATCCTTGGATCCCAGGCCGTATCTTCCCCCCACGATCAGGGGCGACGTTTTCCCTGCCAGGATGCCTTTAGCCCCCGCCTCATCAATTGCCGCGCGGACGTCGAGGTAAAGGGGCTCGCCGATCGCGCCGGGCTCTTTGGTCCGGTCGAGGACCGCAATGGCCTTGACGCTTGCCGGAAGGGAAGCCGCAAAGGCCTCGACGGAAAAAGGCCGAAAGAGCCTCACCTGGACAAGGCCCAGCTTCTCCCCCTTTGCATTCAGCGCATTGATCGCGGCCAGGATGGCGTCCCCTGCCGAGCCCATGACCGCGATGACCCGGTCCGCCCCGGGGTGGCCGGAGTAATCGAAGAGCCTGTATCGCCTTCCTGTTAAGCCCCCGAATTTATCCATGGCCTTCTGAACGATGGCGGGCGTCGCCTGGTAATACCTGTTCACCGTCTCCCTGCCCTGGAAGTAGACATCCGGGTTCTGCGATGTGCCCCGTATGGCGGGCCGGTCCGGGGTGAGCCCCCTCGCGCGGTGCGCGAGAACAAGATCATCGGCGATCATTGAGCGCATATCGTCAAAGGTGAGTTCCTCTATCTTCTGGATCTCATGAGAGGTCCTGAAGCCGTCGAAGAAGTGCAGGAAGGGCACCCTTGATTCGAGAGTCGCCGCCTGGGCAATGAGGCTGAAGTCCATGGACTCCTGAACGTTTTTGGAGCAGAGCATGCCGAAGCCCGTGGAGCGCGCTGCCATGACATCCGAATGGTCGCCGAAAATGGAGAGACCCTGGCACGCAAGGGCGCGGGCCGTAACATGGAAGACGGTCGGCGTGAGCTCGCCGGCGATCTTGTACATGTCCGGCATGATGAGCAGCAGCCCCTGGGAAGCGGATACCGTGGCGGCGAGGGCGCCGGTCGTGAGGGACCCGTGAACGGCCCCGGCAACGCCCGCCTCGGACTGCATCTCATTCACCGCGGGCACGGTTCCCCAGATGTTCTTTTCTCCTTTGGCCGATTTTGCATCGCAGATCTCGGCAATGGGCGAGGAAGGGGTGATGGGATAGATCGTGATGAGCTCATTCACGGCGTGCACCACGTGGGCGCAGGCCGTGCACCCGTCAACCGTGATCATCCTTCTCTTCATGATCAATCCTCCCGGTCAAGGCTTCTGTTCCGTTACTCCCTGTCGCGCCCCTGCCGCAGAGCTTCCCCCAATAATTTCATGCTGCCGGCGATCCCGCGGCTTTGAATGATCGTCCTGAACTTGGAGAACCATGAATAGGCAAACGTGAACGGAGATAGAAAATTCCTGACCATTGCATAATCGTACTCCCAGACCAGAACGTACCGCGCGCCGAGGTCCTTGAGGATATTCCTGGTCTTCCCGTGGTCCCGGTCCAGCGGGTAGACATTGATCGCGCTCGGGTTCCCGTTCCAGAATTTTGCGCTCACGATCTCCCCGGCGTCGATAAAAAGCGCGAGCTTTTCGGCAAGGCCCTTGATCCGGTGTTCGTCATCAAAGACGATCCATTTGACACCGCTTCGCAACCATGTCGATCTGTCGATCTGACGCGCTACATCGGGCAGTAGCCAGGTCCAGATTTCATCATTGGATTGGCGCATATTCTCTGTCGCCCCACTTTTCGGCCAAAGATTGATCTGTTTTGGCGTCAAGAACGCTTTTGCTGATGATTCTTTATTGAATTATAGTGAATGATTTAAGTATAGCAGTTTTTATATAGGGGTTTTTCATGTGGTCACGTGGATTGCAGACACTCTTCCAAGTGATGGCAGGGGGAAGTCTTTCCCTCAAACTCCCTGGGTTCGAACCGCTCATCAAAATAAAAAAAGCCGGTCAATTATGGCCGGCTTTGTTCATTTTGGCGGAGCTGAGGGGGGATCTCACGCGCTCGCATGCTCGCTTCACGGGGGGGGAAATCATTCAAGTTGTTACTGCGGAAGAACCTATAATATTTCGGAACCGCGATTGATTACAGACAACGTCCGCAAATTCCTTTTTAGACACCTGTAAACAATCGTCTCCAATCCATCTTTTGTAAAGGAACCGTCCGGTGGATTTGAACGAAGGAGATATTACCCGATTCAATTATTTTCTATTAAAATTCTATCTTTGTCTAAATTTCCGACTACTCTTATCCATTTCAGAACGGGGTGAAATGACCCACCTTAGTGTTAAATAACCCCACCTGTGCTGTCCCGATGCCTTTCTTTTTAAGGAATAAAGATACGTGCTTATACCGCGCCTTATGAAAAGGTTACCTGTTGATTTTCAACAAGAAAATATTTGACAATTAAAGTAACCAGGAATACAATTTCCCAAAATACTTGGTACGAAAATTGCTTTTAAATCAAGACAGTATGATAGCGATGAAACTTCCTGAGAGTCCGTTATCGACCTGTTACCGATAATATGATATAATCTGACCCGTTTCGTATATGGAGCGGCTCAACTATCCGGGTCAGCTTGTACTTTCCGCTTCTATTACACAGGGGAAAGTGCATATTCCATTCTCCTACAATTTTTTGTACTGGCATTTGATTAAGGACGTATACGGATTTCAGTGTCGGCCCGAGGTCGCCAAAAAGCAAGTACGAAAGCTGCGATCATTGCTGTCTCAAGTGCCATTGATCCTATGGACAGAGAGGGGAAGTGTCTATTGCCATTACAACTGAGGGCAGCGAGTCCCTTCTGTTTTTCCAAGTGCCGCACTGATTGTTGAACTGACGAGTTTTTATCTCAACAGGGACGCGTGACTTAAGCCACCATGCAGAGATCAATCGTATTTATGTTTTCTGGTCAAGGTTCTCAGTATTATCAGATGGGAAGGGAACTTTTTGAGCACCATACGGTTTTTCGAAAATGGATGTTTTTACTTGATGACATTGTCCGGGATCTAATGGGTGAGTCCGTTCTTCTTCCTGTTTATGATCAAGAAAGACAAAGGACCGGACCATTTGTTCACGTACGTCATACGCACCCGGCGATTTTTATGGTGGAGTATTCATTGGCCCAGGTTTTGCTGGAAAGCGGAATAGAGCCGGATTATCTCCTCGGTTCAAGTCTGGGTGAATTTGCATCGGCGGCTCTTGCGGGCATCATGAGAGTGGAGGACCTGCTCAAAGCCGTTCTCAAGCAGGCAGAATGCTTTGAGACATACTGTGAAAAGGGCGGTATGCTTGCGGTCATCCATGACACCGCTTTGTATAACGCGACTCCCCTGATCCATGAAAACAGTGAATTAGCTTCTATCAGCTATGATTCGCATTTTGTCGTCTCCGGAGAAACGGAGAAATTAAAGCAGATAGAACGATATCTGAAGAACGGGAACATTCTCTTTCAGTGTTTGCCGGTAACGTATGGTTTTCATTCGTCGTATATAGATCCGGCAGCACCCGCATTTAATAAATATCTTCAACAGAAATCTTGCCAAACACCTCGGATTCCTTTCGTCTCCTGTTTGTCGGGTACTTTGATGCCGGATGTTCCAACGGATTATTTATGGAAAGTAGTCAGGCGTCCGATACAATTTCCAAAAGCCATTCGGGAATTGGAGAACGGTCGAGATTGCATTTATCTTGATTTGGGGCCGGGTGGCACCCTTGCCAATTTTGCAAAGCGTAATTTTGTCGGCGAGTCGAACTCGGAAAGCCACGCTGTTATGACGCTGTTTAATCAGGACATAAAGAATTTGGAAAAAATAAAGGGATTGTTTCCTGCAAAGATTTCTTTTTGAGAAAGGCAGGCATGCGGATATGATGACATTTATTTTCCCCGGTCAGGGCTCTCAGCAGAAAGGAATGGGAGGGACACTGTTTGACGAATTCAAGGAATTAGCCGTAAAGGCGGATGAGATCCTGGGTTATTCCATCAAGAAGTTATGTCTGGAAGACGCCTCTCAACAATTAAGTCAGACCCGGTTCACCCAGCCGGCGCTCTATACCGTTAATGCCCTCAGTTATCTTAGGAAGATCAAGGAAACGGGAAAAAAGCCGGACTATGTGGCCGGGCACAGCTTAGGGGAATACAGTGCACTGTTTGCCGCAGGAGTATTTGATTTTGAGACCGGGTTGAAAATCGTACAGAAGAGAGGGTTGTTGATGAGTCAGGCTGCCGGCGGGGGAATGGCCGCCGTGATTGGGCTGAACGAAGGAAAGATTGAGGCAATCATCAAAGAAAATAGTTTGACCAGTATCGGCATCGCGAATTATAATTCACCGTCTCAGATCGTTATTTCCGGTCCCAAAACCGACATAGGCGGAGCCGGGACATGCTTTGAGAAGGCGGGCGCGCATTATATTCCTCTTAATGTCAGCGGGGCATTTCATTCCCGGTATATGCAATCATCGAAAGCGACATTCGAGGAGTTTTTAAAATCATTCACGTTTGAAGAGCTCGCCATTCCGGTTATTTCAAATATTCATGCGCGTCCTTATAAACAGAGTGAAATAGGGCGGAATCTTGCGGACCAGATCACTCATTCAGTCAAATGGACCGAAAGCATCAGATATCTGATGGGGCTCGGGGAGATGACATTTGAGGAGATCGGGCCGGGCAAGGTCCTGACCCGGCTTATACAGGCTATTCAGAGGGACTCTGAACCGCTCGCTGGCCGGGATGACGCGCGGGGGCCCGGCGTGTGAAGTGGATTTTTAAATTCAGCGCGGTCCCCTGCTGGGACTCTTTCAATCAGCTGGTGAGAGGGAAGCTCCTGGAGCATTCATGGCCATTAGAGAATCCAGATCAAGAGGTAAAATAAGGCGGGGAAGGGATTACGTCGAGCCTGTTCATGCCAAGGGAACCGACATGGCTGTTGTCGGCATGGCATGTCGTTTTCCGGGGGCTGGAAACTACGCGGAATTTTGGGAGAACCTTGCGCAGGGGCGGTCAGACATTCGAGAAATTCCTGCCGAGCGTTGGGACTGGAAAGCCTTCCGGGGGGATCCTCAACCAGACGGCAATGCCAGTAATTGTAAATGGGGCGGGTTCATCGGCGATGTCGATGTTTTCGATCCGAGTTTCTTCGGCCTTTCAGCCCGGGAAGCGGAAACCATGGATCCTCAACAGCGGATCATGCTCGAACTCTCCTGGTCCTGCTTTGAAGATGCCGGCATTCGCCCTTCTCAGGTGTCCGGAGAAAAAATCGGTGTTTACATAGGAGTCTTTAATTTTGACTATAAGGAATTACAAGAGAAGGAATCCCGCACCATTGAAACCTATCATTCCACCGGCACCGCAGCCGCGGTAATTCCGAATCGTATTTCTCATTATTTTAATTTCAAGGGACCGAGTTTGGCGATAGACACCGCCTGTTCGAGTTCTCTGAATGCCGTTCATTCGGCCATGCGATCGCTGGAAGCCGGTGAATGCAGCATGGCTCTCGCAGGCGGGATAAGCCTCTTACTGACCCCCACACGCCATATCTCCTTTTCCAAAACCGGAATGTTATCTTCTCAAGGCGCCTGCAAAACGTTTGATGAAAACGCGGATGGTTACGTGCGCAGTGAGGGCGCGGGTTTGATTCTGATCAAGCCTCTTAAAAGGGCGATAGCGGATGGAGATGTGATTTACGGGGTCCTGAAAGGAAGCGCGGTTAATCACAGTGGGAAGACCCATACGCTGACGTACCCGAACCCTGAAGCACAGGCAGAGGTCATTATTGATGCATTGAAGCGGGCGGAAACAACACCGGACGGCATCAGTTATATCGAGGCCCACGGAACAGGGACTCCCAAGGGAGATCCGTTAGAATTTCAGGGACTGCTGAACGCATTTCGTTCCTTTGCTCCACAAGAAGGTCAAAAACGAAGGACAAACTATTGCGGTCTGGGCTCGGTGAAAACCAATATCGGCCATCTCGAATCCGCTGCCGGAATTGCAGGCGTGATCAAGGTCCTCTTATCCATGAAGCACAGGCAATTGCCTGGATTGCAGAATTTCAAACAACTAAATCACCGTATCGAAATCCAGGACAGTCCGTTTTATATGATCGATCAGCTGCGGTCATGGAAGCCTCTTAAGGGGAAAAACAATCAAACTCTCCCGAGGCGGGCGGGGGTGAGTTCCTTCGGATTTGGAGGAACGAATGCGCATGTCGTCATTGAAGAAGCGCCGACCATTACGCGGCCTGTTTCCCGGAAGGCGCCGTATACGTTAATCTGTTTATCCGCCAAAACGGAAAAAGCCTTGCAGCAGCGGGAACGGAATTTGGCACTCTGGCTGAAGAAGGAGGGGGAAACAGTCACTCTTCCCGAGATCAGCGCAACCTTGCTTCTGGGAAGGGAACATTTCGGAATACGAGCAGCATATGTGGTCAGGGACGTTCAGGAACTCCAGAAAAAACTCGATGAAGTTATCCATAACGGCCATGCAGAAGGTTGTTTTCGAGGGAGCAGTGCGGACAACGAAAAGCAGCCTCCTTTCAGGGAGTTTGAACGAACTGATCTTAAGAAACTGCGCGCGGTCAAGAGAATAAGCGAGCACGAATACCGCGCTCACGTCCTGGCGGCGGCTGAATTGTATACAAGCGGGCATAATCCGGACTGGAAGATATTTTATCGGGGTCCCAAGCCACGCCGCATCAGTCTGCCCGCGTATCCATTTGCCCGGGAACATCACTGGATTTCCAAGGTGCTGGAATCATCAACCTTCGGTCATACAAAGCAGCCTATAACCGGCACCGCACCGGTCCATTCCCCGAAATGCGAAAAGCCGAGCCGTGTTTCTCTCGTATCCCTGTCGGATCATGGAATGCGGCAGCCCGAGCCTGCAGAAAACGCGTCGGATGCCATCAGTCTGTCGACAGGGATTCTCTCCACAAAAATCGATAATTCCGGAGCATCGAACCGGGTGACCCACGTTCAGGCACGTTTTTCTCAGGAACCAATACAGGAAGAACTGACAACAACGCTGGCAGCGGCATTGTACATGAAGCGGAGCGATATCGATCCGGGTAAAAAATTCGTTGATATGGGACTGGATTCGATAATAGGAGTGGAATGGATTCGGGCAATCAATAAGCAGTACGGAACGTCAATTGCGGCAACAAAGGTTTATGACTACCCGAGCATTCGTGAATTCGCCGATTTTTTGGAAAAAGAGTTGAGTAATAACGGGCACGCCTCGAAGAGAATTTATCCTCAACCAAATCCATTTTCCCCTGGAGTTCAAGAACGGGAAACAGCTTCTGAAAATGCCACAAAAGTGCTGAGCAGCATCAATCCGGAACAGCTGTCTGCGGATCAGAAATTAATCCAGGAAATACGTTCTGAGGCAGGAAGAGGTTCTTCGAAACCGCCAAATAGTAATGAGGCCATCGCAATTATCGGGATGTCCGGAAGATATCCCGGCGCAGCTAATTTGGACCAGTATTGGGATAATCTGGTGCACGCAAAAAATTCTATCCGGGAGATCCCCCTCTCACGATGGGATGTGAATCGATATTACGACCCGCGTCCTTCCCGGCAGGGGAAGGTATATTGTAAATGGATGGGGTTATTGGATGATATCGACCATTTCGATCCGTTATTTTTTGACATTCCCCCCGCGGAAGCGGAACTCATGGATCCTCAGCACCGTATTTTTCTGCAGGAGGGGTACAGGGCATTCGAGGATGCGGGATACAGCGGCAGGTCATTAAGCAACAAAAAATGCGGTGTGTATCTGGGTATCATGAGCAATGAATATGGTATCATGCTGCGTCAAAACCGGGTCGGAGCAGCCAATATAACCGGAAATAGTCACGCAATTGCAGCGGCGCGCCTCCCCTATTTTCTTAATCTGAAAGGTCCTGCGATTCCGGTCGACACGGCCTGTTCGTCATCACTGGTAGCTGCACATTTAGCGTGCCAGGCATTATTGAACCGAGAGATTGATATGGCATTGGCCGGCGGAGTAACGCTCTACCTGGCGCCGGAAACGTATATCGGGATGTGCGCGGCCGGGATGCTGTCGCCTGACGGTCAATGCAAGGCGTTTGATAACAGGGCCGACGGCTTCGTCCCGGGAGAAGGGGTCGGCGCTCTGGTGTTAAAGAGATTAAAGGATGCCGAGGCTGACCATGATCACATTTACGGCATTATCATCGGATCGGGAACCAATCAGGACGGCAAAACAAACGGGATAACCGCTCCCAGCGCGAATAGCCAAATTGAATTAGAACGCGAGATATACCGCAAATATAACATCGATCCTGAAAGCATTGGGTATGTAGAAATGCACGGGACGGGAACAAAGCTTGGAGATCCCATTGAATTAGAGGCACTATCGACGGCTTTCAGGGAAAGGACCAATAAAAAGAATTATTGTGCAATTGGTTCCGTCAAGACCAACATCGGCCATACTTCGGCGGCAGCCGGTGTGGCGGGTTTACAGAAAGTACTGTTATGTCTGAAGCATAAAGAATTGGTGCCCACCTTGAATTTCGAAAAGCCCAACGAACATTTCAAGTTTGAAGATTCACCGCTTTATGTGAATACCAAATTTCAACCCTGGGACGTCGGCCCGGGAACTCCTCGACGCGCCTGCGTGAGTTCCTTTGGATTCAGCGGGACGAACGCCCATATGGTCATTGAAGAATACAATCCCGGGCTTTACCCCGACAGACCGCCTGTTGTCATCGACAAGAACAACCCGGTCCTTTTTATCTTATCTGCAAAAACCGAGGAACAGCTCAGAATCTATGCGGAAAGCATGAAGACTTTTATTGGGTCGCGCCAGGACCTCAACCTGGCGGATATGGCCTATACATTACAGACAGGCCGGGATGCAATGGAGTACCGGCTTGCGTTTTCAGCAGTTTCGAGAGAGGGATTGATAGACGCGTTAGAGAGTTTTGTCGGGAACCATCCATCAGCAGTACCCTTGACCGGCCACGTAAAAACGGGCAAAAACAGGGTCGCAGTGTTCGAAGCCGACGAGGACGCGCGGTCGCTGCTGCAGATATGGATCCAGAAAAAGAAGTTGAAAAATCTGGCCGAATTATGGGTAAAAGGTTTGAATGTTGATTGGGACCAACTGTACAGCGATGCCAGGCCTCGTCGAATCAATTTGCCCACATATCCCTTTGCAAGGGAACGTTATTGGATGCCTGCTGCGGAAACTGCGGCGAATGATATCGGATTCCCAATTCAAACGTGTCCGGAAGTACCGACTGCGCCGAATGCCGGGGACCTGAAATCAGTTGCTATTGAACAGCTTAAAAAAATGATGTCAGAGGTAACTAAAATTCCGATCAATAGATTGGATCCTGAAGCGTCTTTTGAGGAATTCGGATTAGATTCCGTGGTCATATCAACGCTGAATAAAGGAATTGAACAATGGGTGGGTAAATTAGATGCTACTATTTTCTTTAAATATAATACCATTCAGGCGTTGGGTGTTTATTTTTCAGAAGCCTATCCGCAGGCAATTTCTGAGTTGATCAATAAAAGCGCCGCATCCGGTTCAAAGCATGATACTGACCTCATTTCGGGATGTTCAAAAAATTCCTGCCGGCCGATGATATCACCCGACCCGGCTATTCAAGCAAATACTGATATCGCAATAATCGGGATCGCCGGACGCTATCCACAGGCTGCGACACTGGATCAATTTTGGAGCAATCTCTACGAAGGCAAGGACTGCATACAGGAAATTCCTCCCGATCGCTGGTCTCTGGATGGATTTTTCGAGCCGGATCGCATCAAGGCAGTTGCAAAAGGGCTCAGTTACAGCAAATGGGGCGGCTTTTTAGAGAATGTCGATTGTTTTGATCCGCTATTTTTTAATATTTCGCCGCGGGACGCTATCTTTATGGACCCGCAGGAGCGGCTGTTTTTACAAACGGCCTGGGAATGCCTGGAAGATGCCGGGTATACGCGGAAATCTCTGGAGCAGGATGGATACGGAAATCAAATCGGAGTATTCGTTGGAGCGACATTTAACAATTATCAGCTGTTTATGACGGAAGCGGCGCTCCGGGCCAACCGGAATATGTATGTTGCGAACAGCCAGATATTTTCGATCGCGAATCGTGTTTCCTTTGTCATGAACTTTACCGGACCCAGTTTGACTGTTGATACGGCTTGCTCATCATCGCTCTATGCCGTGCATTTGGCATGTGAGAGCATTCGAAGCGGACAGTCCCGTATGGCAATCGCGGGCGGCGTCAATCTATCCCTCCATCCGAGCAAATACATCCTGCTTTGTAAGGAACAGTTCAGCGCTTCTGACGGGCGGTGCCGGGCATTTAGTGAGGGAGGGACCGGGTACGTTCCCTCGGAAGGCGTGGGAGCGATCTTTTTAAAGCCTTTGCAGGAGGCCATCCACGACGAAGATCTCATCTACGGTATCATCAAAGGGACGGCAGCCAGCCACGCGGGAAAGACGAACGGCTATACCGTTCCGAGTCCGGTGTCACAATCATTGGCGATTGAAAAAGCGCTTGTGCGAAGCCAGATCGACCCCCGTACGATCACGTGTATTGAGGCCCATGGCACCGGGACCGCATTAGGAGACCCTATTGAGATAACAGGATTAACCGATGTCTTTCGAAAATATACGGAAGAAACGGGATTCTGCTCGATTTCCTCGGTAAAATCAAATATCGGCCATGCAGAAGCTGCTTCGGGAATTGCCCAAATGACGAAGGTCCTTTTGCAATTCAAGAATCAAACGTTGGTAAAAAATATAATGCATGGAAAAGGCCTCAATCCGAATATTGATCTTGCTGATTCGCCGTTCGTTCTTCAAGAAAAAACGGAATTTTGGAAGCGCCCTGTGATCAACGGCAGTGAAGTTCCCAGACGAGCCGGCGTGAGCAGCTTTGGCGCGGGAGGCGCGAACGCCCATGTCGTGATCGAGGAATACATTCCCATGGACAGCGGGCGGCGTCCGGTCCCGATCATAATTACCGCGAAGCACCCGGCGATCATCGTGTTATCTGCAGGGAATGAGGACCGGCTCAGAGAGCAGGTGCAGCAGTTGTTGGCCGCGGTACATGAACGGAAATTCACGGATCACGATCTGCATGATATCGCCTACACTCTTCAGGCAGGACGCGAAGCCATGGAAGAACGACTGGCGATGACCGTACGGTCCATCAATGATATTGAGGACAAACTCAACGGTTATCTGGAAGGTCGGAATGGAATAGAGGATATATATCGAGGTCAGGTCAAACGCATTAAAGAGGGCAGGGATGCATTTCCCAGGGATGAAGATGCGACAAAGACTGTCACCGACTGGATTGCAAAAGGGAACTATGCAAAAGTTATGGACCTATGGGTCAATGGGCTGAATCTTGATTGGCATGCTTTGTATCGCGATGGAAAACCGCGTCGGGTCAGTTTGCCCACATATCCATTTGCCAGGGAGCGTTATTGGGTGCGCGAGATTGAAGTCAAGGCGGACAGCAATACCGCAACTCCGGCATGTGAATCCTCGATTCATCCCTTGCCGCATCAACGCGCGATCACATTAGCCACCGCGGAAAATATGACGGTTTCCCCTCCATCCGATAAACCGAATCGAGTTTCTTTGCAACCGCTGTCGGCCTATCATGATCCATCGAGTCAGTCGATAACGACAAACCGACAGGTATTTTCATTGCCGCCGGCGGCTGTTTCCGCGCGGACGGATGGTCGGATGGAAACCGGAACCAACAACCATGAAGCACAACCGCCGGTTGATCTTCATAAATCGGCGGTCACCGGGGAGTCATTGCGGGAGGCATTGAGAACAAGCCTCGCGGAAGCCCTCTACATGAAACGTAACGACGTCGATCCTGATAAACAATTTATTGAGATGGGACTGGATTCGATTGTGGCCATAGAATGGATCCAGGTGATAAATAACAAATACGGCCTTTCAATTCAAGCGCCGAAGGTCTACGAATATCCAAGTATCCGCGAATTTGCCGGATTCCTGGCCGAAGAATTGAATCAGCACGAAAGTCGGCCGCAAAATACGCACGTGATTTCAGCTTCACTCCCTGAAGCCGAGGTTTCCCGGCAGCCGGGTGGATCATCTTTAAATGAAAAGCATGAAACAGCAATGAATTCCGGAACTCCGGAGATTGAAGCCGTCGAATCAACAACTGCCCGAGTGCTGAAAACATCGAAGAACGCAAGCGAACGCGAATCCGGACATTTGCTGCACGTGAAGCCGGCAATCGGTCAAGCGGAAT
>Ga0209342_10003162_pt1 | contig 17393 bp, 8 predicted proteins | sample RifCSP16_2_FD_184023 | JGI IMG/M metagenome (GOLD analysis project Ga0209342, IMG submission 184023) | Soil microbial communities from Rifle, Colorado - Rifle CSP2_sed 16_2 (SPAdes) (version 2) | ecosystem: Environmental > Terrestrial > Deep subsurface > Rock core/Sediment | place: Rifle... | reverse complement strand
TATCAGTAAAGTCGCCGGGAGTTAGGCAAGAGCTTTTGTGCTTTTCGTGATTGGGGGAGATTTATAGATACATCCGGTAACAGTCTTTTCTTGTTCAGTTTCCCTGAGGGAGGGAACAATGAGCGACAATAAAGATCTGGAAGACCGCATTAATGAACTCGAGCGGGCGAAACTGCAAAAACGAATTGCAGAACTGGAAGCCGAACTGGGGACGGAACCGGTCGTAAAAGAAGAATCGTTAGCAGAACCAAAGACGAAAGCGAACGTGGCGGAACTGGGGTCGAAATCGATCTTAAAAGAAAGACCAGCGGTCAAAATGCCCAGGTGGGTGCGTGTGCTCGTGGTCCTGGTCATCCTGACTTATATCGCTGTAATTATTTTTTTGACTGGCGGGGTATCCACCTGGGCTTCCCGGCTTGGATTGGCGTTTGGGTCAACTCCCACCCCAACACCGGGTCCGGGTTGCACCGATCCAAAAGCCACCAACTTCAACAGCACGGCAATCAGCAATAACGGTACCTGCCAGTACCCACCCCCGCCTGTGCCTGGTTGCACCAATAAAAGCGCCAGCAATTATGACCCGGAAGCGACGGCGAACGATGGCAGCTGCATTTACCCACCACTGGGCGCTCTCCCGGTTCTGGGCTGCACCGATCCAAATGCCAGCAATCACAACCCGGCAGCTACAGTGAACGACGGCACCTGCAAATATCCGCCTGCTCCGGTGGTAGGTTGCACCAATTCATTTGCCATCAATTACAATCCAGCGGCTACGGCAAATGACGGGGGCTGCATCTATGCGCCCGGACCTGTTTTCGGCTGCACCAACTCATCTTCCCTCAACTATAACCAGGTCGCCACGGTGAACGATGGCACCTGCCTGTATCCGCATAAGATCGTGTTTGGCTGCACCGATCCAAACGCCTCCAATTACATCCCGGGAGCCGCGAATGTTAATGATGGCACTTGCGAGTACAGTCCCAGGTTTGATCCAAATATTCCCGGTCTTATAGTTCCGGGCTGCATGGATCCATATGCCTCTAATTATGACCCGGCGGCTACCTGGAATGACGGCACCTGCCAGGATCCGCCAGAGCCCGTGCTGGGCTGCACCGACCCTTACGCTGACAACCTAGACCCAGATGCGAATGTAGATGACTATTCCTGCAGGTATCCACCTTCACAGACCCATGGCTGCAAGGATTCAAAAGCCACCAATTTCGATCCGACGGCAACGGTTGACGACAGAAGCTGCAAGTATCGACCGGCACCCGTCCTTGGTTGCATGGATCCGATCGCCCTCAACTATGACGAGGTTGCAACGGTCAGCGATGGCACCTGCGAATACCCGCCTCCGCCCGGCTGCACCGATCCCTACGCCGACAACTTCAACCCAAAAGCGACGATCGATGACCACACCTGCCGCTATCCGCCCCTTCCCGAGCCCGGCTGCACCGATCCCTTCGCTGGCAACTTCGACCAGCAGGCTGGGTGGAATGACGGCAGCTGCACGTATATGAATGGATTTGCGTTTTTTGGCTGTATGGATCCAAATGCCGACAACTACGATCCGTCCGCCTCGCAGGATAACGGCAAGTGCATCTATGAACAGGCTGAAGCGGATAGTACTGTCACAGTAACAGAGGCACCTGAAGTATTCCATGGGTCTTTCTCAGGACCATTCGGAGAATCAAGCATTTCTGGAACAACATATGGTTATTATCTTGACGGAGATATTACCCTCACATTGGTGAAAGATACGGATAACTCGATCAGGGGGATTGCTGAAGTCCCAACTTATATTGATATGTCGGTTGTTAGCTCACAAGTCCCAGCTACTGCGAACGACGCCTCTTACTTTGCCACTGGAGAATTGGAAGTGATCGGTAACAATCTTGGCGGTATGGTTGCAGACAACGGAAACCGTCCCTTAACGATGGAATTTACCTGTACAAGGTCTGGTGACACTATCACGTGTAATATAGTATTCACCAAAACTTTTTGGAATACCTATACCAGTGATGACGGTAGTTACAGCGAGAATTTCCCCACTGTAACGACTGCCATATCTAATATCATCCTTACAAAGGAATAATATTATTAAACTATAGAAACAGGGACGAATGCAGTGAAGGCAATTTGTGTTAACGTGGAATTTTGGTAACAATCTTTTTTTGTTCAGTTTTCCCAAGGGAGGGAACAATGAGCGACAATAAAGATCTGGAAGACCGCATTAATGAACTCGAGCGGGCGAAACTGCAAAAGCGAATTGCAGAATTGGAGGCCGAACTGGGGGCGGAACCGGTCGTAAAGAAAGAACCGGCAGCAGAACCAGCGCTGAAACCGGTCGTAAAAGAACAACCGGCAGCAGAACCAGCGCCGAAATCGTACATAAAAGAAAGACCGGCTGGGTTGCCCATGTGGTTCCGGATCATTATTGTCCTGGTCATACTGAGTATTATCGCTGTTAATTTCTTTTTGCCTGGTGTGGTATCCACCTGGGCATCCCGGTTTGGATCACTGCTCGGGTCAAATCGCACCCCGACACCGGGTCCGGGTTGCACTGATCCAAAAGCCAGCAACTACAACATCACGGCGATCAGCAATAACGGCTCCTGCCAGTACCCGCCCCCGCCTGTGCCCGGATGCACCAACAAAAGCGCCAGCAATTATGACCGGGCAGCGACGGCGAATGACGGCACCTGCATTTACCCGCCTATAGGCGCTCTCCCGGTCCTGGGCTGCACCGATCCAAATGCCAGCAATCACAACCCGGCAGCTGCAGCGAACGACGGCACCTGCAAATATCCGCCTGCACCGATCCTTGGCTGCACCAATAAGAACGCTGCCAATTTCGATCCGGATGCGACAGCCAACGACGGCAGCTGTAATGTACCGCCTCCGCCGGTGGTAGGCTGCACCAATTCATTTGCCATCAATTACAATCCAGCGGCTACGGCAAATGGCGGGGGCTGCGTGTACGCGGCCGGACCTGTTTTCGGTTGCACCAACTCATCTTCCCTCAACTATAACCAGGTCGCCACGGTGAACGATGGCACCTGCCTGTATCCGCATGAGCCCGTGCTTGGCTGCCCCGATCCAGATGCCTCCAATTACAACCCGGCCGCAACGATAAATAACAACACTTGCAAGTACGCGCCTTCGTCCTCTGTTGTCGTTGCAGGCTGCATGGACCCCTATGCAACCAATTATGACCCGGCGGCTACATACAACAACGGTAGTTGCGAGTTCCCGCCTGAGCCCGAGCTGGGCTGCACCGATCCTTACGCTGACAACTTCGGACCGGCAGCGAATGTGGATGACTATTCCTGCAGGTATCCGGATTCATCAAATCCCGGCTGCACCGATCCCTATGGCGACAACTTCAACCCGTCAGCGAATGTGGATGACTATCACTGCAGATATCCACCTTCACCAACACTCGGCTGCACCGATCAAAACGCCACCAATTACAATTCTGCAGCAACGGCGGACGACAGAAGCTGCATGTATCCGCCCGAACCCATCCTTGGCTGCATGGATCCTATCGCCCTCAACTATGACGAGGCTGCAACGATCAGCGATGGCACCTGCGAATACCCGCCTCCGCCCGGTTGCACCGATCCCTATGCCGACAACTTCGACCCCGCCGCGGAGATCGATGACCACACCTGCCGCTATCCGCCCCTTCCCCAGCCCGGCTGCACCGATCCCTATGCCAACAACTATGACCCGCAGGCAGGCTGGAATGACGGCAGCTGCATGTATACGGTTGGTTGCACCGATCCAAATGCCACCAACTACGATCCGTCCGCCTCGCAGGATAACGGCACGTGCACCTACGAACAGGACGAACCATACGAACAGGACGAACTACCGGAAGGTTTCCCGTCCAACGTTCCAATGGGCACCTATACCATGATTTGTAATGGACAGAATTATGGATCATTTACCAACACGAATATCAGTCAGTTCGCACAAGAGACAGTAAGCATGCTGCAAAGTGCGGCTTCCCAGGCGGCTTCATCTTGTAGTAGTGTCTATGGTTGCACTTGCAGTTCTTCTGTCAGCAGCACACCCTGGAATGGGACGTCCTTTACGCTGACTTTCAATCTCAGCGTAACCTGCTGTGTAGATGGCTCATGTATGACCACTCCCGTCAGTGTAGCGTGTACTTACACGGCAAAATAATGGGTTGCATTTTGTCGCTTTTAAATCGTTCTACCTTATTTATCATCTATTACTCGATATGGGAAAACCTGTGATCAACTGACCAGGCGTGGATTCTATTTGAAAGCAGGACGCACAGCAGCACGAAGCTGCGTTCTGCGAAATGTTCGATGCAGGAAGAACCGCTGTTCCCTGCCCCGGCATCTTTTTCCGGGGTTCTGCGGCGACTATTTTGCCGGTCCCAGCACCGGCTGTGCGCTCTACACTGGTCTGGAATGCGCCGAGCGGGTGGTTGAAGAGTATTTGAAAGACCTGGAAAAGTGAAGTAGGGGGCAAACTAATTAGAGATATTTTTATATAATTAATTGTATATCAACAAATAGTATTTTACTCTATTGCTGAAAGTAATTTTTTTTTGCGTTGGTTATTTTCTGCAACAGCAAATAATCGCCTTTGTTCATCGATACGAATAAATTTCAATCCAGTCTTCATCTCCTCTGGAGTGGGTTCAGGTAATTTTGCAAACCAATCTGTCCATCTTTCCTCAATAGCTTTGAGTGAAATCTCGTTGTAGAAGCCTTTATTAATCTGAACTCTTAGGAAAGGGTATAGTTCATGAGCAATTTCTTTTTTCTCAAGCAAATGCTTGAATAACCAAGTAAAAATATCCACCAATTCAAGACCTACACTATCAATTCCTGATTTAAATAAGAGAGGTGTTTCTGGCATCCCTGTATAATCTATATCTGGCAATCCTGTACCAAACTCATATACAAACCCTTTTAATTCTGCATAAAAATCTGCTAATAATTGTTGTGTTTGATTGAATTGCACTTGTTGGTCAACAACTATTATTGGTTGAATCTTGTTATTATCTTTTATTCTGATTGCAATATCCAGTAAAACACCCTGAAAACCAATTAAATTTGGTGTAATCAAATTAATATCTCGTTTTCTATGTGCACTGTAAAGAATTTCCTTAAAGTTATCTGATGCCCAATTAAGGGCATCTTGAATTATTTGACGCGATCGATCATCTGGAATTATTTCTATTCTGCTAATCAGAGTTTTACAGACTTCAATAATATCTGATTTAGCTTTATCACTTTTCTGTTGAATCCTTGCATTCCAAGCTTTTTTTAATGTCTCTAAATCAAAAAGGGTTGCAATCTTTAAAAGCAATATATATCTTAATGGTGTCCAATATCCTGACCATGGGACAGCGGGGTTCACACCAATATCAAATATCTGGTCAAAAAAACAAATTAATGCATGGTCTAATTTACAAACAGAGTTAAAATCAAAATATAAATCAAGTTGTTCTTGTATAGAAATCAAACCATCTGCAATTTTGACCAATCCTCCCATTCCAAGTTCATTTGCATGAAGCCTATCTACACCTAAAATATTTCTAAGTTCCTTAATTTTATCGGATGCTAAATTTTCAATATTCTGAAAACTTGAAAGCACACCATAATAAAGGTTTGGTTGTGTCTTGTCAAAAAGGTTAGCACCAGTATTGCCACTTTCATCAATATAAAAATTCATTAAGAGAACTCCAATGGTTTATTAATTTAAGTTTACAGAAGTTTCACCTCTACCTAGGGGGTAACTGCCATTAGGTTGAGGGTAATTTATGTCTTTTAGCGAAATGACTTGGAATCAACGAATCGAAAATGGCAATTGTTCAAAAATAATTTTATGATGAAAGCTGTGATGTAAAATTATTTTATTACGGAAAGAAGAATACCGAAGGTACTCTGGTAAACATGTTAAACTTATTGAATATTGCTCATCTTGTTGCCAAATCAGCAATTATTCTTATGGCTTCGGCAAGTCCTAATCTAGTTAGCTGAAACCCATCAGAAACATTTTCGATAAGTTTCTTCGTCCACAATGTTCGAATAGCTGTTGTAACAGTGTTGCGTTTTTTCCTGTCAAGAGAATGAATTATCTGATCTCTTGAAACAATATCTGGATGATTAGCATGAAGAAGAACAAGGATTTCATTTGGAGTGGTTAGATCAGCTAGTACTATTCTTTTCCCGCCAAAATCCTCAACAATGGTTCCAATTGGAGTCATTATTTTTTGAACTAATTGACCTGCTTCTTCCATTGTATTCCCTAATGAAAATCTCACTATTTCTGAAAGTAACCATTGAGCCCCTTAGTATAAATATATTAGGTCATATAAGTTAGGATCTACATTTCCTTTATGGACAATATTTCTTTTGCTTCGCAAGGAATACATTGAGCGTGCGATTCTTGCCCCGCAGATTCTTAATCCATCATCAAGCGAACTTGATGTACTTTGAATATTTCGTAGAAATAGATCAACATTAGGGTTATTATCGTAAGAGCCTGCATGAAGATATTGTAAGACTTGTACAAAGGTCTCGACAAATTTTCCAGGTGCCGAACGACCAAGTGTACCAGTGGCTACATCTTGCCTGGTAATTATATAGTTTGACACTAATTCATCTGCAAGTGTTTGAGGTAAAGCAGTTCTCAATGCTGAAATTAATATTTCTTTCAATTAATTTTTACTCTTTTCCGGTTATCATTTTTTCAACTTGGTGTTTTCCCGCTGCTGTTACTTTGTACAGTTTTCTAGCCTGTTTAGTGCTACCTTTCTTTTGAACTTGCAATATTAGACTTGGTTTTTCTGACTGAAGCCTATTGAACTCACGCGTTACATTCCCAATCCCATGTCCAAGCTGTTTAAGCTCGTCATTCACAGTTTGAGAATTTACATTTGGCTGCTTACCGATTTCTTGAAACCAATAACTTGCAACCAAGACTTTCTCGTATTCAGTTGAGGGAGATGCTGCATCAAAAAGTTCACTAAATTCGCTAAAATCGTAAATATCTGTTTTATCTCCTTCAATTTTTTGATCTTCTTTATTTATAAGAATATCATCTGAACCGAATCTTGCAACTGCCCAACGGAGTATCCGTTCTGCAACTGAAGAATCCAACCCAGAAAGTGCTTCTGCTATCTGGGTCATCGCCTGAATTTCTGGGTCAATAGTCATATTAACCTCCTAAGAAAATTATATACTCATCAAATATATCACACATACAGATTGATGTAAATATGTTATTGCTATATTGCGTATGTAATAATAGTATGTGTTATTGGCAATGAATGTGGGGTTTTGAGTGGTTTGGCACATAATTAATGCCCAAGAATTCACAATAGAAATAATTTAGGGATACATATCGCTTTTAAGAATATCCCTTATCATATCTAATTCGAGTTGTTACGGTTATAGGACTTCAAATTGATTGTTATAAAAATTTAATTTAGTAAAGACCCTTATTATTTTCCGTAGTAAGCATCTAAGAAACCATCCTAATGAATAAATTAAGCCTCTCATCATTTCATTCTCTTTGAAATTTTTCGGTCATAACTTTGCTGGTAGAATTTTCTTCTTGCAATTATAGCCCATTTGTTCTATAATAACCATGGCTGGGATCACAACAAATGGATCCCAGGTCACACAGTGGTTTCCTCTTTTTAAACCATGTTTTTAACCCTCTCCCACTCCACCCCAGGAGATATAATCGCCCCCTCCTCAATCCTCCCCCGCTGCGGGTCGCGCAGCATCCCGCCCTTATTATGCGGGAGGAGGGCTGGGTGGGGGTGTCCCGCCTTCTTTTGGCGGGGTTGCACAACCTCACTCCTCCCACAAAAGGAGAATGGGATGCTGCGCAGCGCCCCAGAAGGTTTTACAGGAAGGGGGTATTTTTCTCGATTTGGTTCAATGAATACAATATCACCCGATTCGTTTCGATTCGTTCCGCGGAACGAATCAGGCACCCGCAGGATAAGAAACATGTTAATATTTTTAAGTAGAGTTATATTATCAACTTTGTACCATTGACGAAAGGTCAGCCGGTTAGTACACTTGTCCAAACAACAAATGCACCAAGACCGGGATGGAGCCGCCAAATGAAGGAAAAAGTGAGAACCGCAGGGAAGAAAACAGGGGATCTGGATACCCCCGCCAACGACCTGGAAAAACGCATCGCCGAGCTGGACCTGCTCAACCGGGTCAGCACCGCCATGTCCAAAACACTTGACACGAACGCACTCATCCGCACCATCGGCGACGAGATCCAGAGCATTTTCGATGTCGTTTCCGCCATGATCCTGCTCCTTGACCGTAAAACGGACATGATCGTTATCCGCTATCTGTACGACAAGGACAAGGGCGGGGTGGTTGAAACGGATGAATCCTTCCCGCTCGGACAGGGGCTTTCCTCCCGGATCATCAACAGCCGCAAGCCGTTGATGGCTGGCACCCTGGAAGAAGCCATCGCCCTGGGAGCGATCCTGCAGGGCAAGGATGAAGATTACGCTGATGAGGAAACCACTCAATCTTGGCTGGGGGTGCCCATCCTGTCCAAGAATGAAGCCCTCGGTCTGGTTGTCATTGCTTCCGAGCAGCAGCATGCCTTCAACGACAATCACCTCCATCTGCTGGAGACCCTGACAGTCAACATGGGCACCTTCCTGGAAAACGCCCGTCTCTTCTCGGAAACCGAACAGCGCGCCCATGAGCTGGCCATCATCAACAAGATCCAGGAAGGGCTGGCATCCAAGCTCGAACTGCAGGCCATCTACGACCTGGTCGGGGATGAGATCATCAAGATATTCCAGGTCGATTCGATCATCATTAACACCTTCGACCTCGTTAACCGCACCAGGCTGCTTAATTATTCCTGGGAGGAGGGAAAACGCTTCTATTATGAAGGAAGTTATCCCCTCAACAAGTTGTGTGAATACATCATCAAGACCAGGGATGTCCTGCTGATCAACGAAAATGCTGAAAGGCGCAGCGAGGAACTCGAACTGAAGATAGTTCCGGGTACAAAGGAACCCAAATCGATGATCTTTGTGCCGCTCATCTCCGGTAAGGAGGTGAACGGTTTCATCAGCTTGCAGGATGTCGAGAAGGAAAATGCCTTTTCCCCTTCCGACGTCAGCTTGCTGACCACCCTGGCTTCTTCCATGAGCGTGGCGCTTGAGAATGCCCGCCTGTTCGATGAGACCCAGCGCCTGCTTGAAAGCACCGAACAGAACGCCCAGGAACTCGGCATCATCAACAAGATCCAGGCAGGGCTGGCAACCAGGCTGGAAATGCAAGCCATCTACGACCTGGTCGGGGAAGAGATCCGCAAGATCTTTCCAGTCGATACGATTATGATCAAAACCTTCGATCATATTAATAACACCCGTAAATTGAACTACTTATTTGAAAAGGGAAAGCGCTATTTTGACGATGAAAGCACACCCTTTAACGAGTTGAACGAACACCTGATCAACACAAAAGAAGTCCTGCTGATCAATAAAAATGCCTCTGAAGGGGCAAGTGAATACGGAATGACCGTGATTCCCGGCACGAAGGAACCAAAATCGATGATCTTTGTCCCGCTCATCTCCGGCAAGGAGGTGAATGGATTCATCAGCTTGCAGGATGTCGAGAAGGAAAATGCCTTCAGCCCTTCCGATGTCAGCCTGCTGACCACCCTGGCTTCTTCCATGAGCGTGGCGCTTGAGAATGCCCGCCTGTTCGATGAGACCCAGCAGCTTCTAACCAGTACCGAGCAGCGCGCCCAGGAACTGGCCATCATCAACAAGATCCAGGGAGGGCTGGCATCCAAGCTGGAGATACAAGCCATCTACGACCTGGTCGGGGATGAGATCCGCAAGATATTTCACGTCGATTCGATCCTGATCAATATTTTCGACCACAGCTCTCAAACCAGCCAGATCAATTATTCAAACAGGGAAGGCAGTCGTTTCGACAGCAGGGATAACCTGCCTTTCGACAAGTTATGCCGCTACCTGATCAAAACCAGGGATGTTGTTCTGATCAATGCGGAAGCTGTTGAACGTTCCAGGGAGTTCGAGCTTGCCGTCATCCCCGGTGCCAGGGAACCAAGATCGATGATCTTTGTCCCGCTCATCGCCGGTGATGAGGTGAAAGGTTTCATCAGCCTGCGGGATGTTGAACGCGAGCATGCCTTTTCCCCCTCAGACGTCAGCCTGCTTACCACCCTGGCGGCATCCATGAGCGTGGCGCTGGAAAATGCCCGCTTGTTCGATGAGACCCAGCGCCTGTTGGAGAAGACCGAACAGCATGCCCACGAACTTGCCATCATCAACAGCGTCCAGGAAGGGCTGGTGCAGCGTCTCGAACTGCAGGGCATCGTGGACATGATCGGTGAAAAAGTAAGCTCCATCTTCCAGGCGGATACCACCCAGGTCTACCTGTATAAAGCCGAACAGAATTGGGTTTCGAATATCTATTACGTGGATTGCGATCAGCGCACGGAATTCCCGGATGGTCCCATACCCAGGCCCAGCCTGGGGGCGGTGATCCTGGATACCCTCAAGCCCCTGTTATTGGGGACAAGTGAAGAAGCAGAAAAATTGGGCTCGGTCAGGGTTGCCAGCAAGGATTCGGATATCGACAGGAATGAAAGCTACCTGGGAGTGCCCATCATGTCTGAGGATAGAGCCATCGGCGTGATCAATGTGCAGAGCTACCGTCGCAATGTTTTCACCAGCTCTGACCTGCGCTTGCTGCAAACCCTCGCCAATGCCATGAGCGTGGCGCTTGAAAATGCCCGCCTGTTCGATGAAACCCAGCGTCTGCTCAAGGAAACCGAGGAGCGCAATGCCGAACTGGCCATCATCAACAGCGTGCAGGAAGGTCTGGTGCAGCGTCTCGAGCTGCAGGCCATCGTGGACATGATCGGTGAAAAAGTGAGTTCCATCTTCCAGGCGGATACCACCCAGGTCTACCTGTACAAAGTCGAACAGGATTGGGCTACGAACAGTTATTACGTGGATCGCGATCAGCGCACAGAATTCCAGGATGGACCCATCTTCAGACCCAGCCTGGGGGCAATCCTTGTGGATTCCCATAAACCATTGTTATTGGGAACGAGTGAAGAAGCTTATAAACTTGGATCGAGGAGGAACGCCAGCAAGGATTCGGATATCGACAGGAATGAAAGCTACCTGGGTGTACCCATTATTTCAGAGGAAAAAGCCATCGGCGTGATCAATGTACAGAGCTACCGCCGGAATGTGTTCACCAGCTCTGACCTGCGGCTGCTGCAGACCCTGGCCAACTCCATGAGTGTTGCCCTCGAAAATGCCCGCCTGTTCGATGAAACCCAGCGCTTGCTCAAAGAAACAGAAAAGCGGGCGGGAGACCTGAGCGTGGTCAACACGCTCAGCAGTGCCCTCGCCAGTGAGCTGGATGTGGATACGCTCATCAACCTGGTTGGCGAACAGACGCGCACAACCTTCAATGCCGACGTGGCTTATGTTGCCCTGCTGGACGAGGAAAGCGGCATCATCAACTTCCCGTACACGTACGGCGAAGTACTTACCTCCATTCAGTATGGAGAAGGTCTGACCAGCATGGTACTGCAAGGCCGGGTGCCTTTGCTGATCAATGATGAAACCAGCCGCCAGGTAATGGAACTGGGGGACAAGGTCATTGGAAAACGATCCATGTCCTATCTCGGGGTTCCGGTTATTGTGAGCGGCAAGGCAGTAGGCGTTTTGAGCGTGCAGAGCACCACCATGGAAAACAGCTTTGACCAGGATGATGTCCGCCTGCTTTCCACGGTCGCTTCGCATGTCAGCACGGCGCTTCAAAATGCCCAACTCTTCACGGAAGCACGCCAGGCACGGGCGGATGCCGAACAGGCCAACCATGCCAAGAGCGCCTTCCTGGCAAACATGAGCCATGAGCTGCGCACGCCGCTTAATGCCATCATCGGCTTCACCAGGATCGTCAAACGCAAAGCGGAAGGTATCCTGCCTGACAAACAGACCGAGAACCTGGACAAGGTCCTCATCAGCGCCGATCACCTGCTGAACCTGATCAACACCGTCCTGGATATCTCCAAGATCGAAGCCGGACGCATGGAAGTGATCGCTTCCAATTTCCGACTAAATGACCTGATGGACCTGTGCGTCAACACGGTTCAGCCAATGCTGAAACCCGGGGTCGTTTGCGAGAAACAGGTGGAGGAGAACCTGCCAGCCATCCATTCCGACCAGGACAAGATCCGCCAGATCATCCTCAACCTGATGAGCAATGCCGCCAAGTTCACCCATGAAGGCCGGGTCGTACTTTCTGCCAGCCATGAGGGTGACAACCTGCTGATCTCGGTCTCTGATACCGGCATCGGCATCAGCGCAGAAGCGCTTCCGAAGATCTTCAACGAATTCCAGCAGGCCGATTCAAGCACCACCCGCCAGTATGGCGGTACCGGGCTCGGCCTTTCCATCAGCCGCAACATGGCCCAGCTTTTGGGCGGCGACCTGCGGGTGGAGAGCGAACCAGGAGTAGGATCAACCTTTACCCTGATAACTCCCCTGCACTACCAGAACGTACATTTTGTTTCAGATGACCTTGCAGTCGGACCAGGCCCGATCACTGAATCCCGAGAAATTTATAGTGAAGGGGAGGGTCCATCCTTGCGCAAGGAGGGCAAAAGAGTCCTCGTCATTGATGACGATCCGGATGCGGTCTACCTGATGAAGGAGAACCTGGACAACAAGAATTACGAGGTGATCGGCTCCCGCAGCGGGCGGGAGGGGATTCGGATGGCACATCAATACCACCCGGATGCCATCCTGCTCGACATCCTCATGCCGGACGAAGACGGCTGGCAGGTGCTTAACCAACTCAAGGAAGACCCTGCCACCACCTCCATCCCCGTCATCCTGCTGACCATCGTGGATAAAAAAGCGCTCGGGCTGCGCCTGGGGGCATCCGCTTACCTGCTCAAGCCGTTCGACCCGGCAGCAGTCATCGAAACACTTGAACGCCTGATCGGAAAGAATGAAGGCAGGAAAAAACAGGTACTGGTTGTGGATGATGATCCCAACATTGCTGATATGCTGCGCCAGCACCTGCCGGAACCGGATTTCAAGATCGATTCAGCCCTGGATGGGCTGAAAGGCTTGGAAGCGGTCAGGGTCGCCCAGCCGGACGTGATCCTGCTTGACCTGATCATGCCCAACCTGGATGGATTTGGTTTTATCGAAGAATTGCGGGCTGACCCGGAACTGTGCGGCTTGCCTGTCATCGTCATCAGCTCGAAGGAATTGACACAGGCTGAAGCAGCCCTTTTGAAATCAACAGTCACCCAGGTCATGAAGAAACAAGGCTTCCAGGGTGACCAGCTCATGAAAGAGATCAACCATGTTTTGGAACAAAAGGGAGGGACTGAATGAAAACCATCCTGATCGTGGAGGATATTGACCTGAACATAGACCTGCTTATGCAGCTCCTGGAAGATGATTACAGTCTGCTGGTAGCCAGGGACGGCGCCCAGGGTGTGGCCATGGTCAATGACCACCAGCCCGACCTGGTACTGATGGATATTTCCCTGCCTGTCATGGATGGCTACCAGGCCACGCAGTTGATCCGCCAGTCATTTGCCGGCATGCCCATCATCGGGCTTTCCGCCAATGCCATGCAGGAAGATTTCAACAAAGCAAAAGCTGCCGGGTTCAACGATTACATCACCAAACCTGTCGATGAAGATCTGCTGATCGCAAAGATAAATGAATACCTCTCATAACCGCACAATGGTAAAAGCAAGGGTCCTGATCGTTGACGATGAACCATTTAACATCGACTACCTGGAACAGGAACTGGAAGACTATGGTTTTGATCTGATCACGGCAGTGAATGGACAGGAGGCACTGGACAGGGTCCATTCCGAGTCACCCGACCTGGTCCTGCTGGATATCATGATGCCGATCATGGATGGTTTCGAGGTTCTGAGCCGGCTTAAGACACACCAGGAAACCCGTGACATTCCCGTCATCATCATCTCCGCCAACGACGATCTCAACAGCGTAGTGAAATGCATCCAGATGGGTGCCGAAGACCACCTGCCAAAACCTTTTGAATCCACGCTCCTGCATGCCCGCATCTCAGCCAGCCTGGAAAGGAAGCGCCTGCATGACCTGCAGAAGCTGTATCTCGAGAGCCTGGAGCGTGAGATGGAGATCGGGCGTGAGATCCAGGATGGTTTCCTGCCTGCCGAACTTCCCGGCGTGGAAGGATGGGAGATCGGCGTCCTGTTCGAATCTGCCCGGGAAGTTGCCGGTGATTTTTACGATGTCTTCCTCATGCCGGACGGGAACCTGGCCTGCGTGACCGGGGATGTGTGCGGCAAGGGAGTCGGAGCAGCCCTCTTCATGACCCTCTTTCGCAGCCTGATCCATGCCAGGGCCACCAGCCATCAATTATCCAACAAAAAGGATGGCGCATGGTCAACCATGGGGGAGAACCTGAACGACATCATATCCTTCACCAATCACTACGTGGCTGAAACCCATGTCGAAGCCAACATGTTTGCCACCGTGTTCATGGGTATCTTTAATATCCAGGATGGCACCCTTTCCTATATCAACTGCGGAAATGATCCTGCTGTTCTGATCAGGGATGGAAATATCATCGCCACCTTGCCGCCCAGTGGACCAGCCATCGGCATCATCCCGGATGCGGTATTTACTGTCCAGCAAGTGGTCATGGAAGAGAATGACCTCCTGGCTGCCTTTTCTGACGGGATCGCCGATACGCTTAATGAAGATGATGAGCCTTTCGGGAGCGAACGGCTTTTCAACCTGCTGAAAAATAATAAAAAAACGCCTGAATTATTGGTCGAGGAAATAAAAGAGGAGCTGCATCAATTTATCGGATCAGCCGAGCAGTTTGATGACATCAGCTTGCTGGTCGTCAAAAGGGGTAAATAACGGCTTTTGCTTATTTTTAAGCATCTCGCTTAAAGTCCTGATTTCAGGTAGAATCATGCTGAATGGTGTGGGAAATGAACCCTGCATCAAGGTACCTTTTTCATTAAAAATGGATGATTATCATGAGTGAAAAGAAAGAGAATGCTCCCGTAAAATCCACGATCAATTCCTATCGGAAGCGACGTGGACGCGTCAGCCCGGTCCTGATCTGGGTGCTCGCAGCTGTCCTGGTCATTGGCGGAATCGTTGTCCTTGTGCTGGCCTTCAATGGCGGAGGGATATCCATCTCGCTGTTCGCCAGCAAGACCCCAACGGTGACCATCACACCCACCCCGACCGTGACCAGCACACCCACCAACACACCCACGATTACCTCCACCCCCACGCAGACACCGACAGCAACCCCGAGTTCCCCCTTCTATTACATCGTCCAGCAGGACGATTCACTGGGCACGATCGCCGAGAAATTCGGTTTGGGTGATAGTGGTGTGATCCAGATCCTGATGCTCAACCCGGATATCGACCCTGCCACGCAGATCATCTTTGTCGGGCAGGAGATCCTGGTACCCCCGCCCGGCTGGCCGATGCCAACCCTGACCCCCTGGCCGGTGGATGCACTGCCCGGTACCAAGATCGAATACCTGGTGCTGTCCGGTGACAGCCTGGGTTCGATAGCCAGAGAATTCAACAGCACCATTGCAGAGATCATCAAGGCCAACCCGGATGTGCTGGAAGATGAAACTTCCGTGATCTACCCCGGGCAGATCCTGATCGTACCGGTCAACCTGGTCACGCCGGTACCCACCGCTGCCGTTACAGCCACAGCCTCGCCAACAATAACACCGACGCCCTGATCACAGGGGGTAGGTTTAACTTATAATCCAGATTGCCGCAGGTGCTTCGCACCTTCGCAATGACAGACACAAATCCCTAAAGGTCTTAAACCAGACCTTTAGGGATTCTCTTTTCTTAAACCCCGGCAGCCAGGGCGACAGGATCGCGGAGCGGAACATAGCTGGCAGGCGGCGGGATGAGATACAGGTTCCGCCCCTGCCTATCCAGCGCGCCATGCACGCTCTGCTGGATGGGCACCAGGACGGCATTGGCGGCGCGCTCGAACAGGGTGTTATAACGGCGCAGGTCGATGCTGCACAGGTCGGGCGGCTCGGGCACATCCCAGGCATGTACGCCGGGCTTCCCCAGTGTGAACAAAAAACGCACCTTTTGCCCGGGGCTGACCGTTTTACCGATCTCCTGCAGCTGCTGTGCTGCTCGGGCTGCCGGTGATGGACTGGAATACTCATCCAGCTCACGGCTCAATTTCAGGGATACCAGCAAGTCCTCAACCGGGACATCACCCCTGCGCAGGGTCTCCTGCCGGCTGCGGGCATAGGACTGCGCCTCGGGCAGTTCCTGCCCGAGCTGATCGGCATCCGGGGCATGCGAGAGGATTTCCAGTATCTTCAACTGGGTCTCCTTTATGTAGGGCGGCGTGTCATGCCGGCGCGCCTCGATACCGCGCACCTTGACGGTACCATCCTGGAAGACCCCGAAATAACGGTTGGGAACCGGTACACGGGCATCCTGGCGGGAGGGAAGGAAGACCACCCAGCGGTAAACACCATCCAGCGAGATGGGCAGGCCGGTACGTTCCATGATATCGGACAGCAGGGCATCGAAATCTGAAGGGGTCCGGCAGCCGGGCTTCTGCACCCACAGGCCGTCCACATACATGTGCAGGATCTTATAATCCTGGTCTTCGGCGGCTTCCTTGGCTCTCATCAGGGCTTCACGACCGTAGGCTGTAACCGCCTCGTGGGCTTCTATGCGTCCAAAACGGGCATTCTTGTATCCGAGGTAGCCGAAGCAGGTCACCAGCAGCCACTTGTGAGCAGAAGCCAGCGACGTGTAGAGCGGTCGGCGGCAGTCATAGCGGTGCAGATCAAGGAGTGCCGATTTTAATGCCAGTCGCTTGTTCAGCAGCGGCGCCAGGGTGAGGGGGACGATGCCGGGCTCCCCGGAGGAAGGCTCAAGATCCTGGCTGGCACGCGGCACCTCGGGGGAGATGTTGAAACGCACCATGATGCCGGGGTACATGGATACAAAGTCAATACCGCCCACATCACGATGCAGCCCGACGGTGGGCTGGTAGACGATCCCGCCTGTATCCGCCCGCAACAGCCCCATGGCTGTTTTGGGTGTCTCGGCCTGGTGTTTGTGCCAGGGGATCAGGATGCCATTCTGCAGGGCGGTGACGAACTGCATGGCGGAAATGCCCGTCCCGGGAGACAGGCGGGCGGCATCCTGGACAGGCTGGCGGGTGACACGCGCCATCTCGAGCACGCCTTCCAGACCGTAGTCTCTCCACAGGACGGCATTGTGGCGGTCGAGATGCCAGCGGCCGCGCAGCTGCGTC
>Ga0209342_10003160_pt1 | contig 17397 bp, 22 predicted proteins | sample RifCSP16_2_FD_184023 | JGI IMG/M metagenome (GOLD analysis project Ga0209342, IMG submission 184023) | Soil microbial communities from Rifle, Colorado - Rifle CSP2_sed 16_2 (SPAdes) (version 2) | ecosystem: Environmental > Terrestrial > Deep subsurface > Rock core/Sediment | place: Rifle... | reverse complement strand
ATTATCAAGCGATTTGAAGTTTATGAGCCAGTCGAGGAAATCACGCTCGAATACGAAATCTATATTGCTACGTTTGACCCCGGTGGAACGTTGTTTAGCTATTCAAGCAGTGACCCAGTGAAATCACTGGATTTGCCTTCATCTCCGGAGGCACAGGTGGACACGTGGTATTTTGTGGAAGTCGCGTTTGATTGGGGAACACCGCCGACCGCTTCGATGCGAATCAATAACGGAAGCCCAAATACATACAGCGAACCGGATTATGTAGGGGCGGACAATGCGGGTGACTTTAACATCGGCTACGACTCGTTCTATGCACGTGGCGCGGTTGATGGAATTGTAGACGAGGTAGGATTTTGGAAACGTCTATTGACGACAGATGAAAGAAGTTATTTATATAATTCTGGAAACGGGAAAACACTATATCCATAATGATAAATCATCCATCCATTGTCAACACTGCAAGCCGACTACAACGTGCAAAAGATTCAACAAACTATTCCAATGCAGAGCCGGTACGATTCGGAGCATCCTTGCAAGATATAAATGTCGATGGCACTTTGTACGGTATAGAATCAGGTATTTTAATATGTGTTCCCGCCCCTCCAACCGCTGATCGCGTCGCGCTGGAACAACGCCTAGCGGAAAGATACGGGATAACAATATGAGCAGTGGATTTCATTGGGTGATCCCGCCGAGCAAAGAGTTGATACCGAACGTTGAGAAATATGGTCAACGCATTAGGGTTGCGCTTCATGCCATGGCTTCTTATTGGGGTCAGAGCATTCAGGACGAGGCACGAAGGAATGCGCGATGGACCCCCAGAAGCGGCGCGGCAGTGAGCGGTTTATTTTATGCCGTGGACGGATTTGGACTTGGAGAGATCAAAGGTCAAATATTAGACAAGGGCGACCCAGCATCCTTGATGAAAGACGTCGAGGTTGTGGAAGGCAAGAATGAGATATTGATCATCACTCTTTCGCATACTGTTTTTTATGGGAAGTTTTTGGAATTATCACATGGCGAACGATACGCCATCATCATGAGCACGATCGAGCAGAATCTGCCTGGGCTCGAGAGACTCATGAAGAAATATATCGAACGTTTATAGAGGCTTGTAATGGCATCATTGCGCGACACAATCAGCAAATTATTCGGACGTACACAACCAGCAGTAGCTGACACTTCCAGCGAGGTTTCAGCGGTCAGCAGTCAGCGATCAGCACAAAGCTATTTGTCCATTGCTGAGAAGTTCCGGTCCGAGACGGAGCGCGCCAATATCATCAAGCAATGCAGGTTGATGTATAAGACCGATCCGCGCGTGGAGAAGATGCTGACGACGCTGGCACGCGATACGCTGGGAAATGGGTTCGTTGTCAAGGTGAACAACGCTTCGTCTCCGGTCAGCGCGAGCAAGGCGCAGGATGAAGCGGATGCGCTTCAATCCAGATTGTCACTCAACCAGAAGCTTGAACGTTACGTGCGTCTCTCCGGGCGGGACGGGGATTCATTCCTGCAGGTGGGCGTGGCGGAGGATTTGAATATCACGTCGTTCACGCGCAAGCCGACGCTGAACGTGCATCGCAATTCTAACAATGCCGACCTGTTCGGCGACCCGAGCCGCGCGTACTGGATGGCGGACACGATGTTCGGAGGGATGGAAGCACCGAAGGATGCGATCTGGTTTGCGGAATGGGAGATGGTGCATGCACGCTGGCAATGGGATGAGGAGAGCCGTTATGGTACGCCAATGATGGGTAGTTCGACGGGCGCATTCAAACGGGTGACGGAAGGCGAGATCGATGTGTCGGTGCGCAGGAAGACACGCGCCGGGATGCGTTATCACCACGTGGTGGAGGGGAGCGCGGCGGATGTGGAGGCCTATAAGGAGATCAATAAAGCCGCGCTGGATAATCCGCTTTCGGCGCAGGCTGATTTTTTCAGCAACAAGCCGGGCGGCATCACGGCAATCAGCGGCGATGCACATTTGAGCGAGATCGAGGATGTGCGTCATCACATCGCGACGATGTTCACGGGCGGGGATGTGCCGATGGAGTTGATCGCGTATGGCGAAGGACTCAACCGCGATATTTTGGGTGAGAAGAAAGCGGAGTATGGAGAAATTTTGAGACAGGTGCGTGAGTGGGTGAGCGATGAAATCATCAAGCCATTATTCGAGAGGCAGTGGTTATTGAAGGGCATCATGCCGGAGGGGTTGAAGTACAAGATCGAGTGGAGACGGGCTTCTTCGTTGACCGCGCAGGATATCCAGGCGATCACTTCGGCGGCGGTGCAGATGCGTTTGCTAGGTGTACCTGAGGAGGCGATCCAGGCGGTGCTGGCGAATTATCTGCCAGGCGTGGATGCGGAGATGCTTCTGCCACAGGGCGCGGCGGGCGATACGGGAAGGTTTGCGGATATGTTGAAAGGGATATCTGTTTAGTAATTGGTAATTGGTAATTATGCCTACACTTTCTGATTTTACGAATGCAAAACTTTATCACGCGGAGGTGGCGGCTTTGGCGCGCCTGCATTTGTTTTTCACGGCGCGGACGCATGAGTTGATTTCGGATTTCAACAAGCGGGCGAATGTGGTGGTCCTGCGGTTCGCGAACAAGGAAGGTCAACTGGATGGTACGGGCGCGCTGAGGGTGCAACAGACGCTGACGGGACAATGGTCGGATGTGATGAGAGAATGGACGAGGGAATTCCAGAAGGCGCGCAACGTGGCGGCGCAATTACCGTTCGGGTTGATGGCGGAGTTCCATGGACGGATGGTGGAGGGCGCTTTCAGCCCCCCTGTCGCTGAAGCGACATCCCCCCAAATGGCTCCGCAATTTATGGGGAAAGAATTCCTGCAGGAGGCGCGGGTGAAGGATGGTGTGTTCGATCCGCAATTGCAGGTGCTGTTGAATGCGGCGAGCGAGTATCTGTATGGCGATGGGTTGAATCTATCCAATCGCATCTGGCAGGTGGATAACGAGGCGAAGAACATGATGAACCAGATCATTTTGAACGGCGTCAACAGCGGGATGAGCGCCTACGATATGACGAAGGAACTGGAAGTGCTGCTGGGTGCGAATGAGGACTGTCCGCGCTGGACTTCGACTCGGCTGTATAAGATGACGAAGAAGGATATCGCTTCAGGCGATCTGCGCGGACTGATCAGCGGCGATAAGTGCGACGGTCAGGGCGTGGCGTACAACGCCCTGAGACTGGCACGCACGGAGATCCAGAAGGTCCACGCTTTGGCGACCGATAAGGTTTTGAAGAATTCGCCCTGGGTGGAGATGGAGCAGGTCAATCTCTCAAAGGGGCACGCGGAGACGGATATCTGCGACGATGTGATCGCTGGCGGGGAAAAAGGGGATGGAGTGTACCCGGTGGGGACGATCGAGCTGCCGCTGCATCCGAACTGTCTGTGCTACAAGACGGCGTTGCTGATGGAGGAAGATGCCTTCATTGAGCAGTTGCGCGGCTGGATGAAGGGTGAGAGTGAGTGGGCTGAGATGGATGGGTATGCGGAAATGCTGGGAGTGATCAGTGATCAGTCAGCAGTGGGCAGTGTGGATTTGTCGAAGGAGCCGTCTTTTCTGGCTTTGGCAGTGTGGATGTTTTCACAGGATTTGAAGTTGTAAGGATGAAAGATGAAGGATGAAGGATGACTCTGGAAAGTGATTTTGCGAGCGTGATGGAAGCGGAGAGCGACCTGATGGATTTGCTGACGGGGGGGGTGTATGAGGCGATCCAGGTGGGGGAGGTATCGCGGCAGATCACGCCGGATGCGTTCGATGCGAACAAGGAGATCCAACCGTGTGCGCTTGTGAAGATGGGCACCGAGATCCCGCGCGGACCGTATGTCACGTCGGTGCAGACGCCGGTGAATATATTTTTTTATGAGCGCGGTTCGTCGGTCAGCATCGATGAGGCGATGGATATGGTGTATTTCCTGTTCAACGGGCAGAAGGTTGGCGACGGGGTGTGGAGGATCGAGCACGAAAGCAGTACGTGGAATCAATCCGATGACGCGCTGGATGCAAATCTGTGTGTCTTGCGGTTTGTGGCGGTGAGGCTGAAGAGCGTTAGTGGAAGCCCCTCTTGACAGCCCTCACCCTGGCCCTCTCCCACGGGGAGAGGGGACTTATTTGAAAAAGGAGAAATACAATGGCTGAAGATTTTGGACAAAAACCGTTTGGTCTGCATGAAGTTTTGCTGACCAATCTGGCGGGTTCAGAGCAAGTTGCACTGCCCGCCAGCCGCGTGCTCAAGTTCAAGGAGCGCGTCAAATCCGCCGAGTTCACCGGCGACGACCTTCTGCAGGGCGTGCATACGATATCCGAGGCAGTGGAGTTCGAGCTGGAGAGCGGCGGCATCGGCCTGGATGCATACGCACTGGTGACAGGGCGCGATACAACTCCGACAGGCTCCACTCCGAACCGCGTGGTCACGCTGAGCGGTGCAGGCGCAGAGCCTTATCCATATTTCAAGATCTATGGAAAGGTGCTGGATGATGGGCTGGGCGATATCCATTGCAAGCTGTTCAAGTGCAAGCTGACAGAGCCCATGGAAGGCTCATTCAGTTATGGAGAGTTCTTCGTCAACTCGATGAAGGGCATTGCGATCGACGATGGCACGAACGGCATCTTCGAGTTCGTGCAGAACGAGACCGCAGACGAACTGCCTGCTTCGTAGACCCCCTGTCGCTTAAGCGACATCCCCCCACGCTTCGACTGCGGCGACGAACACGCCTCCGCTCAGCGCGAAAGGTGAATTATGGATGAACAACTGAATAAACTGCAACAGGCGCAGAATGCGAGACGAGAAATGCTTGCTCAATTCCGCTCGAAGCAATTGCAGGAGATGACGCTTTCGAGCGGGATCAAAATCTTCGTCAAGGACGTGACGATGACGGACCTGATGCTGACCGGCAAACTGCCCGATGTGATGCTGGATCTGGCTCAAGACTCGGCGAAGGACGGCGCGGCCAGCATGGACCTGAAGAAGCTGGCAAAAAGCGGCGCGGAGTTCAAGTCGCTGATGGATACGCTGGTGCGGCTGTGCGTGGTCGAACCCCCGATCGCAGACATGGGCGACGACGATCATCTCGGCATCGATGAGATCAGCGGCGATGACAAGATGGCGATCTTCAACTGGGCGAACCGGGAGGTGGAGCAGCTCCGTCCCTTTCGCGAAGGTGAAGATGAACTTGTGGCGGCTTTACAACCTGGCGACGGCCTACCGAAAAAGCCCAAGCGAAATAATGGAGCTTCAAACTGATCTTGGAAAATGGAATCTCGATGAAGCATGCCTGATGGCGGGCAGGCGCATCGAGAACGCGCTCAATAAGAATGAGGACCCGTTCGCTTCCCTCACCCTGCCCTCTCCCGAGGGGAGAGGGGGAGCATATCGCAGTGCCGCGGGACGCGTGAAGAAAAAGGTCAAGGTCAAGAATGGAATCTGGTAAATGTTATTAGGCAGCGCATACGGAAAAGTTGAACTCGACAGCTCTGGCGTCACGAGAGGGGTGAAGAGCGCGACGACCAGTTTGCAGGGACTTTCTGGCAGTGCTGAGAAATTGGGCGCTGCCATGCAGAGTCTTGGCAAGAAGATGACTGTGGCAGTGACATTGCCAATTCTTGCCCTGGGTACAGCTTCGATAAAACTGGCTTCCGATATGGTGGAAACTCAAAGCAAAGTGAAAGTTGTTTTTGGTGAGATGACCGATTCGGTGATGGAATGGTCTGAGGGTTCGGCGAAGAGTATGCAACTTTCACAGCAGGAGGCATTGGAAGCGGCGGCTACATTTGGAAATCTATTCATCGCGATGAAAATCGGGAAAACAGATGCTGCCGAGATGTCCACGACGCTCGTGCAATTGGCGGCTGACCTGGGATCGATCAATAATATCGATCCGTCTTTGGTGCTTATCAAATTGAAATCGGGTATTGTGGGTGAAACGGAAGCGGTGCGCGATTTGGGTATCGATTTACGTCAAACCGTAGTTGAAGTTAAAGCCGCAGAAATGGGGTTTCAAAAACTCAATGGCCAATTTTCACAGGGCGATTTGATTGCCGCACGTTATGCAATTATTTTGGAGCAAACCAAAGTGGCGCAGGGAGATATTGCGCGAACGGGTGGAGAGCTGGCCGGGCAACTCCGTCAAATGAATGCTCAATGGAAAGATGCACTCGGATTACTCGGCAAAAATTTACTGCCCATTGCGTTGAAGGTGGTTACAGCATTAAACAAGATGCTGGAAGCGTTCAATAATTTGAGTCCAGCACAACAAAAGGTGATTGGCGGATTAATCCTGCTTGTAGCAGTCATCGGTCCGCTGTTGATATTGTTGGGAACCGTACTGCCGCTGGTGGTTGGAAATGCGACCAGAAGTTTGAATCCATTTTCAGGAGGAATTTTAGGATTGGTTTTTGGTTTTGTGAAACTTGTCGCGGCGGCGGCGATCGTAGTTAAGATATTGACATTTTTAGGAATTGCGACGGGGCCGGTGGGGGCGGGGATATTGGCATTGAATACTGCCATTGCAGGAACCGGCGCTGCGATATTAACCGCCTTGACGCCGATACTGATCATTCTCGGTGCCATCCTTTTCTATGTTGGCATCCTGTACATCATGTGGAAAACGAACTTTTTGGGGATGCGTGATAACGTAACGATGTTCGTGAAAATCGTGAAGTCGCTTTGGCAGGCGCTGATGGCATTCCTGCGCGGCGATACGGACGCGGCATTGGCGCATGTGAGCGAAGCCTTTGAAGCCGTGCGCGAACGCATTGCGAAAGTCTTTGCAGGATTTTCAAATTTTCAAGCGGCATGGTCGAATTTCATGGCTTTCCTGCGCACGGCGCTGGTGCGTGTGCGCGATTACATCGTCACGGCGTTCACGAATACGCAATGGTCACAGGTGGGCAAATTGATCTTGTTCGGCATTGCGAACGGGATGCTGTTGGGACTGCCCACCTTATTGCTGACTGCGTCGCGTGTGGCGGCTTCCGTGCTGGCGCAGATCAAGCGTTCACTGGGCATCAAATCCCCATCCACGGAGGCGATGAAGCTTGGTGCATTGACCGCGCAGGGATACATGATCGGTTTGCAGAATGCGATGGACCCGAACCTGATGGGACGCGCCATCGCACGACCGGTCACAAGCAACAATACACAACAGCAGACGATCATCCAGAATTTTGCAAGCGGACTGACGATCCGCGATGTGAGAGGCATGATCGCGGAGAACAACGCGGCATTGATCGACCGCCTGAATCTGGCTTTGGGATAATGATATGGAATTCGAGATCGGCACAACACTCGTGGGGATGACGAACCTGGTGGATCTGACCGTGCCCGTGGAACCGCCGCGCTCGCAATATTTCCCGTATTCACGGACGGTCACACTGGGGAATGGGACAAAGCGCGGGCTGGGCGCTCCCATGGCGGTATGGAATTTTGCCTTGCTCACGCTCGAAGAGCGCAACCAGTTGAAGGAGTTCTGCGACGGCGCATCGGCTGAGGTCTATATCCGCACAAAACTCAACGAGGATACCTATGCCGATTTTTCAGCGACCATGATCTGGCCGGATGAAGAGGAACGCTGGTACGGGGAAAAAAGAAATATGACGATCACATTTCGCAACCTTGTTTTGATCGAGGCTTCCTGATGGCTAGAGCTCTCACTTCCGATGAACTGAACTTGCTACGCTCGGACGAACAATGGAGCAGGTTATATCTTGCGTTCCTGGTGCCGAATACGATCTATACGGCGCGGCTGGCATCACTTCCGTCATCGTTCGACCAGGTGGCGGAGATCTCCGTCAACACAGAATCGGGAACGTTGAGCGATGTGAAGGCGGGCATGACGCTGTACGTTGGCACAACTGCAGGCGCGCATGACCTGGGCATGTGCCGCATCCGCAAGACTCCGATCACCGGCACATTTTACATCGGGGAGATCAGCGAGATCGACTGGCAAAGCAGTTGTTATCTGACGATCGTGGATGATTTCGACGTGTGGGCAAAACATCTGCACGTCGAGAGCGATGGGACACTCAGGATGGATGTCGATGTGGCATACAGCGATCAGCACGTGGATTTCGATCCCGTTCCTGTGCTGGGAAGTCACGCGGTGCTGTGGCTGACGGGAGCAAGCGTGAGCGTGGATTTCGACGCGTCGGATTCATGGGTGTTTGATTCCACCATATCGGCGTACGCGTGGACCGCGCCGGGTTCGTCCGCATCGAGCGGGATGGCCACGGCCACGCCCACGATCACATACAACGCGGCAGGGATTTATCGAGTCTATTGCACGGTGACTGCGGCGAATGGTAAGACAACCTTTGGCGTGCGTTATGTATTCGTGTTTGACGATGACAATCCGCCCGCGACGGTTTTCCAATTGTCGAACTGCGAAGGCTCCCAAGGCTCGGGCGGCTGGATGTTCGACTTAACCATGGAGGCGGAAGCCAGCCTGAGCGAGATCCGTGAGCGGACGCTGTGCATCCTGTTCGCGAAGGATTATTACCAGAACACGGAACAGTCCATCGGTCCGCTGGAAGGACGCGAGAATATCATCGCAGTGGGGAGGATCTCGGGCGAGAGCATCCGCTGGGATTCGGTGGCGGGGCAGGTGCATTTCACGGTATATGGTCCGCATTACTGGATGAACATCCTGAAGACGAACCCCTGCGCGTTGAATTTCACCGCAGACACGCCCGCCTCATGGGACCAAATGCCCGAGATGACCGTCGACCGGGCGTTATGGCATCTCCTGCACTGGCGTTCGAACGCCATTCAGATCATGGATTTTTATCCGACGAACGACACGCGCTTTGCAGGCGATTTCGCGTCGCTATCCAATTTCTTATGGCCGCAGTTAAACGAGTTTGCAGGCTTGAAGATCCTTGCGAATGTCCTGTGCAACCGTTACGGTCAGCTCTTCGCGGAGATCGAGCCCCAGCTGGTGCCTGAAGCGGACCGCGATTGGCCCACGGTGATGAGCGTGACGAAAAACGATTGGATGGAATCCATCGAGTTCGGGCGCGAGGAAGTGACCGAGGTCTCGCAGTTGAACATCACCACCCGGTATGTCAATACTGCGGGCGATTCGATCACACTGTACAGCCTGTCACCCGGACACATCCCGAAGCGATATGGAGATTGGGAATTACACGATGGCATTCTGGCGGCGAGCCAGGCGCAATCGAACCAACTGGCGGGCTTGATCCTGGCTTGGAAGACGAACGAGTTCAAGAATATCCCGATCCGCCTGGCGCAGAACAACCGCATGGTCGACATCTGCCCGCGTCAATTTCTTGCGCTGAGCATCGCCGTGGATGATACGCCGCGCGGCATCGCTTTCGATGGCAACTTGATCCCGCGGCGCATGGTGCTGAGATACGATCAGGATAATGGATCGCTGGTGGTGGAAATATCCTGCGAAGCCGAGACGTTCGAACAGGTCAGCGCGAATGGAGATATCCCCGGCTCGGGCGAAGCCGACGTGGATCTGGATATCGACCTGTCCATTCCACCGATCCCGCCACTGCCAAAACTGCCTGATTTCCCGATCATCCTGCCCGGTGATATTTCTTCCGGTTCGAGCGGTCCTTCAAGAGTTCTTATACATGATGTGGCAAAAGGTTTTATCTACACTGAAAACTTTGATTCCAGTTCCCCTAGTTGGATTCAAGTCAATGGAGGTCTGACTTCCGACCAATATCAGACGGGCATTGTTCATGTCTGGCAAGCTGTGATTACTCCATCGGGTGTTTTATATATCTCAAATCGAAGCCTTCATTTTGGAGCAAATCCTGATCCGTTTATTTGGCGTGCTACAGCCATCGGTCAATCATTCAGTGTGATTGAGAATTACACATCGATCGAATCGAAACATGGAATCCAAGGCCATGTTACCGACATCGGAATGAATCCGTTTCTTCCGGATACAGTGGCTTATTGTATTGGGGGAGGTACGAGTGCAAAAGTTTATCTGGGCACGGGGGGATCATTTAATTCGGGGCTTTCCGTTGCCAAGGCGGGAGGAACAGCGCATTATGGCAGTCTGTCCTTTGGATTCAATCAATGGGTATTGACAGGACCCAGAACCGGCTTTCTAACTCCCCAGCATTTTTGGAGAATGAATGCCGGGGCAACTGCAATCATCTTGGACGATGATCCGGGTCTTTTCATTGGGTATCATATTCGGGTTGGGACTTCTGACATTTTGTTCCATGTCGATAAGGGAGGTGGAGGAAATATTATTCGTTCTACCGGAAATTGTGCATTGTTCGGACCGAATCTCCAGAATGAATATGATGATATCCTTATCGATAATGAATATACCATGGCGGTTGATCCTACGGGTCTGTTGTTGATGGCCGGATGGCAGGCTCATGCAGGAACACGCGGGAAAAGCTCGGGAGCGGGAGTCGGCTGGGTCGGACTGCCAAATCTACCCTATGGCGGCTATTATCGTTATGCCTATGCTGGTACAGGAGGTAGTGCGGCTTCTACGCGTTGGATAGCGGCAAAGGGCATCATACGATATACCCCCGATTTTGGAACAACATGGCTCAATAAGGAAGGCAATATTTCTTCGATCACTGCCACGCCGGACATTGATCTCGTTAAAGTTATAGGATAAAAATGCCTGATATCCCGACCTTCGTACAGAACCTGCTCAAAAAGACCACCAAGACCAGCGAACAATGGCTGGAGAAGGTTCCTGCCTGGCTGGGGGATCACGACGGTGTGGTGCTGACGAGCACGTGGGGCATGATCAACGTGCGCACCGTGGAGGGACAGGTGCTGATGGTGTATAACACGGTCGCTCCCGCGGAGAGAAATCTCATGGTCGAGATCGGGCGGAGCAAGGACACGCCGAATCTGTGGCAGGTGATCTCACGCCGCGGAGTGTATGGGAATGTGCCAGCGAGTTCGAGCATCCAATATCATCACATCCAGCACGAATATCCCGCGGGCGATTCGGTCTTCGTGCGCCGCGACCAGTTCACGCCGCTTCTGGTCCTGCCTGCAGGTGGTTTCAATGTGCGTCTGTATGGGGATGTAGTGTATAAGTTCGGCATGGCCGCGCCGGTCAAGGTGGAGAATGCGGACATCGATCTATCGTCCTATGCCATCGATGCGGGTGCGAAATATGTTTTGCTTGAAGCGCAGGATGACGGCACGCTGAATTACATCGAAGGAGATGTAGTCGGTTCGCGGGAATTGCTGGAGCTGGAACCCCTGCCAACCCCATCGAGCAATGCCTTCCCGATCTGTGCATTCATTTTTTATGAGCTTCAAACCGAACTGCGGCGCGACGATGAGGAGCGCACGATCATCGACCTGAGACAATTCACAACTGATGTCGCGACGGATTCCATTACGCAGTTCCACGCCGCGCCCGAGAAAGTCACGATCGCGGACGATGATGAGATCTTCGGAGCGGATAGCGAAGATACGTATTCAGCAGCCAAATGGCTGTGGTCAACGATCAAGGATGCAATTCTTTCACTCACCGTTGCGTTGTATTCGGCTTTGGGTCACACACACGATTTTTCAGAAAGTGACCATGTCCATGACACTGCGATTGGTCATCTCCATGGCTTGAATCGCTGGGTTGCCGATGGCGCGCTGACTTCATTTGAGCTTGCTGATATTGCAGAATATCTTGTCGATGTAACCGACAACGGCTCCCAGGTGGATATGTTGATTTACAGCCTTTCATCCGATGGCACGCAACTGGTTTTCGATACTGCCCCAACAGCCGCTCATGTCATTCAGGCCGAGTGTGTTGTGGCAAATATATGATGGAGAAATTATGAACACTGCCTTGAACAGAACGGTTGTCGCGGTACTGACGAATAAATCAGGCGGAGCACATGCCCAAGGAGATGTCTGCGTCATCGATACAGGAACTGCATCTGCTGTCATCAACACCACGACCAGCGGATATGTCAATGGCGCGGTTGCCATATGCCTGGAGCCAAATGGCGTCGCTAATAATGCAGTGGGTCTCTATGCACTAGGCGGGTTTGTTCCCAAAATCAATCTATCTGGCTCGGCATCGTTGGGGGATGTATTCAAAACCCATACTGTAGCCAAGCAGGCAGTGCGACATGCCGCGCCGTTGGTTACCGGTGATTTCGGGATTGTATTCGAGACGGGCACGACTCCAAAAGCCTGGCTCTTCGGTTCGATCAATCAGGGATCGGCTGTCGGAGATTCTGATCTCGCCCTCCCTGCACTAAAAGCACGCTCATTTTTATAAGGAGATAAGTTATGACCGCAAATACCACCCCTGTTTTTGGATTGACCCCAAATATCGGAAGAGCACGACCTGCCGCGGCGAATACGGCAAGTGATGGTTCAGGGACTCCAACAACACTTTTCACTGCTGGCGCGAATGGATCGCGCTTGGATCGTATCCGTTGGCGCAACTCACAGGCAAGCGCGGCAGCATCATCAGCCATGGTTATTCGCATCTTCATTTCGGATAATGCTGGCGCAAACTATCGGCACCTCTTCGAGGCGGCATTGGCCGCGGCAACAAGGACAACTTCCGTGATCGGCGCGTCCGGTTCAGTGGAATTTCCGGGCGGGTTGCTTCTTCCGACAGGAACATTGATTGGATGTGTTCAATCCGTGTATGCAGGTGTTCAGGATTTAGTCGATTTTGTTGCCGAGGGAGTGGACTTCTAATGAACAGGGCGTTGAGAACTATCACTGAGAATGACAACTTTTTCCCTCAAGACGCTTGGTTATTCCTGCATCAGTTTCAAATTGCTGGTGGGCATTCGGGGGGTATTATTCATTCTTTGGATGCAGCACAGAAGTTCGCGTTTTTTTCACAACAAACCAGCGGTCAAGCAGTGGGAGATGCCCTGGAAACATCGGTTGTTCTGGATAGGGGCATTTACACCATGAGTGTACTCGGAATGGTTTTTTCGAGCTATGGTATCCTGAATTGGATGCTGGATGGAAATGTGTTCGCTCAACACGATTGGTATAACGCATCGTTGGTTCGCAACACCGTGAAAACGGCAGAACTGAACATTGCCTATTCTGGACGGCATCTCCTCCGCATGGAAGTTATTTCCAAAAATGCCAGCAGTAGCAGTTATCTTTATTCGCTAACTGCGGTATGGTTCAACAGGAATACAAGAAGTTCCAGGCTGAATGTTTGATTGGATTCAGATCAAATTTTAGAGGATAACGGATATGAGAATGTTTGCCTATAGAGAGATGCCCCCACGGGGGTTGACTCCATAGGCAACGCCCCAACTGGGGCGAGATCAAAAGGGGGCGGATAGTAGTAAGTGATCATACCACGGATGATCTTGCCATCGCGTTCGGCGACGACACTATGGACGATGGAGCGCAGGATCTGGCGGCGGGTCTCGATGGGGGAGTTGTTCAGGTGTTCGAGCAAAATCTTCGAAACGGTTTCAATTTGCGGCTGGGAAAGATTCGGCACGGGCTGGATCGGGATATCCAGTTCGTCGAGTTCGGCTTTCACCTGGGCGCGCAATCCTTCCTTTGCCTTGAGCGCATCCAGGAGTGCAGGCGAGTGGCCGGTGTCCGCAATCGCCCTGGTGATGTTTGCGATCTGACGCGAGAGCTCCGTGCGTTCACCGCCCAAGGTGGATTTTTTTTCAGCGCGCTCACTTTCGCCTTTGGATTGACTGTGCAGGGCGATCTCCTGAACTGCGCTGAGATTTTCGGGGATGAGGATGAAACCGCTCAACGTGGCCAGGACCAGGTCTTCGAGCTTGCGTTTTGAGATGCGGCCCGCGTCACAATCACGGCGACGCTTGGCGCGTGAACAACGATAGGCTTCATCCTTCCCGCCAAGGGCTGGACGTGTGACGGTATTGCCGTTCATGGGTGAGCCACAGCGCGCGCATTTGATGATGCCGCTGAGCAGATAAATGGAGTTGACGCGCCTGGGGTGTTGATCACCGAAGCGTTTCTGCGAATGTTCTTCGACGCGTTTCTGCACGGCGTTCCAGGTATCCATATCCACGAGCGGATCGCAATAACGTTCGACGACCAGATCGCCGAATTCGAGAATGCCGATGTATATTTTATTGGTGAAGAATGTGCGATAGGAATTGAGCGATGAATACAGCCGCGTGGTTTTGTGGATCTCGAAAAGCGTGGAGCCGGTTGCGCGCATCTTGAATGCCTTGCGGACCTTGGGCACGAGTTTTTTCTCTGGCACCCATTTGTGATTCGTGCGCTCTTCGCCGGTGCGCGTGTTGATCGTCTTGACTGGCGAGCGTTTGAAGCCGCGCGGGGGAGTGCCTGGCACAGCTCCCTGTGAGACGATGGAGCGCAGTCCGTCTTTTGCGTCTATGCCCGTCTGGCGCGAGCGTTCTTCGTTCGAGATGTCGATGAGGGTTTCGACGAAGCGTGCATATGTCCCTTCGGGAATGGGATCGGTGAGCGAATGGATGATGAGCCCGTTGCGGCGCAGAAGAGATTTGTAATAGGTGGAGTCGTCCAGGTCACGGGCGAAGCGGGCATAGTTCCATAACAGCAAACCCTGGGGAAGGTTTTCGCCCTGGTTGCTGAGTTTGATCATGCGCTGGAAGTCGTCGCGCCCGGCGGTGGTGGTGCCGCTTTTGGCTATATCCTTGAAAATGTGGACGAGTTGCAGTTGATTTCCTTTGCAGTAGGCTTGGATGGCTTCGAGCTGGCGACCTATGGAGCGGTCCTGCGATTCTCCGCCGCTGTCGCGCAGGTATGCCCAAACGGTGGAGCCAGGCGGGAGCGTGGAGGGAGGCGGGAGGAGGTTCATAAAATGCAGAGATTGGAGATTGGAGATTAATGATCAGTTGTTTTCGCAGGCGAGTCCATCATTATCTCGATCCAGCTTATGGATATCGCCTGCGCCTTGTTGAACGCAGTAAGTAAAACATGCCTGTGCGCTGGAATGACTTGAAAAATCCGAGCAGTTATAGGTATTACCTGAGCATGAGCAAGTGCTGCCGCCTGCAGGTGGGTTCGTTGGCAAAATAAAGATCAGTGTGGATGTGGTCGTAATAGCTGGCAAAATAAAAATCACTGTATTTGTGACAGTGGGTGTAGTGGACGGAATTCCTGTGGGTGGTTTCGTCAATGTTGGCAGGTTTGTTGATGTGACCGCCACAGTTGGAAGAATAAAGATTGCCGTTTGAACAATGGACGTTGAAATATTCGAAGTCGTTGTCGGTGTCCCATTCGTTGGATTGACGATTTCTGAAAATGCAAGCAGGCAGGCACAGGCAATGCAAAAAATAAAGACAATCCCTGCAAGGATGATCCGGATCCTATTGTTTCTTTTTGGTTCTATATTCCGCGACTTGATCTCTGATGGCTCGCTTTTCATAATCGCTGAGATGGGTCCATTCGCTTGTCACATAGGTGTAATTTGGATCAGGATGAGGAAGATGTTGCACATCAAGAAAACGGTTATCTCCCGTCTTTTTTGCAAGATGCAAAGCCATATGATTGCTCATTGGTCTTTTATCGTTGATGAGCAAATTTAGTGTGCTTTCATTGATATTCAGATATTTCGCGAATTCTCGTAAAGATACTGTCCGCTCCTGAAGCCGTTGATATTCGCGGTAGTGCTCTAGGAGCAATTTTGATTGTTCGGATGCCATAGGTTTCTTCATTATGCTGTAACCTTTTGGGGGTGTAAACACCCCTTGACAAATCCTTTGGATTGTGTAAAATAGTGTTTACAAATCCAAAGAAGTTCATTATTTTTTTATCGAGGAGTTTTTCAAGATACAAAACTCTTTGAGATTATCGAAACAGGAGCTCTCCATGGGAGAAGAAATAAAATTCAGTGAAGTTGTTCGTACATTTCGTGAGCAGTTAGGGGTCAAACCTGAGAAATTCAGTGAAATGCTTACGCATGGACTGCTAAACATAAGCTATACCCGACAAACAATCTATAACTGGGAGTCCGGAAAAAGAGAACCAGACATCTCGTTTCTTTTGGCACTCTACACCTATCACTTCGGTACCCATGCCTGGCAGTTGGGGTTTGCGGCTGAGTGTCTGAAAGCCATGCGGCCTGAGACCTTCAAGAGCGGCATCATCGAGCTCTCATTTCCAAAGCGGAACAATCATAACAAAAATGAATGAACCCGCACTTTACAGTTGCCTATGTCCCGCTTCCGCCAGAAAGATACGCGGATTGGGCGCGGGCAATGGAATTGCTCACGGAAATCATCATCGAAGCTGTTGAGAAAGAAAAGCACAAAACCAGCGCGGGGCTGGTGTGGAGAACAAAGACAATGGCAAAACTGACAAAGATACAACTTGAAGAACTGGTCAAAGCCTTGGCGTGGAATGATGGGTTTGGCTGTTGGACTCGACCTGGATTTGAAAAATACATTTGGCCTGAGATTGCCGATAAAGCCGAATGGATCATTTATTTGGACATCGACAATATGAACGCTTTGAATTCTGAGCACGGCAAGCCAGCGGTCAACGCAATGATCAAGAAGAGCCTTGAAATGCGAGCAACGGATTTTGTCGCTGGTCAATGGCAATCAGGGGACGAGTTCATTATTTGCATCACTAAACATCACAACCGCGGGTATTCAGATCCATCTGGATTATGTGAACGATTGTCTGAGGTATTCAGAGCGAATGGAGTTCCTGCCACCTTTGCAATTGTAGCGGTTATCTCCAAAGATCTCATCAAGAGTGTTGAACCTGCCGATGAACTTGTACGTGTCTCCAAGAATGCGAACCGCCGCGGCACGATCAACACCGTGGAAGGGGACCAGAGATGAAAGTCATTATTGATCCAAAATTGACCGATACACTGGAATCCATCCAATTGCATCCCGATCGGTTATTTTTCTGTGTGCACTGCAATCTCAACTGTGCTCGCAAGGGCGTGACCAAGGATGCTCAAGGCAATTATTCATGTATCCACTGCGGGAAGTTTGTCCAGGATATCACAGAGACTGATCATGGTCGTCAACTCGCCGCAATGCTAGGAATGTAAATTCAATAGCGATTCAAACTTTCCACTCGGAAGGTATTAGTGTCCCTGCTAAGGAGAGAACCATGTACCTACAAGATCGTTTTATTGAAATCGTACTTTCCATTTTTGATGGCCTGATGAATGTGATCACACTCGGTGCCTGGACGCGGTCCCAGGGCGATGTGATCGTGAATATCAAGGTGAAGCAATGACCTGGCAAACCAATTTCCCCAATTATCTCGAATCGCAGGGCAGGGCGCAGAACACCATCAAAGCCTATTGCCGGGACTTGAATGTGTATGCGCGCTGGTATGAAGCCACAAACAACGAACCTTTCGAGCCTGGCAAACTTGTGGCTCCCGATCTACGTGAATGGCGCAACCATTCGATCAATG
>Ga0209342_10003157_pt1 | contig 17404 bp, 19 predicted proteins | sample RifCSP16_2_FD_184023 | JGI IMG/M metagenome (GOLD analysis project Ga0209342, IMG submission 184023) | Soil microbial communities from Rifle, Colorado - Rifle CSP2_sed 16_2 (SPAdes) (version 2) | ecosystem: Environmental > Terrestrial > Deep subsurface > Rock core/Sediment | place: Rifle... | reverse complement strand
CGTAGCTCTTGCGGGATTAGATGACCTTCTTTTGGCAGACAGTCAAACTCAATCGAAATTCCGCTATCGGCTTGTTGGGCAACCTTTACTTCTGTATTTCTTTCTTTTTGTTCTGGTAAACCAAGAGACTCGGCCAATAAGTCGGAAATTTTTTCGGCTACATTTTCAAAAGATTCAGCCTCCCTTGAGGACTCTCTTTCATTTGATGAAGCTCCCTCGACCATTGCAGGAGAAACTACGAGAGTGACTCTTGGCTCATTGATATATTTACCGATTTCCTGTAAAGCTTCTAAGTTATCTAAGAATTTCGGTTCATCTTTATTTTCAGGTGAACAGATTATGAAAGTTGTATCTGACCAAGCTTCCATTTTAGTTGTTGATACATTAAGAGGTGAATTGCTAGCCTCAGATTGGATTTCCATCCCGACATGATGGATATCTTCGGCTCTAGGAAAAAACGAATTTTGATCGGGTGCAAAATCAGGATACTCATTAGGTCCTACAGTGAATGAAAGCGACATTTCAGTTTCAGGGATGTCTTTACTTACTAGTATCCTAATCTCTCGATCTTCAGAATCGGGAATTCTTAATCCGTTGAGTGTTATATCTAATGCTTGATTTCCGGAAGATATGATAATTTCATCTCTGGTTTCTGGAGGAATACCATCATATTTATCACGGGGGATTTTTATTGTGCAAAGTGGCATCTAATTATAATTATTTGGATTATACCAGCTTAATTATTTTTTTACGAAAAGAATTACGTTGGGAAGATTACGTCCGGGTCCGACTTTATAGCCTCCACTCCATAGTGCTGTGGAACCTCCGTCATCAAGATTAATTGCATTTTCCATTCCGAGAGTTTTAAGAGCCCTTGCCGATTCGGCGACCGTTGCCGAGTGGACCACTCCGATGTAAACGATATTGCCTTTATTGGCGACGAAAGATCTTGCCCCTTTGCTTCCTTTTTTGGGATCGTCGTCTCCTCCGAAGACAACATTCCCATTTTGAACCAAAAGCGGATAATTTGATAAGACTCCGTTAGGCGATGTATCCCTGCCCCATTGGGAAACCGCTGAAACGAATCTGATATAACCGTCTCCGAAAATTACGGCAGGATTATTACTGTAAACATTGTTTGATGAATTAAAGTATGTTTTTTTATAATTCATAACCAGAAGATCGTACGAGTTGGTTTTTCCTGCACAGCTCGGGTATTCTGCTGGACAAAAATAAGTTCCGTTAACTCCAGCGTATGCTCCGGTTCGAGAAACGTAGGTTGCTAGAGGCAGAACCGGACAATCATTTGAACAATCAGAATCGGCGGCCGTATCGACAATAACCCGGGTTGAAGATAAATCTCCGGCTACGATACTTACAAGATAAGTTCCCAACCCTTCCACATTTACACTTTGTCTGGAGTAACCTGATCCCGGAGGGGCATTACTTTGGGGAGTGCTTGCTGGGATTGTCACCGAGGCAGCCAATTTTTCTTCTTCAGCATTAATCTTTTCAGCAATCTGATTTAACGAATCTTGGGCGCCTGAATAATCTTTTTTCGCAAGCTTGGACAGCACTTCTGCAAACTGCTTTTCAATCACGCTTATATCTTTGGATTTGTACCTAAGCTCGATGATGTCTTCATAAATAACAACTGCTTTTTTGTAAGTTACTTCAATATTATCTATTTCTTTTTGCAGATCATCATTTCTTTTAACCTGATCCTGATTTTTAAGATCATCCAACTCCTTACCTATTCTTTCCAGCTCGATAAGATTTCTGTCTTTTTCCTGGGTAAGGCTCGATATCAATCCCTGGAGAGTAACTATTTTGTTTTGATAAAAATAAATACCTGAAAAAAGCGTAATCAGAAGAATGATTATTATCGGAATGTGCTTATCCCATCTAAATTTCGGAAGATTTAATTTGGTTTTAGGCAGGATCACTTTCACAAATTTACTCTACCACAAATCGGCTTAAGCAAACAATTTCTGGTGTATTATAAAGTCATTACAAAATGGCTTTATATAACTCGCCTTAGGCTCAAAACGAGTCTGAAAGACGAGTTTTGTAATGAGTTCTATGAATTAATCAAAAACTTGTAAAGAGCATGTTCTATTTGATACTATTTTTCATCGAGCTAATTTCGCTTTTCTTTCTTTCAAGGAAACTTCACCGGAAACTTGGTACTTTTTTATTTTCGCTAACCCGAAGCAGGAAGATAACAATTTATGTTATGGCAGTTCTTTTTCTGCCGGGAACGATTGTCCACGAACTGTCTCATTTTCTGGCAGGGTTATTTTTACTCGTACCAGTTGGAGAAATTGAGTTTATTCCGGAATTTGATGAGGAAGGTGTTAAATTGGGGAGTGCAGAAATAGGAAAAACTGATCCTATAAGACGATTTTTAATCGGGGTAGCACCTTTGATTGTCGGCACGGTTTTAATTTTGCTTGTAGTTTATTTGCTTTCAGTAAAAAGTATTATGGGCGAAAATATTTGGTTAAAAAGATTAATTATTGGAGTTATGGTATTTGAGTTGGGTAACACGATGTTTTTGAGTAAAAAGGACCTGGAAGGGGCATGGAAAATATATTTATTCTTAGCTTTACTGGTAATCCTTCTTTATATTTCAGGGTTAAGTTTGTCCCCTGAAACCATGGGAGTGATATCAGGATCAAAAATAGCGATTGCTTTTGAAAAAGCCTCGGTTTTTATGTTGGTGCCTCTTTTTATTGACCTAGGATTCATTGGTTCACTCAAATTGTTTAAATAAATAACGAATTATATAATTGGGATGATGAGAGTTAAAATATTAATGACTGAATTTGTTACCCACGATGTGAGAAGATTTATATTGGAAAAACCACCCGGATTTACATTTGTTCCGGGACAGGCAACAGATATTGCTATTAATAAACCGGGATGGGTTGATAAAAAGCACTCTTTCACTTTTACTTCTTTAAACGACGATCTGGTTTTGGAGTTTACGATTAAAGGCTACAAACTAGATTTATACCCAAACCATACCGGAGTAACCCAAAAATTGCATCAGTTGATTCCCGGTGATGAACTTTTGATTGATGAGCCGTGGGGAACAATCCATTACAAAGGAACGGGTATTTTTGTTGCCGGTGGAGCCGGTATAACTCCTTTTATTGCGATATTGCGCCAGCTTAAAAAGGACGGAAAAATAGACGGTCATAAACTTTTATTTTCCAATAAAGAAGTAAAAGACGTTATATTGGAAAATGAATTCAGGGATATGTTTGGAAATCCTGATGAACTGGTTCTTACATTAACCAGGGAGAAGCATGATGGATATGAATTTGGCAGAATAGACAAAGTTTTTTTACAAAAGCACGTCAAGGATTTTTCAGAGAATTTCTATATCTGTGGTCCGCGGAAGATGGTTGACGAACTTAAAATTATTTTAAAGGATTTAGGGGCCAAAACTGAGTCGGTCGTCTTTGAAGAGTGAACCGTTAAGGAATTAGTAAGTTTCTGATTTCCTCCAGACGACTGTAAACTACTTGAAGAGCTTCGAGGCTCTGATTTCCAGGAACACCGCTAAAAACCTGGGATATACTCGCCAGAGCTTGGTCGTATCTTTCATTTCCAATAAAACCACGGGCAATTTGTGCCTGTTCAAGCAGCGATCTGGCGATTCCCAACGGTTCCGCATAACAACCGGCGTCGCCGATTGTTCCCTGGACTGTACTTAAATAGCGGGCAACTTCCCCTCTTTCCATTTTAGTTGCTGTAATTATACTACGAATTTTAATTTTTTAGCTTGTAAATACCGTAAATACTATTTGGGTGAACTCGGATATAATTGGGGTATGTTTTTATTAGTTGAAGAGCAAACTTGTCGATTAGTTTTTAATATTAATTTAGGAAAATGTTCTTATTAATCGATAAACCAAAAGGCATAACTTCTCACGATGTAGTAGACAGGATAAGAGATATAACCGGAGAAAGAAAAGTTGGCCACGCTGGAACCTTGGATCCCAACGCGACCGGACTTTTGATAATTGGAATCGGGAGGAAATCAACCAGGAAGTTGGAATTAATATTAAAAGTTAGAAAAACCTATAATGCCGAAATCATTTTGGGTGAAGAACGGGATTCAGACGATGTAGAAGGAAAAATTAAAAATTCAAAATTAAAAATTCAAAATTACAGAATAAGAATCAGAATTAACAGGGACAGAATACAAAAAGTTCTCAATTCATTTTTAGGTAAGCAAAAGCAGGTGCCGCCTTCATATTCGGCTATTAAGATTAAAGGTAAAAAAGCATATGAACTTGCAAGACAAGGGAAGGTGGTTGAATTAAAGCCACGACGAATTACGATTTATTCTATTAAACTGGTTGCATACCGATATCCAATCCTGGAAATAGAGGCAGATGTTTCTGGGGGCACTTATATAAGAGCTTTGGCTCGTGATATAGGAAGAAAAATCGGTTGCGGAGCTTATTTAAAGGAATTAAGAAGAACCAAGATAGGAAAACTTAAAATTGCTGATTCTGTTCCTCTGACTAGACTAAATAAGCATAATTGGAATACTTATGCGTTAGAATATAAGAACCTATGAATATATTGTCAGCAGTTGTTTTAGGTATCGTTCAGGGTTTGACTGAATTTCTACCGGTTTCGTCTTCCGGTCATTTGGTTATTTTTCAGAAATTAATTCCGGGGTTTTCCCAACCAGGAATATTATTTGACGTGATTCTTCATTTTGGAACACTGGCGGCTGTATTTTACTTTTTTAGAAAAAAAATAATTTCTTTAAGCCGTAAATACGTACTTTTTCTGGTTATAGGAACGGTGCCTGCTGTCATTGCCGGTGTATTATTCAGAAAGCAATTCGAGTTAATGTTTAGCAATCCACGGTTTTTAGGTTATGAATTGTTAGTTACGGGTTTATTAAATTTTTTAGTTGATCTTCCGGTAAAGAAAAAAGTAAACCTTAACATTAAGAATTCTTTATTAATCGGAGTAGCGCAAGGAGTAGCGATTATACCGGGAATATCCCGGTCAGGCGCTACTATTTTTACGGGTGTTCGCTTAGGCATAGATAGACAAAAAATCGCAGAATATTCTTTTATTCTTTCAATTCCTGCAATACTAGGAGCAAATTTACTGGAAATAATAAGTTACGGATCAAACGGTATTGGAGGTTCTCTTTTGTACTATATTGTCGGCTTCATCGTTTCCTTTATTGTCGGGATTGCTTCAATTGATATCGTTATGAAACTGCTGATGAAAAACAAATTTAAAATTTTCGGCTACTACACAGTCTTAGTGGGACTTCTTGTTATCTTTTTTCTTTAACTCACGAGAAGTAGTATTTTAGGCATAAATAATATCAATCCAACGATAACCGAGAGTATTGCCGCCGTTAGAACTACCGCCGCCGAAACATCTTTTGCAATTTTTGCATGGGGTTGAATTTCCGGACTGACTAAGCTGACAAAAGATTCAATTACCGTGTTGAGAAGTTCAAGTGATATTACCCAAAAAATCGTGAAGGATAGAATAAGCCACTCAATTGTTGTTAGTTTTAATATAGCTCCCATTATTAACGCCAGTATTGCCATTGTGAAGTGAATCCTCAAGTGCGGTTCATTTTTTAATGCAGTTTTTAACCCTTGAAAAGCATAATTAAAACTTTTCAAGGTTGAGTGATGTTTCATTATGACCATAGTATAGCCAGTTGTTCTTTGAAATAACAATATAAAGACCACTTACGTGCTAACTTGTTACAATATTAAAAGGCTAATATAATAAAATAAACATGTCCAGAGACTTTCTTATTGCATTATCTATATCTCTTATTTTTTTTACGCTTCTTTCGTTTCTATTTCGAAATCCTAAGAATCAAGAATTAAGTACTTCGGACCCGTTGGCTTGTTCATACTCGAACTTATCAGGACTGATAGATTTGTCCCAGACGGCAGCCTTCTTTGAAGGGCAAGAGATTGCTATACCGCTAATTGCTTCAAAAGAAGATGGCTATAAAGTTCTGTCGGTTGCCAACGAAGAACGCTGGGTAGAGGTGGATCTTTCTGATCAAAAACTTTATGCCTGGGAGGGAAGCAATCTCTTTCTAGAAACCCCAGTATCCACAGGACTTCCTTGGTGGCCGACTCCGCAGGGGGAATTCAGAGTTTGGATTAAATTGAGAGCTACAAGAATGGAGGGTGGGGAAGGAAAATATTATTATAATCTTCCCAATGTTCCTTATGTAATGTATTTTGAAAATCCCCAAGTGCCTGGATGGAGAGGATACGGTTTACACGGAGCTTATTGGCATAATGATTTTGGACGACAGCGCAGTCACTGTTGTGTTAATTTACCGGTCGATGTTGCTAAGGAAATTTACTATTGGATCAGTCCGGTCTTGTCTGAAAATAAAAATTCCATAAGGTCAACAGATTCGAACCCAGGAACTAGAATTGTAATACACGAATGACTAAATGAACCCCAATATATTATCAAGCGAATCTTCGATTTTCATAACCTTTTTGGCCTCTTTTTTGATTTGGTTTATGTTTGGAGGATTGGTTTTTCTTTGGATAATTGACGGAAGAATCAAAAAGGAATTGGTTTTGCATGCACTTTTGGCAACTTTGGTATCGTGGGTGGCCGCACAGATGTTTAAAGGCTTACTGCCAGTAACAAGACCGTTTGAATTAAACGGTTTAATTCCTTTGACTATTACTATTCCGGCCAGTAACTCTTTTCCTTCTACTCACTCTGCGGTTGCTTTTGCGGGAGCCGCCAGTATCTGGCTGCACAATAAAAAATTAGGGCAAAAGTTCATAATTCTTGCTGTTTTTGTGGCTTTGGGGAGAGTGTTGAGTAATGTTCATAGCGTGCTTGACGTTTTGGCGGGGGGATTACTGGGTGTAGTTAGTGCTTACATTATAGAGAAACTTCATTTATACAACCTTTTAGACTGATCAAACTGTATATCCATCTAAAATTAAGGACTTGACTTTTAGCACTTTTCGTTTTAGACTGCTAAAATATTGTAACTAATAAATTAATTACTCATGGAACAGGGAACTAAAACAACCAGACAAATACCTATAGTGGCGATTCGTGGATCTATAGTTTTTCCCCATACCGATGCGGTTTTATCTTTTGGCAGAAAAAAGTCCATCGCGGCTATAAATACCGCATTTCAGGAAGATCGGGTTATTGGGGTATTTACCCAGAAAGAAGCTAAAATTCCCGATCCCGGAGTTGAGGACCTTTTTCATATCGGAACAATTGCAACGATAAGCCAAATGATGTCGACCGAGGGAGAAGTTCACGCCGTAGTTAAAGGTCAGGCCAGAATTAAACTTTTAAACATTTCTTCACATGAACCTTACCTTATCGGTTATGTTGAGGAGCTCCAGGAAGAAAAAGACGAAAGTGCGGATACTTCTGCCCTGGCTAATAAAGTTAAAGAGTTATTCAAAAAAGCTATAAATCTGGGAAAACAGGCTGAAATAATGACAGTTATGAAACTTGTATCAGGCAAAGTTGAACCTCCGGAACTTGCGGACCAAGTAGCTTCATTGCTTGACTTAAAGACTAAGAAAAAACAGGAACTTTTGGAAAACCCGTCTCTTAAAGGCAGATTGGAAAAAGTTCTCCATTATCTTGCTCATGAGGTTAATGTGTTGGAACTTGAACGGACAATATCTTCAAAAACACAAAAACGCTTTGAAGACCAAATGAGAAAAGCTATGCTTCGGGAAAAGAAAAGAACAATAGAGGAGGAGTTGGGAGAGGGGGAGGAAGGTGATTTGTCATCTGAAGAACTTAGTGAATACAAAGATAAGATCAAGAAGGCTGGTATGCCTAAGGATGTCAGAGAAAAGGCTGATAAGGAACTTAAAAGATTATCACAGCTTTCACCCCATAATCCCGAAGGAGGATATATAAGAAATTACTTGGACTGGTTAACCGACATGCCCTGGAGTAAGGAGTCACCAAATAATGTTTCTATAAAACACGCAAGAGACGTATTGGATAATGACCATTACGGTCTTAAAAAGGCTAAGGAAAGAATCCTGGAATTTTTGGCCGTAATGAAGGTTAAAAACGAGAAGGTAAAAGCAAAGCCAAAGAAAAAGGATGGTTCCGATGAAGACAAATTTATGTTATCACAACCCACAATACTTTGTTTCATGGGTCCTCCGGGAGTCGGAAAAACCTCTATCGGAAAATCCATCGCTAAAGCTTTAGGGAGGGAATTCGTAAGAATATCACTGGGGGGAATCAGGGACGAAGCGGAAATTAGAGGCCACAGAAGGACATATGTCGGGGCTCTTCCCGGAAGAATTATTCAAGGAATAAAAAATGCCGGTACCAGGAACCCTGTATTTATGCTCGATGAGATTGATAAGTTAGGGGTAGATTTCAGAGGCGATCCTTCATCGGCTCTACTGGAAGCACTGGACCCCGAGCAAAACAGAGAATTTTCAGATCACTATCTCGAAGTTCCGTTTGATTTGTCTCAGGTTATGTTTATTTGCACAGGAAACGTTCTTGAAAATATTCCTTATGCACTAAGGGACAGAATGGAAATAATTAGTTTTCCAGGTTACACCCAAGATGAAAAAAGCCACATAGCTAATAAATTTCTATGGCCAAAACAATTAATACTGCATGGGTTAGACGGTAAAGAAATAAAAATTTCCGAAAAAGCTACTAATGAAGTAATCAACCGTTACACGCGGGAAGCCGGAGTCAGAAATTTGGAGAGAAACTTGGCATCTGTTTGCCGAAAACTCGCCACTTTGGTTGCCGAGAAAAAGAAATATTCTAAGGTTATCAGCCAGGGTGACATTTTAAAGTATTTAGGCCCGCAGAAATTCTCTTCACAAATAGCAGAGAAAAAAGACGAAGTCGGTATGGCGACAGGTTTAGCTGTTACAGCAGCAGGAGGCGAAATACTTTTCATAGAAGTTGCCTTGATGCCCGGGAAGGGAAAACTGACTTTAACCGGACAACTCGGGGATGTGATGAAGGAGTCTGCCCGAGCAGCTTTCACTTGGGCAAAGGCACATTGGTTGGAATTGGGATTGAGGGAAAATTTTGGAAGAAAAATTGACGTTCACATTCATGTCCCGGAAGGGGCTGTTCCCAAAGACGGTCCGTCGGCGGGTGTTGCCATGACAACGGCGTTGGTTTCGGCGTTAACTGGAGTTCCGACCAAAAGAGATGTCGGTATGACCGGAGAGGTTACGCTAAGGGGAAGGGTGCTTGAAATCGGAGGAGTAAAAGAAAAAGTTATTGCTGGGCATCGCGCCGGATTAAAAATGATAATACTTCCCAAAGATAACAAAAAGGATATGGAAGATGTTCCCGAAAATGTACAAAAAGATATTAAGTTTGTCTTTGCCGGTAGAGTTGAAGAAGTTCTCAAACTGGCATTAAAAAAATGGCCTACAATTGTCTTTAAGGCAAAACTCCAGCACACTCGTCCGACTTATTTAACTACAAGTTGAAAAACTATCTGGCAAGCTTTTGAAGGACGTCCTCCCCAGACATGAGAAAGACCGGGATGTCCGTCTTACGTGGCTGTGCTATCCCACTTTGCGGGACTGCAGCTCATTCCCATAGTAAAGAGATTCGGGAAATTCGCTTTGCAGCCGATGTAATAAGCCTCTACAATATACGCTAGTTCAGTGAAAAGAAAAATCTATCTGGGAATATTTTTTTTGGTGCTTTTTTTAGCATCCACGACTCTATCTTACCTGTGGGGTATTTATAAAAATATTTACGTTGATTCAAAAGCGCTTGCTAATTCGAAAGTAGAAGCTAAAGTTTCTGTCTCGCCCACTCCTACACCAGATCCCTTGGGACCAAAAGACATCCTTATTTTAGGATACGGAGGACCTGGGCACGAAGGAGGGTTGTTAACGGACACAATATTAATTGCTCACATAAGACCCAGGGACAATTCGATTACTTTAATATCTATACCAAGAGATGTGGCTATTTATCTACCCGTGACGAGAGACAAAAGCGAATATCTAAAAGTTAATCACGCTTATGCAATAGGAACGGATCATAAAAACTATCCTGATAAACCGATTGAATATCTTAACGAAGCAGGGGGGGGAAATCTCGCGAAATACGCGGTTAACCTAATCACCGGTCTTCAAATTGATTATTTTGTATCCGTAAATTTTGTCGGATTTACTAATATTATTAATACTTTAGGTGGAATTAGTGTCAATGTTCCTTATACCTTTGAGGACAAGTTCTATCCGTTAAAAGGTTTAGAAAACGAACTTTGCGGTAAGAGCGAAGAAGAAATTAAAGTTTTGACTGCTACCCTATCCGGAGAATTTTTGGAAAAAGAGTTTCCTTGTAGATACGAAACAATTAAATACGTAAAAGGTGTTCAGGTAATGGACGGAGAAACTGCCTTAAAGTTTGTCAGATCGCGTCATTCCGAAATAGGAGGCGGAGATTTCGCCAGAGCTCAAAGGCAACAGGCTTTGATAGTAGCATTAAAAAATAAACTACTCTCATACAAAAGTATCCCAAAAATAATTTCAGTAATTAATACTGCTTCAAAAAATGTTTTAACCGACATTGATTTTAAAAGCGGTTTTGATCTGTTGAATGACTATGGAGAATTAAAAGATCTGAAAATTAAAACAGTTACTCTTACAACCGATAACGTTTTGGAGGAAGTGGTGGTTAATCGTCAGTACGTCTTAGTTCCGAAAGGGGGACAGGATAATTGGGAGGTAATTCATCAATATATTAAAGAAAATCTGAACTAATTTTTTAAGTGAGCCAAATAGTCTCAGAATGGAACACCCTTGAGGACTATATGGCTAAACTGTATTTTACACTTGAAGAATGGCAGGTTCAACTAGACCAATACGCTTACGCAACACCAAACTGATTATATAACCCACTCCCTAATTACCTCATTGTGTATAGAACATACTGTAGAGACAAATGGATATTATAGGTTAGTTGGTTGGAATACGGTAAATTGAAGCTCAAAAACTTTTTTTAATGTATGACTTGCCGTTTTTAAGTCTTAAGTCTATAGATTATAATTCAATTATGCTTTATATAATAACTGGACTTCCATTTTCAGGTAAATCGACTTTTGCCAAAGAGTTAGTTAGAAGGTACGGCTTTGAAAGAACATCGGTTGATAAGATGATGAATAAAAGACACTTAGACGCTCCTAATATGACTCAAAAAGATTGGAATTTAGTCTATAGCGAAGCTTACGGGGAGTTAGAGAGTTTGCTAAAGGCGGGAAAAACAGTTGTTTTTGACGGTGGCAGTTTATTAAAATCTGAGAGAAATACTATAAAAAGTATTGCTGAGAAATACGGTGTATCTTGGAAGTTGATCTATATTAATACTTCAATAGAAGAAATTGCTCATAGGAGGAAAAAGAACTTGGTTTCTCAAGAAAGAGACCAGCTTTCTGATGAAACAATGGATAAAGCATTTGAAATGTTTGAAGAGCCTACACCTGACGAAAACTACATTACCTATGACCAAAGCGTGAACTTAGACAAATGGATAGACGAGAATATCGCTGTCAAGTAATTAAAACTATCGTTGGATTTTGCCCTAAGAAACCAATTTTGTTTGTCGTTACTCTTTTATCAGGGAAATACCGCTTGGCATATTTAACCAAAAGTTCAGGATTTGATACTATCAAACAAAGTTTGCCATCTGGTTTGAGTATTCGCTGATATTCTTTCATTGTTCCTGCATAGAGGCTGGTAATATGGTTTATTTCTACTTGCTTTCCCCAAGGCAAATTTGAAATGGCACAGTCAAAACAACCGTTTGACCAATTTGTATGTGTTGCATCAAGAACTTTAATTTTACCCTCTGCTTTATAATGCAAGTTTTGTAAGTTCTTAATAGTTATTTGAACACTCTCGGGGTCAATATCTCCCCCAAATACTTGATTTCCAGCCAATAATGCTTCTGCCAAGATAGTCCCGCTTCCACAGAAATTATCTACAACTTTTAAGTTTGTATCCCAACCGCAAGCCAACTGAACAAGAGAAGCGGCTATCGTTGATTTTAACGACCCTTCTTTTGAGTGAGTTTTAAATCTACGATTATGCAGGCTTTCTTCTGCCAAACGAACCGAGCAGTAAACTTCATTACGGTCAACAAATATCTTAATATCAAAACCTAAGCGCTCAATTTCCGAAAACTGCAACCCCATTTTACTGGTAAATACTTTGCTTAATCTTTCAATCAACTCACCACTCTTATAGCCCTGCACACCAGCTAAAGTCGCAGTGATTGAAAATTTTTTACCAATATCTCTAACCTGTTCTATAACTGATATAGCTTCGTTAAAATCTAAAGTTTCTGCAAAAGAAACAACATCTTCAGTCGTTGAAGCTCCTGTTTTACTAACGAGAACGCCAACATCATCAACTGTCCTTAGTTGTAATAGTATTTGTGGTTCGTTATCAGTTTCAAACACTATTCTTTTGGTTTTAATTTCGCCTATTTCTGCTTCGGGTAGCAAGTGCTTAATTTCATCAGAAGAAACCTGCTCTAATCCTTTGGTTGTATAGGCAATATATTTCATATTTGTATTTCAGATATAATTATAAAGTAATTGGAAAACTAACACGAGTGTATATGTCGAATGAATTAGTTAATCAGCCGAAAGTATCAAAAGACCCTTCTACGAGGCTCCCAGAAGCCACAAAGGGGCAGATAAAAACAATTTGTAGTAATTCAGAAGTTGAACAGAAAAGACGGGTTAATCATTACCAAGTAATGCAAGGTAATACCTTTGCACTCAAAAGTGGTAAATACTCGAAAATTCACCCTACTCCTTCGCACATATTGAACTATTTGGATTTCATTGACGACCTACAACTCGACCACCCTCAAGAATTAATTCAAGTTATGGTTAGGATTATGAAGTCAAATCTCAAACGAATCACCCTCAAAGAACATATTGAGCTTTCCGATGGCGGAATCGGTAATAAACAACTTACACAAATTATGAAGGATACGTTTGTGATGGCACAGACAGTAGGCTCAGTTGTTGCAGTAAATGAGGCTCAAATGCATAATAAACGATTCGATATAAAAGATATTCAAAGTTTAGGTAATGAGGAGAGGAATATAGCCCTACGTGTTGTTAGAGAGACACTACAAAGGCTTAGAGAAGGCTAAAACCAGATACATACTCTACCTTCCTAAAATATGGATAATTTTGTTTTAGACTCAAGGGTTTTAGTAGAGTTTCATATACTCTCAAAGTATTGTATTGACCGAAACATCGTGATAATCTAATTATTGAAATCGAATCAATTATCTATAATGTAGACAATTGATGTTGCCAAAAGGCAACTAATGATAATGACTTATGAGTATGGGGTAGTTTGCTACCAGTCATTGTTGTTAGTTGCCTTTTTTCGTGTGTATAAATATCAAACTCAATATGAAAAACTATTATCAAACAAATTCACTTGCTATAGCTTCTTACTTAATTTCAACGGGATACAGATTGGTTGAGGTCAAAGCTGATAACAATACGCATAAAATCTTCGTATTTGAAAAAACTCCTGACCTTCTCCAAAACATTGACTTATTCAATTCCCTCGAAGCACGAATTGAACCGATGGCATACTTTAATTCTTTGCGGTATCTCAAATCAGTTATTCATTCACAAAACCAATGATAAAGACTACCGAAATAAAACAGAGTTTGGAAGATAAAATGAGAGTATTGGCAAACCTGTTAATAGATAGAGTTGAAGACAGCTATAAGTCGGGAAACTTATTGAAGTTTAGCGGTGAAACTAATAAGCTGCATTTATCAGCAGGAATTGTACGTTACGCAGTTTTACCATCATAACAATCAAACGATATGAAAAAGGACGTTATACGAGCTGTAGCGGCTGTCAGGGTATCTTCTACAAAGCAAGGACTTACAGGTGATTCACCAGCCGCCCAAAAGGAGTTGATAAAGCGACACTCTAACCAAGTATCGCTTGTATTTAACCGACCAATTGAAATTATTAAATGGTTTGAATTTATAGAGTCTGCAAGTGGTGAACTTGAACAACAACCAATTCAAAAGGCAATCGAATACTGTAAGGAAAAGAATAATAAGATAAGTCTATTTTTCTTCAAATCTATTGACCGTTTCACAAGAGGTGGTTCATCCATTTACGCAGCATTAAAAAGCTCTCTCGCTCGCTATGGGGTGCAAATGATTGACACATACGGAGTAATAAGTCAGCAACAGATAAACACAATGGAACAATATGGACTTAAATATGAATGGTCAACATATAGTCCTTCGTGGATATCCGAAATGCTTGAAGCTGAACGAGCGCATAGTGACGTGAGAGATATTCTAAGCCGACTAATTGGAGCGGAGGTTTACTATACACGTTTAGGGTATTGGGCAAGAGAAGCTCCAATGGGATTCAAACGAGTAAGAATTGACACACCTCACGGCAAACGACTTATCTTAGAATCGCACGGGGATGAATTTAATTGGTTTATTTTAATGTTTGAGCTACGAGCCGCAGGTAATCTGTCTGATGAACAAGTAACCGATAAAGTGAATGATGCTGGCTTCAAAACAAGAATACGCAACATTCACGACAAACTTGATAAACGTAAGATAATTGGGACAACAGGAGGAAACAAACTAACTATAAAACAGTTACAACGATACATACAAAACCCAATCTACGCAGGTGTTATATGCGAAAAGTGGACGAATTATCAGCCAGTTAAAGCTCAATTTAAGGGGTTAGTTTCAGTTGAGTTATTTAACAGAGCAAATAGAGGTAAGAAAAAAATAGTAATTGAGGGTGACAAAGCGATGATTATTACCCCCGAAACAAAAGGTAATACCCAACGACTGAAACTTAATCCTGATTACCCTTATAAACAACAGGTACTATGCCCTTTTTGCAACCGAGAGTTAATGGGTAGCTCTCCTCGAAGTAAGTCTGGTAAACATATCCCAACTTATCATTGTGGTAGGAATCATAAGTACTGGGGCATAAACAAAAGTAAATTTGATACAACAATAGAACAGTTTGTGAGTCAAATCCATTTCAGTAAGGGTTTCAGAAGCAAGTTCGAGGAGATAGTGCTTGAAGAATGGGAGAAAAGAAGAAGCCAAACTCGAAGTCAATCTATCTCTTTTGAGGAGCAGATAATCAGTCTGAAACAAGAAGCTCAAATGATTACCGACAAGATAAAAATACTCAACTCTGAAACTGCTATACGAGCTATGGAATCAGAGCTTGAAAAAATAGACCTCGAGATAGCCAACATTCAAGACAAAAGGAATCGAAAGGAAAAAGAGGAGCTGAATACACAAACTGTAATCAATTACTGCAAATTTTATATGGAACACCTTGAAGAACTGATACTTCGGGGCGATGATACGCTGAAAAACGCCGCAATGTTTGGGTTACTCTTTGAAAAAAGACCTACTTACTTTGACCTTGTTAATCGAACACCCGAATTAGCCCCAATTGTCGAGCTAAATGACACTTTTGAAGAAGACCAAAACCAATTAGTGACCCCACAGCGATTCGAACTCGAGTTTGAGTGACGCCTAGGAGAATCGAACTCCTATTGCTAGGATGAGAACCTAGTGTCCTGAACCGTTAGACGAAGGCGCCTTTAAACTTGATCTTATCAATTTTTCTATCATTTTTCGACTTTTCCAACTTTTAATCTGTCTTTCTCTTTTTCTAGCCTCTGAAAGGGAGTGATAATTTTCTAAATGTATAAGTCTCACAGGCAATCTTGATTTGGTATATCGACACTTTCCTTGCAAGTGATCTTGATATCTTTTCTTTTGATCCAGGGTAGAGCCTATATAGTAGCTACCATCAATACAATGTAGAATATATAAAGAAGGCATTTTAGAATAGGATGTCCCGATTCGATTTTATCGAATCGAGGATGCTCGATCAGTTTATTGATCGGCAAGAACCTAGTATCCTAAGCCGTTAGACGATGGGGTCGCCTTTTATCGTACTTTCTTTTTTAAAAGAAAGTACGGCAAAGAAAAGCAATACTCTAATTCACCAGCCATTTTATCTTAGTTGAGGCTGAAAAACAATGAAGTTGAAAACTCACTTCTCTTTCTCCAGAATTTCTTCCTGAGAGATTGAATACTGTAGCGCATTGTAAATCACTAGACTGAAGATTAAACCTGCAACGGCAGAAAGTTGTTCTTCCAAAAATAAGAAAAATTGAGTTAAAAAAATAGAAATAAGGACCGCAACCTTAAACACCTCGTAAGCTTTTTTCCTTGATCTTTTGTAAACAAGAATAAATATTCCTGCAATAACTACTAAGCCAGAGGCAAACGAAAAAATGAGTTGACCCCATTCGGCGAATGTATTCGCAAATCGAAAAACTAAAAACACCTGAAGAAAGTTTATAACCGAGGCTGCTATGAAAAAGTTTATTACCAGCCATTTGAAACTCCGCGACTTTATTAGTCTGAAGTATCTTTTTCTAGCCCAGGAACGTAATTTGTGGAAAAGATTTGGTTGGTTTACTTCCTTAACTTCAATTTTGTCCAAAGTTTCTTCAAGAATTTTAACAATAGGGTTACCTGGGTCACTTTTTTTAAGAAACCTGAGGGCCATTTTTTTCTCTTCTTCATCAAGATTGTGCATTAATGCTTGTTTTGTCATTTCTAAGGCATTTATCGCATATTCCTCAGGCCTTAGATGAAAATATTTTTCTACTCCCCGACTGGCAAGGAAGATTAGTACCAGTATTACGTAAATTATTGCTATCGCAGGTTGGAAAAAGTAGTTATTGTCATGGGTTATAAATTTGCCTAACTCGTCGATAAAAGCCCCAAATCCTATTCCTCCAATTACACTGGCGATATATTTGGTTTCCCTGTTAAGAAAAATAAAGGTAACAGTAAGAGCGACAAACATAAAAGCTCCTCCCCAAAGAACGTGGGCGATATGAAATTTTTCTCCACCCAATTGAGGGAAATCTGTGAGTACCAGAAATAACCGGATAATTAAAATTGAAGATACGGCAGATACCCAGAAATATTCAAGGAGATTTCCGGCGCCCGCATCTCTCGGAAAAAAGTGAAAATATAGATTTTTCATTAAAATACAGCAATTCGAGTCTAGGATAATTAAACACCTTTTGATGACCAAATCAAAATGTACTTGAAGCACGGAATTATTTTGTAAGGCAAAATATTGAGGCGAAATCTCGACACTTTATAATCTGAGTAGGCTGAGATACATCGGTTACACTTCCTAAGCTAAAATAAGTTAGCTTTTAAGGAGGTGAAACCCAATGAGTGTATATGGATTTTACAAGACGGCAAGATTAGTTCATTTCCTTAACAAGGA
>Ga0209342_10003156_pt1 | contig 17405 bp, 12 predicted proteins | sample RifCSP16_2_FD_184023 | JGI IMG/M metagenome (GOLD analysis project Ga0209342, IMG submission 184023) | Soil microbial communities from Rifle, Colorado - Rifle CSP2_sed 16_2 (SPAdes) (version 2) | ecosystem: Environmental > Terrestrial > Deep subsurface > Rock core/Sediment | place: Rifle... | reverse complement strand
GATCGATCTCGTTGCTCTGGACGCGCTTCCGATCGGCCGTAACGAAGATGTAGCCTTCGCGCAGATCGGCTTGGAGATCCTGAATGAGTGGATCATCCAGGCCAGCGTTGATCTCACTTTGAATCGTGGTTTCCGGCAGGCTGACGTCCAGCTTGAGCGACCCGTCCGGGTTGCGGTCGACACCGATCGTGCACGCGGTCAGGAACAGACCGGCCACGATGAGCAACACGGTCGAAGCTGAGTATCTGCTGTTCATTACCCAACCCTCCTGTGCCTGAATGGGGTGTGTATCTATCCTACGATACAGGCCGGTAGGGGCGGAAGTCGCGCACGGATCAAGATTGACGGGGAGAGCCCTCGTGTCGACGGTACACGATGCAAGATGGGGGTGGAGAGGCTGAAGCAGCCCTCGCTGCCCTGCAATGCTTCGCGACTGGCCGTTGCCCGAGGCCGCACGCTGTCAACGGAGGTACAATTCGATTCCGATTCATTGAGGCACCCGCGGGGATGCCCCGGCTAAGAGCAATTTCACGGTTCTGCCTCTTGCTCACCCTCATCGCCGCCGCCTGCGGCGGTCCTCCTGCAGCCTCGCCTACAGTGCCATCGCCAACGCCGCTCGCCGCCGCCACCCTGACGCTGTCGCCAGTCTCCTCACCCATGCCAAGCACGACAGTCCCGACAGCCACGGAGGAGGTCACGACGAACGAGCAGGTCCCTTTCCCCTATCTGCCCGCAGACCAACTACTGCATTTGAGCAGTGTGCACATGGTGGACCCTCAGAACGGTTGGGCCGTCTTCGACTCTGAAGATGGGCTGGCCCACGTGCTCAAGACCGGCGACGGCGGCAGTACCTGGCTCGACGTCAGCCCACCGGTGACCTTACGATACGATGATGAGGTGGAAGGGCCATCGCCCTTCAAGGTCGCGGCAAGCTTCCTGGACGCTGACCACGCTTGGGTGAGCCTGGTGAACGACGCATTTCCGAGGATCGGCAGCGTTTGGCGCACGACCGATGGAGGCAGGCATTGGGAGGAGGGATTGTTGGGACGGAGGACCTCCGGTATCGATTGGATCCGCTTCGATCTTGTCGATCCGTCCTACGGGTGGGCGGTCGTCGACGCATTTCTCGGTGCCGGTTCGCATGCGGGTGAGATCTTTCGGACAACAGATGGGGGATCCACCTGGGAAACACTGCTCGACAAATTTGGCCATGCCAGCGGGATCGAGTTCCTGAATCGACAGGTGGGGTGGGTCACGACGGATGCTCCTGGAGGCTATACCCCAACCTGGGGTCTCGCGATCACTCAGGACGGCGGCCTCACCTGGCGGAGAACCTTCCCTGAAGACCAACCCGCTCCAGACGATCCGACACGGGATCATTCGGAATGCGGGTTCGAAGTTTTGCGCGTATCGTCGGCCCTATCCGGGGTCGTGGATCGCCGCGCGTGCACGATTCAGGACGACCAGGGAAACCTGATGATCGGGAGCTGGCTCGACTTCACGGCTGATGGCGGTCAAACATGGCAGACCGCCCGCAAGCCCGCCGGTTCTCCCGACTTCATAAGCGCCGGCGTCGGCTGGGCCGTTGGCAGCATCGATTGGAACGGCGGTACCCCTCAGGCGAGCTGGCCCCTGTACAAGACCGGGGATGGCGGCCGGACCTGGCGGCCGGTCAGCCAGCTCAGCTGGCAGGGGGATCTTGACTTCGTGGACCAGCGGAATGGGTGGGGGATTGACTTAGAGGGCACGCTGCGCCGCACCAGGGATGGCGGCGTGACCTGGGAAGAGGTCACCCCCCGCAGCGCCGCAGGCGCCGCGCCGGAAGACGCCACCGTGATTCAAGATCTGCCGGATGAGTTCTCCTCGATCACGCTGGCGAATGCCTCGCAACTGCGACTCCTTGCGACGTTGCCAGCCAAAGATCCGACGAGCTTGCTGCTCTACCGCAATACGCTTTTCGTCGGAAACGCCCATGGCCAGGTGCTCCAATGGTATTTAGGTTCGGCGCTTCATGAGCAGCCGGAGATCTGGCGGGTGCACTCCGATTGGGTGTACGACTTGGCAGCAGTGGACGACGGTGGGGATCTCTTCACCGTCTCGCGCGATGGATCGCTGCGACAGTGGGAACTCTTCGGCCCGGATGGTTGGTGGAAGGATTACCGGATCCACACCGGAGAGGTGCTCAGCGTGGCGCTGTCACCGGATCTGTCGATGCTGGCCACAGGCGGTGAGGACGGAACCGTCAAGGTTCAAGATCTGCCCGATCTGAGCCCTCCTGAGCTGCGCCTGGACCTGCGCGGTCACCAGGGTTGGGTGTGGGACGTGGCGTTTTCCCCCGAAGGGACGATGCTGGCCTCCGCCTCGGGGGATGGAACGGTCAAGTTATGGTCGACCGAGAACGGGGGGCTACTCGGCACCTTGGGCGGCCATAGCTCAACTGTGTCGCAGGTCGCCTTCGCTCCGCGTGGCAGCCAGCTGGCCTCCGCCTCCTGGGACGGCACATCTCGGATCTTCGACGCTAGGACCCAAGAGCTGCTCCACGTCCTCGAAGGCCATGACGACTGGGTTCTCGGCCTGGCCTATGCGCCGGAGGCGGATTTGCTGGTCTCATCCGGTGCGGACGGAAGGGTCTTGCTGTGGGATCCGTTCAAGGGCGAGGGGATCGCGCAGCTGGTGGACCTCGATGGCCCGGTGCGGGGCGTCGCCTTCGACGCGCAGGGGCGTTATCTGGTGGCTGTCGCCGATGACGGCCGCGTCCTAATTTGGGGTGTGCCCGCGCGATAGCTGACCATGAGGTGGGCCGGCTCCCCGCCGGCCTCTGGCTACCTCAGCCCTTGACCTCTGACGGCCCTGACTCCCTTCCCATCGGGTGGCTGCGATCGTGAACAAGGTGCACGGGCATGGCCTCGACCTCCCCGGAAATGGCGAGGGGAGGGAAGGTGCTCTCGACCGATTTCGCCTGACCGTCGGCGGCGGACTCCTTGGCCTTCAGCATGACTTCCAGGACATGGTAGGCATGCTCAGGGGAGATCAGCGGCCGGTCGCCTGAGGGGATGCAGCCGACGAGATGCCGCAACCCGTCCGTCCAAAGCCAGGACGGATCGGCCTCGTCGAAGACAAGCCACGCGCCGACATCGTTGAGCCACAGCTCGTAGCCGTTGGGGTCCCAATCATCCCCCATCAGTTGGATCGTCCCTTTCGATCCATAGAGCTCGAGCCCGGGTCCACGGTAGCGCTGGATCGTGAAACCTGTGCTGGCAACGGCGAATACCGCCTCGCCGAAGTCGAGCAGGATGTGCACGTTGTCCTCGACTTGTATGGGGATGTTCTCGCCGCCGACGAGCCGATCCGGTATGGCCGCGCCGGCCATGGCGGTTACGCGCCTTACCGGGCCGAGCCAGCCGGTGAGGCTGGTGATGTTGTAGACTGCCAGGTCGAAGATTGCCCCGCCGCCGGCGCGGTAGAACCAACCCTGCCATGAAGGGCCTGCCCAGCCATAGCGGCCACGCGCCAGCGTCACCTTGCCGATGTCGCCTCGCTGGATCCGCTTCCAGATCGTCTGATACGTCTTGCTCAGGATGACATGCGGCGCCGAGACGAGATAGCCCGGTGAGTTCTTGGCGAGCTGGACGAGGTGGACCGCTTCGTCCAAGGTCACGGCCATCGGCTTCTCGGTCAGGACGTGCTTGCCGGCTTCGAGCGCGGCCTTCGCGATCGGGCCATGCTCGGGCATCGGGGTCGTGATCAGGACGAGCTCGACATCGGGGGCCTGGACGACCTCTTCGAATCGCGTGGTAAAGCGTGGGATGTGAAGCTCTTCGAGGACGAACCGGCGCTTCTCGTCTTTGACGTCGCACGCGGCGACGACCTCGACCATTCGGTCAAGGCGCATGAGATCGATGGCGTGCATATAGGCGCGCGCCATGACGTCCCCGCACCCGACGATTCCGATCCTCACTGGATCTTTCCCGCTCAGATTCGTCGCTCCTCCCCCTGACGGGGTCGGTCTTTGGGACTAGGGCCGATTGGAATCTCCGCCCGGTCGTCCAGAGTATTGCTGGTGCAAGGAACCTTGACCGGTGCACCGGATCCCGGTAGATCTGGGCGGCCAACCCCGTAGTATGGGGCAGGCCTTGCATAGGTCAAACGTATCGCTCGCATTCACGCTCGGATGTTGCGCCTGGAAGGTGGCCCGAACAAGGAACCCTGGCCTATTGCCAGGGTTCCTTAGGACCGAACGCGCAGTCTCCCCAGTCTAACTGCACGTGCCTGTATCCCGCGCTTGGGTCCACGCTGAAGCGGTCCGATGTACCTTCACAGTTCCGTTCGACACCGGGAGACCCGGCAGACCACAGCGTTTCACAAATGCTGCTTCAGACGCAATTGCCTGAGCCTAGAGTCACCTCCGCTCGCGGGCTATGCCTGCGCCGCGGCTAATGTACGCCACTCGCGGAACAACAACCACATCGCACCCAGGCCGAGCAACGTCACGAACACGGAGAGCAACCATCCGAAGAACGGAACTGCGCGCAACATCACATAGAGAACCACACCCAACACCAGCGGCAGGGCCTTGTTCTCGGCGTATTGTGGAGCGAGTTTTTCGAGAATCCAGCGGCCGCCCAAGAAAGCGATCACCGCTTTGCTTCCATACTGGACCATCAGGCTGAAAACGGCGAATACGATCGCCAGGCCGGAGAAGCCGACACCGAATATCGTGCTCGCCAGGCCACCAAGTGTAATCACGCTAAAGAGAATCCCGATTGCGAGGATCAGTACGGCGACGAGTCCCGCACCGAGGTATCCTGCAATCACTGTCATCAATCCCCAACCCGTCGCCGGGACGGGCTGGCTGCGCGCCTTTGCCGCCAATTGATAGAATAGATCAGGCAACAACCATAGGGCCAACCCGCCGAGCAGGAGCAATGTGATCAGAGTCCTGATGCGCTCTACGATCCAACTGAGAATGCCGGCGCCAACTCCTCTGGGTTCCACCGGTCGGCCGGCCTCTCCAGGCTGGGGCGTTGAATAGACGGTCCCTCCTTCCGGTGCAGCGATGATGCTAGCAGCTTGCTCAACTGAACTGGTGTACCTCAGCACTCCCCCGATCTTGGCATCGCTCGAAACCCGAATTCCCGACGCAACCATAGGAGGTGCTCCCGGGGGGACGAAGAAGGTGGGCATCTGACCTGCGCCCGTCGGACCTTCAACTGTTGCCTCTACATCCCCGCCCACGGTTCCTGCGAGGTCAAGCGCGGCAACGGACACTTTGACGTCACGATCGACCTCGCCGGAGAGCAATGTCTGGTACCCAGCGGCGAGCAGGTCGCGGCCGACGCTCGAGCCCTCCTTTGCACTCATACTGAAGCCGCCGAAGAGGAGGTTGCGGCCGACTACTGCCTCTGAGCCGAGATCCAGCGCGGACGCGCCGACAAACAGGCTGCCTGTGATCTCCCCATTGACCACGACGTTCTGCGCTCCGGCGAACATGCTTCCGTTGATGACCCCGTTGAGGGTCACAATCGAACCGAAAGCGAAGACGTCTCCATTCACGGTCCCATTGATCACCACATTGTTGCCCCCAATGAGAACATCGTCATCGATAACTTCGCCATCGGGGATGACACCGTCCTCATTGACCTCAAAGGCCTGTGCGGATCTCACTGTGCCGAACGCAATGGCCACAAGAACAACGAGAACCGAAGTCCATCTCAACATGGTCTTCCACGGCGTGTTCATGTCTCCTATGCCTCCTTGGATCTCATTCTCAGTCGGACCAACGGGCGCCTACAACGAGAAGACACTCATTGCGGGCTCCGATATTCAACTTACCCTTGCTATTCGAATCGTAGCCTGGTGTCAAGAGCGACTCTCACACGGAGTGCGAGAGCTGCAGGCCCGGTCGCTTCAATGACTGACTTCGATATGGCCGTCCACATGGAAGGGCAGGTCGAGGGTCAATCTCCGATGCACAATGCTGCCCATATTAAAGCATAGTTGTCGGGACCTTCAAAGAGTGTACGCCATCAAGATCAGAGATTTCACACGCGAATTGCCCTGATAATCGCGAGCGGGGCCTGGTATTCCCGACTATTCATTGGACATGGCACGCTGGTGCGACCAGGGTGGTACCCGAGCTGCCTGCCATACCTTCGACTCCGTCGGGGTCAGAGGATGCCTGAAGTCGCGCGATCGCTGGGGCAAGTCCCTCGCTACTCTCGGGATGCTTCGCGAAGGGGAGTACATTGACTCCAGCCTGCTGCCCGTGTTAACCTGAATCATCGACACTCCAAGTCGATCGACCCGAAACGGGGACTACATCGGCTCCCCCGACTCGCAGGCACCTGCGATCACCCACCCTCCCCGCGGAGGCGATCCTTACCGCGGTTATCGTGCCCCTGATCTCGGCTTCGGCCGACGAGCCTCCTCGGCGCGGATTCGCGTTAGCCCGAGAACCGTGATGCCGAGGCCCATACGGATGAGTAGTTGACCGACCGCACGCTGAGGAGGCGCATGGAAGCAAGAACGCCCCGTCAGGTCAAGCTGGCCCGAGCGATGGCAATCGTTTTGCTGGCGAGTGCGTGCGGCCGAAGCGGCGGGCCGACCTCCACATCGACGCCCGGCCCGATTACGGCGCCAACTCGCGTTGAAGTGGCCACCCCCACCCCCGCGCCGGCCGGCCCCACCCCCAGGGCCAGCCTCGAGATCAATCTGCCATCGGAAACGGAGAACCTCCCGCTGGACCTGGTCGTCATCGACGCCGAGAACATCGCCCGTTTGGCCCCATTCCGGGTGCTTTCAGCTGAAGATCTGCCAGCCTCGATCTCCGACGCCGGCTTGGCCTACATCTCACCTGATGAATACGAACTGGCCGCCCACCTGGCCGATGGTCAGCTGATAGTGTGGAACATGGCCTCCGGCGCGGTGAGCGCGCGAGATCGGACCGTCAGTGCCCCGGATCCGGACGGTTTTCGTCCGGCGTTGGCGATTTCTCCCGCCTATGACGGGTACATTGCCACCTCAACCGCAAGCCCCTCCCAGGTGGGGGGAGGAACGACGAGCGCGGTCATGCTCTGGCTCCCGGATTTCACAGAATACCGAATCAAACCGCTTCAGGGAGTCATCCCAATCGGGGAGCTTGAGGGGAGTTCAGCCAGCATCACGAGCTTGGCCTTTTCTCCGGAAGGTGACCTACTGGCAGGGGCATTCAGCCTCGGCCCGGCGCAGTCTGGGTTGGTGAGGATTTGGAGCGTCGAAGACCAGACACTCATTCGGGAGATTGCACTTGAAGAGACGGCGAGCGCGGTCCGGTTCACCCTTGACGGGTCGTTGCTGGTCTGTGCCACCGGGCAAGACCTGGTCTACCTGGATCCAAGCACTGGGAGCGAGACCTCGCGTCGGTCCTTTGATTTCCCGGTCGCCGGCCACGAAATCTCTCGAGGCGGGGCTGCCATGGCGACCTGGGGGGAACACGTCGCTGTGGTGGAAACGGCCGACCTCGAGACCACGCTGGAAATCCCGGCGATCGAGAGAATGCGCCAGGTCGAGTTTTCCGCGGACGAAAGCCTGGCCGTTCTGGCCGATGGTGACCTGCTCCGCTTCTGGGATCGGTCCATCGGCATCGAGATCGCGCGCTTCCGCGGCCCTTCGGACTTCTTGGACGTCACGGTGTCTGACAACGGGCGGATCTACGCCACGATTGACGAGCAAGCCCGCGTCCTGCTCTGGGGCGTCCGCGGCGGCTATGAACTGGCGGAGGCCTCGGCCGGGATTTCCGCTGCCAACGCGGGCTCGCTGCAGAGGGCGGCCCAACTCTATGTCCCTGGGAGCTACCGCTCGCTCTTCTCGGGAAACTCGGACTGGCTTGCCTTCGGGACTTATGAGGGGATCTACCTGGTGGACCTGCCCAGCCTCCAGATGCGGCGCTTCATCCCTCAATCCACCGGCTGGGACGCGGTCTTCGGGGCCTCGGCTGATGCCCGCTGGTTCGCCTGGGTTGCCGAGACCGGCGTGGTCAAGGTCTGGGATCTCGAACTGGACGGCCTGGCTCATCAGATTACCGGCCTGGGTGATCGCATATGTGGCAGAGTCCAGCTCACTCCGCACGGCGAATTCCTGGTGACGCAGTGCGGATATGGGGTCAAGCTCTGGGATCTGACGACCGGCCGAGAGATCTATGCGCAGGATGGCGTCCAGCAGGTTCACCTGTCACCGGATGGTTCCCAGCTTGCCTTTGATTTTGGGCTCGAGGTGAGTATCTGGGATCGGAACACTCGGCGGGAGGTGCGCCGTCTGACCGGGTTCACAACCGCAGCACCGGTCACTACCACCAAGTTCTCTCCGAGTTGGAACGCCATGTACTGGGTTGCCCGCGTCGGCATGCAGTTCGTCGATGTCGAGAGCGGCAAATGGGGCCCCGAAGTGCCCTTTTCCTGGGGCGAGTTCTCACCGTCAGGCGACCGGATCGCTGCGGTAGAGGATGGATGGACCATGGCCTCGGTGGGTCAGGTACATCTGATCGACGTTCAAAGCGGGGATAGCCTGGCGGTCTTTGATCACCACGAAGATGCGATCGTGCGTTCGCTGGCCTTCTCGCCTGACGGGCGACTGCTGGCCACGGCCCTGAACGGGACGATCAAGATCTGGGACGCGCGGAGTGGCGAGGAGGTCGCCACACTCCCAATTGCAGGCACGGTTGAGGCGTTCTCTCCGGATGGACGCGTTTTGCTCACCTGGTCCGATGCCGGGGTGAGCGAGTTTTGGGTCGTCCCAATTGACGCTGTATCTGACTCAGAGGAGATCGGCGTTGCCACGGCGCGGTCGGTCGGAAAGATAGACAGTTTGGAATTGACGGAGGCGGCAACCGACGCGGTGTTCTCGCCGGACCAGAGCAATATCGCCGTCTCCACCGCCTCGGGCGCGATCTGGTATTGGGAATTAGCCGACGGCCAGGCCATCGAGGGTGTTGGGGGTCATGATGACTGGATCTACCATCTAGCCTTTCAGCCGGCGGAGGACAGGTTGATCAGCGTCTCCAAAGACGGCTACTTCCGCCAGAGGTACGGCCCTCAATCGTACGGCTCCGGCGTGCATGAGCGCGTGGGCGAGCTATCCGCGCTGGCATTTCTCCCGGATGGGAAGTCGGCGGTGACCGGCGGTCAGGACGGGATCCTGCGCTTCAGGGACCTGCCGCATGAAGGTACTGCGAGAGCGATCGAGGCCCATCCGACCTGGATCTGGGACATCGCGGTCTCACCAACGGAAGGCTTGATGGCCACCGCCTCCGCCGATCGCTCGATCAAGCTCTGGCGATTGGAGCTTGACGCCAGGGGGATCTACTCTGCCACGGAAGTCAGAACACTGACCGGTCACACCGCCACTGACTATGGTGTCGACTTTGCACCTGACGGGCGCACGCTTGCGTCGGCCTCGTGGGATGGGACCGTCCGCTTGTGGGACGTGAGCACCGGCTCTGAGCTCGCGGTCCTGAAAGGGCACACTGACTGGGTGTACGACGTGGCCTTCTCTCCTGACGGGGGTTTGCTCGCCAGCTCGTCTGCCGACGGCACGATACGCCTTTGGAATCCGGTAACGGGCGAGATTCTGGGCACCCTCGTCGGTCCCGGGGGCGGGATCAGGAGTGTGGCCTTTTCTCCCGATGGGCGCACGCTGGTCAGTGCCTCGGATGATGGCGAGGTCACCTTGTGGGGTGTGGTTCCGTAGGGGAGAGAACTCCGAAACGAGATCCTGGCTGCGAAGCTCAAGGAGAAAGCGTCGCTCCGTGAGCGCGATGTGGAGCCGGCTCGGCGATCGCGCGCCGCGCTGCATAGGAAACGTGTGACGGGACTCGAGTGCACATCGGATAAATGCCCGGAGCCGTCCGCTTAGTCCTTTCCGGCGGCTCCCTCCTCACACGCATTCCGTCGTTTTCCTACCACCCCCGCCAGGCCGTCCTCCACCTGCTGCGCCGCAGACTGCATCACCCGGTATCCTCGTTCCTCGATCCACTTGGCCCGCTCTTTGTCGCAGGTCGCTCAGTCAGGCGTGACATGCCTGTCCCCGTCGATCTCGATCACCAGGTTCGCCTCCGCGCACGCTCTCGGCAACATGTAAGATAGAACGCGTCGCCCCTGCGGAATCGATGATCAAACGGTCTATCGAACGATGCCGACGATTACGCTTTGAGTAGGAGGCGGGGCTACCCTACGGGGGACTCAACGCGAGGGAGCCGCTCGGCTCCCTCGCGTTAATCAGCGGGCCAATCTTCAGGCGAGGGCCTGGGAGGTTGTGGCGGCCTCGGCCTGCATCCGATAGCCGAGCAGAATCAGGCCGACGGCCGTCGCCGAAACCCCCAGGGCGAACGTCCAATCTTCCATCGAGCCGCCGCTCGAGTCGATCGCCGCGCTCACCCCGAACAGGACCGGGATAACCACCCCCGCCAACAGCGGGGCGAAGTTCCAGCGGGAGAAGACCCGTCGCCTTATCGCCACACCGCCATAGCCGGTCAGCGCAAGGGTCATCGTCAGGAGCCCGAGCGCCCAGGCCGTCCAGCCGAGTTCCGACGAGTTCATGATGAGCATTCCCCCAAGGGAGACGACTCCGCCGATGACGGCAATGAGCAGGAGCGCGCCGCCAACGCTTCCACTCCGGGTTCCGTACCCGGCTCGGAGTCCCAGGAGTCCGATCACAAAGAGGATCTGGCCGAGGACGATGCCGACAATCTGACTGATCTCATAGAACGCGTCGAGCCCCCCGATGGGGTCAGAGTAGTTGGTGTCGAAGCTGCCGAGGATCAGCCCGGCAGCGAACAGGACGGCCCCGGCCATGAGTGCCCAGCCGCTCCAGCGCACGAAGTTCTCACGGTTCATATCGATACCTCTGTCGATGTGCTCCTCGACCGACGTCCGGATCAGATCGAGCGAGGTGCGGGCCCACAGGGCAGCCATACCGGGCAGCCCGCCGCGCCGGGATTCGCGCTGACAGACATCGCGGAAAACCTGCGCCATGTGGGGGCCGTACTCCGCTCGAAACCGTTCCGGATAGGCGGCCAGGAGCCAGGTGTAGATTTGGACGGAGAGGTCGATCGAGGCGGGCGCCGAGTTTCTCTCACGCATCTTGGCCTCCGTCATCCTTCCGCTCGCTTCGCTCACGTCTGGATGCTCCGCGATCCGACCCCGGACCAGACGTGCTTGCGACGGGCGAGCGCCATCAGCCCGGCCATGCGTTCGGTCTCCTGGCGGAGGACCTTGCGGCCGAGCGCGGCAAGCCGGTAGTAGCGGCGTCGCTCGTCGTCGAGCGCCGGGTCGGGGCGGTCGTCGCTCTCCTCGATCAGGCCCGCGGCCAGCATGCGCTTGATCGAGCCGTAGAGCGTTCCGGGGCCCATCTGCACCCTGCCCTCGGTCATGTCTTCGACCTCCTGCATGATGGCGTAGCCGTGCTTCTCACCGTCGGCCAGCGCCAGCAGGATGTGGAACACCGCCGGGGTCAAGGGAAGGAAGCGCTCGGGTCCCTTTACGCCTTCCGCCATGGGCCACACTCCTGATACGGACATGTACATCTGCGCAGGATGTATCCGTTGCCGATATATTAGATCCGAATTCGGACTTGTCAAGTCCTAGTTTCTTCCGGGGAGCCGGGCATGCTGATGTGGGGCGAGCCTGAGAGGCGGAGAAGGTTGGTGGAAGAGGTCACGAAGTCAGAGATGGTGCGACAGCGACAAAAGCGCGGCGCCTACGGGTAGTTGCGACTCAAGGGCAGAAGATCAGCGGGCAGCGGCCGCGTTGGTCCAGAGCCTCGTTGATCTGATCGGCCACCATCGGGGGCAGGACAACTCCGAGATCCGGGCCGAATACCTGGACGGAAAGATCCAGAATCCGCAGCTCATACGTGGCACTCACCAATTGGCCATTCACGTTCTCGTATCGCAACGCAGCGGAGATCAAAGGTGAAGCAGTGTTGGGGGTCAGCGTCTCGGTCTCGGCCACGACCTCTCCGTCGGCGCCGCGGAACGTCACTTGGACTAGGAACCGGACTCCCTCAACGAACTGGTCCAACTCGTCGGGATAGGGATAGGTTCCGCAGATGACGGTGCCGGAGATGGGGCAACTCCCACTGAAGGTCCACTCGGTGCCGTGAACGTTGGTGTTGATCCTTCGCCCGTAGACCGTATAGGTCCCGCGGAACTCGCCTCGGTTGCGGGCGGCATTGGTGAGTGGATGGCGCGTGTCGGATTGGGCGCTCGCCACAACGACGATTCCCACGATCTTCTGTCCCTCGTCCAGGAACTCGATACGCCGGCCAGGATCCCGAGACTCGTACGTGGTGATGGTCTCTTTGAAGCCATAGGTCGCCGCGTTGTTTCCCGGGTTAGCCAGGACGTCCCCGGTTCCGGGAATCGTGCCGAGGGTTGCCGGGCGGGTCGGATCCAACTCATAGCCGTTGACCGTGTCGACCCGGATTTCGATCTCCTCGTGGCAGCTTCCCGTCGTTGTGCGAGTTCCGCCGGAGGAGCGACAGCCCACCTCGGTCTTGGTGACATTGCCCCCCCGCTCGTAAGCGCTTCCGATCGGCGTGATGGTCCACGAGATGACGCTCGGCAAGGGGCGAGCCTCCTGGATGGCGATCGTCCGCGTAGCCACCTGGCTTGCATCTTCATCCGAAGGCGCCGTCTGGAGCCGGATCGTCTGCGTCCCGATCAGGCCGCTCCAGTCGACATCGGCCACGTTTAATGCGACGAGCTCATCGGCCGCCGCTGTCACCGGCACTGCGACACCGCCGATCTGCACGCCAGGGGTCCCGCCCTGCGGCGCCAGACGTGCCCCCAAGAGCACGACCTCCTGGGTGCGGCCGATGATCAAGGTATCCGGGATCACCTGGAAGATCTGCGGGTCGGTGAGTTGCTCCACCTTGCGTCCCATGCCGGACCAGGTGAAGGCATATGCCCGACCCTGGGGGAGCAAGAGGGCGCCAAACACGAGGACGAAGACACCCATGCCCACAAGCGCGAGGCGGCGCGAAGTCACGTCGGTGGGAAGTCGCCGTGTGAAGAGCAACAGGGTGAAGGCCAGCAGCCCCACGGCGAGGATCACGATGACGATCAGAAAAGCCAGATTGAAGGCCGTCTTGTCAACGACAATCAAGGCACCGCCCACCGCAACCGCGACGATATCCTCCACCTGGGCCAGGGTCGTACGGACCTGCGTGGTGATAAAGCGCAGGTCTTCGAGGATGGTCTGGTTAAGATAGTCGAGACCTACCAGCAAATCGGACTGGAGCTGCTGAACAAGCGAATGGATGCGAAGGAGTTGCGATTGGGTGAATTCGTCCAGCTGATCGAGGGTCACGTCGAGCAGGTCTTCATAGGTCGCCCCCAGTTCGTCGATCAGGTCATTGAGCATCTCGTCCACTTCGGAGAGGACGTCCTTCACCTCGTCGGTGGCATCGTCGAGCATGCCGTCGACCAGTCCCTTGGCGAGGTAGGCCCCACCGATGACGGCGCCGACTGTCAACGGGTCGAACGCCTCCGGAGCAGCGGCGACAGGTTCGATCGTCTTGAGAATGGATGACGCGACAAGAAGACCTGCAAACACGGAGCGGGCGACCTTCGAGGTGAACACTACGTTCCTCCCGGAGAGCCGGATCACCGCGGCGGACGGGATCCGAGCAGGTGGTCGGCTGGCCATGTGAGGGGGCGGCGGGAGTGTCAGCGAGGAGCTTGTTTCCCCACTTTGTCCGAATATAGCTGAATTCTATCCCCGGGTCAAGCCGTGCCCTTCGCGCCCATCATCTCCTCGCACAATCTGCGTTTCCCCTCTACCAACCCCGCCAGGTCCACCTCCACCTCCTGCGCCGCCGCAGGCCGGATCACCCGGCACCCTCGCTCCTCAAGCCATCTGGTCTTCGCGAGGTCGCAATCCACCTGATCCCTCGGGCCGTGGCTGTCGCCGTCCATCTCGATCACCCGGTTCGCCTCGGCACAATAGAAGGCGACAATGAACCCGTCGATCGGATGCTGCCGCCGTACCTTGAATCCGAGCTGACGGCCCCTTACGGCCTTCCAGATCTTCGTCTCCGTCGGCGTCAGCCGGTGACGGAAGTCGCGCGAGCGTTGGAGGATGGCAGGGAGGATCCGGTGAGTCTTCGGGGGCTTGGGCGTGCGAGGTTTCTCCCCTTCGCGCACAAGGTCCCGGTGGTGTTCCGGGAGCATCCCGAGCAGAGCGAGGGACATCCCCGACCCTTCGTTGAGAATGCCGCAGTTCAGATTTTCCTGCAAGGAGATGTGAGTCGGTGACTATGAGTCCGCTCGAGGAGAGGAGCTCGAATCCCTTCGCGAGTCTTCAATGCGCAATGTCTTCGGCGGTGCGCATGTTGAAGCCGCTCCTCTCCCCTCCATCCCGCAGATCGCCGGAGCGACCAGGGCGTTGCACTAGATGCTGACCACACGGCGGCCCTCACTCACCGCCTGAGGTCTAAGTAACGCTGTCAGGTAGCCATATGAAGATTGAATAGAAGACAAACGATGAGTCACCCTCAAACTCCAGCCCGGGGAAGTCAGAGTAGTAGCACCCATACCGTGACGGACATGTGGATTGCCACCACCAGAGAGAGAACCTGACCCCGTACCCACCAATGTCAGTATCCGAGATGTAGTACTGGCCCCAGATGGTGTGCCAGTCATCGTTGAAGGCAAACAACTGATCGGGCTCCCCCGAGACAGACGTGCTTACAGACTGGTTGTAAGCTGTATTCTCCTGTCGCAGACTTGCCATGAATCCGGCCGGAAGTGCGGAATCCAACGCCGCCAGGTGGCTCTCCATGTGGTCCGATCTGACTTGGCTTGACTTGTCGTGAAGAACCTGCACCTCCATCGTCCCGTTATCCCACGTTTGCACACGTTCGTATGCGTTCTTATTGACCCAACTGAATCCTTTCAACCCGTCACCGCCTTCAATAGGAAAGCGTCGGTAACCAGCCTCCCTGAGGGCGGCCTCGATATCTGCGACCGTTGCGGGTTCCCACGTCGGCTCGGGCGTACTGGTCGGATTGGGGGTCCTGGTCGGGCGGGGGGTTGCCGTCGGCGGACGGGGCGTTGGCGTATTGGTGATGACCGGCGGGGGCGCGGTGTCTGTGACTATGACCACTGTCGGTTCTGGCGACCCGCAGCCAGTCAACAGCGCCATCATCGTTGCGAGAAGCAATTTCCTCATCATTCACTCTCCCCTCAGTAATCGGATTGCCGACTCTTGTCGGGATTATATGAATGCACTGCTCTTTGCACAATCGGCCCCTAAGGCCGAGATTCAATGAGGAGATCACAAACGAGGCATCTGGGCCGAACCACTCGGCTGGGAATGATCAGTGGTCAATCCGCGCTTCACACGCCCTCCGTATCCCCTTCGCGTACAAGGTCCCGGTGGTGTTCCGGGAGCATCCCGAGCCCCTCGACAAGCTTCATCCTGAGCGAAGCCGAAGGGTCGGGATAAACTCCGCGAGGGACACACCACCCCCGCCAGGTCTTCCTCGACCTGGCGCGCCTCAAACCGGATCACGCGGTATCCACGCTCCTCGATCCACCTCGTCCGCTCGGCGTCGTAATTCGCCTGATCCACTGGGGCATTGCTATCGCCGTCGATCTCGATGACCAGCTTCGCCTGCGCGCACACGCTGGGCGACACGAAAGGCAATCCGTGTCGCCCAGGCGGAAATCGGCGATGAACCGACCGATCGGATGCCGCCGGCGGATCTTGACTCCGAGCTGAATGGCGACGCCATCGTCCCCGGCGGGAGCTGACACCACGGGCACAATCGTATATATTCTGTATACGAATGACTACAAAACGTATACGGATGGGGTCGGTGCTCGAGGCCCTATTCACTTCCCAGGCGCGGGTGGCCGTGTTGGAGTTGCTCATCCTCAACTCCCTTAGTCGATATTACTTGCGTCAGATCGCTTCCCTGACCGGGCAGCCTGTTCGGGCCGTTCAGCGCGAGCTGGCGCGGCTGGGGTCGGCGGGCCTTCTATTCGAAACCGTGGAAGGCAACCGAAAATACTACCAGGCGGACCGCCAAGCGTCCGTCCTACCGGAATTGAGGGCGCTCCTCCTGAAGACGGCGGGCCTCGGGGGTTTGCTGAGACGTCACATCGAAGACCGCCGGGGCTCGATCGCTGTGGCGATCCTCTTTGCTCAATCGCCCGGGGGACAGACACCGCGTTTAGTGATGTCGACCTCATGGTGATCGGCGATGTGACCGGCAGAGAGATCGCCACTCTACTTGCCTCACCTAAAGAGACCCTCGGACGCGAGGTGAATGTGGTGACGATGACCGCGAACGAATTCAAGAAGAAGGTCGTCGAAGGGAATCCATTCGTGATGGACGTCCTTCGAGAGCCCAAGATCTTCCTGATGGGGGGAGAAGATGAGCTTCGAGAGCTTGCTGGCCGAGGACCGGCTGAGACGGCGTAGGACCCGCGCTGTGGGCAGCGCGGTCCTATGGCTGGAATTGGTAGAGAGGCGGGAAGTCTATCGAAGAAGACCGATGAGGTTCTCGCGGGTCAGAAGCCGGGCCTCGTCGGGTGTTTCAAGAAAAGGAACGACATCATCACGAATGACTCCCCAGTCGAGGCCCTCCAAACGCTGTCGAACTACACCGCGCCAGCCCTCGTGCGTCAGCGCCGGGTTCTTCCAGCCTGTCTGATGAAGAGCGTTGTTCAGAAGGGTCAGATTGGGGTTCGGCCAGTCTCGATTACTCAGATACCACAGAAGATCATACCAATCCCTGCCTTTGGCGTAGCGACGCTGCAACAGTGCGTGAAGCTTGCCGGCCAGGAGGGAAGCGCGGTCGTGGTGTTGCAGATGAAGCACGACATGCCGCCGGACGATCGTCGTCTCCAGCCCGGCGCCCAGCGGCGGGCGTGTGTCCACCTCCAGCTTGACGCTGAAGACTGCCTCCTTGTGGCCCGATAGGCCTAGCTCGTGAAGGAGCCCGCGGAATCGGACGAACGCGCTGTGGACGGCTTTCTGATCGTTGACCTTCAGGTCGAGCAGATATCCCTCCCTTTCGAACTCCACCTGAACGGCCTTCAAGTAGGCCCGGAAGTCGTAGCGGTCGGAGGGTCTCTCGAGGCTGAAGTCCAGATCTTCCGAGTGGCGGGGAAGGGAATAGAGAAACCGTAAGGCCGTCCCGCCATGAAAGGCGAGAGGGACCATGGCTCCATGCCGCTGCAGGCAGGCCAGCACTCTGGCTTGTAAGTACTCCCGGGCCAAGTTGCGAGCCTGTGCCGGGGAGGTGCTTTGGCGCACCAGGTCAGTCAGCAGTTCCTTCATCCGGTCCTGAACTCGACCCTTTCTTCCGCCGCTAGGCTGATGATCCTGTCCGCTGCCCTGCTCACCTTCGGCTTCCCGAAG
>Ga0209342_10003155_pt1 | contig 17405 bp, 9 predicted proteins | sample RifCSP16_2_FD_184023 | JGI IMG/M metagenome (GOLD analysis project Ga0209342, IMG submission 184023) | Soil microbial communities from Rifle, Colorado - Rifle CSP2_sed 16_2 (SPAdes) (version 2) | ecosystem: Environmental > Terrestrial > Deep subsurface > Rock core/Sediment | place: Rifle... | reverse complement strand
AACACCACCGAGCTTCTGCGTCCGGTGGACGAGGTCATCGCCTACACCAACATCGATCTACACCGCTCCAACTTCGTGGATGAGGACATGCCCGGCGTGGTCGAAGGCACCTCGCATGACCTGATCGCCGACGCCATGGCTGCCATTGGCCAGGCCCAGTCGTCGTCCATCCGCGGCTTCCGCTACGGCACCCACATCCCCGCCGGCGGTGCGATCACGATGGAGGACATCTATCACTACATCCCCATCGCCGCCAAGCTGGGCAGGACCAACAAGGCCTGCGGCGCCGACCTGAAGTTTGCGATCGAGAATTCGATCGGCGGCACTTTCCATCCCGATCCCACACTGTGGGTCGGTGGCTGGATGTTCGGCTACAGCGGTCTGACCTACAACGTGGACGGTTGCAGCGGCTTCATGGGCACCCCGGTGAATCCGTCACCACTGACCTTTGCCAATCGCTACCGGGCTTGGAACACCGCCCGCGGCAGCAACATCAAGGTCAATGGCGTTGCTGTCGACGACCTCGACATTTATGACAACCGCACAAGCAGCCCGACCTTCCAGAAGTGCCTGGCTCCTGATCGTACACAGCTACCACTTGGTACTCTGCCTGACACCCCCCACGACGGCTACACGGTCACCGGCTATTGGTACGCGGACGACAAGACCACCATCAACAACTGCAACCCGTGCCGTGGTCGCACGGTCCAGGTGGTGAAGACGGATGGCAGCATCGTCCAGGTCGCCGGCCCGGGCGCACCTGCCACGCCGCCCAACAGTCTGGAGGTGATGGACATCACCGAGGCCGTGGTCAAGTATCTGCGTGAGAACCTCAGTGGCGTGGTGACCGAGGCCAACACGCCGAGCCATCGCCTGACGGTGACGCGTCTGCCCACCATCAACCCCTACAGCTTCAAGCAGATCCAGCCGCTCAAGGGCGCCTCCTCGGCAACCTGTCCGGCTCTGCCGGCTCTGTAACTCAGACTGGCTTTGTTCAGTGACGGCCCGGCATCCGCCGGGCCGTTTTTTTTAAGATGTCGATGCGGTTTCAGGTCACGGCATCCGGTTTCAGTGAAAAGTTTTTTTGCCACTTCTCGAATTCCTGAGCCGGAATCGGGCGGCTGAAGATATAGCCCTGGATTTCGTCACAGCCGGGCTGCTGGAGCAGCCTGACCTGTTCCGCGCGCCCTGCCCTTCCTCTTTATCATGCTGATCTGGCTGGCCTTGGTGACCTACCTGCCGGAGCTTTCGCTGTGGTGGAAAAGCGTCTAAACGCCTCAAATCCCTGAAAATGGGGTATCCCCTTTTCGCCCATTCGCACCAGGGGTATGATTATTCTTCGATCACAACAACACCAGAGCCGAGGGGCAATAATAATCTGATATTTATCGGGGAGTGCGGAATGGACCTTGAGCGGCGCTCAAAAACACGCAAAGCAGTGAAGCAGGAAGTGATGATTGGTCACGAACTGGGTCACCGTCTGTGCAAGATCCATGATCTCAGCCTGAAGGGCGCCATGCTCGAATTGGGGTGGGGTGCGCTGACCCGCGACGTGGAGATCGAATTGACCATCTCATTGCCGTCCACGAAGGGCAGAATGTCTTATCGCTTGCCGGCACGGGTGGCGCGCATCACTCAGGAAGGCACAGCAATCAAGTTCCGTGAACTCGATAGCAGCACCCATGAAGCCATGCAACGCTACCTGCAGGAAGGGCGACGACCTGCCTGATTCTCATACCTGAACTGATCGATGCCCGCCAGCACGGGAGGACATCATCATCAGTTACTGAGGAAGTAACCCAAACTAAAAGGGCCGGCTTCATGCCGGCCCTTTTAGTTTGGCGTCCCCAAGGGGATTCGAACCCCTGTCGCCGCCGTGAAAGGGCAGTGTCCTAGGCCTCTAGACGATGGGGACAGAACTGCCGTGAGCCGTGATTCGAGAGCCGTGACTCGCGAATCGCCGTCAGTACCCGGTCACTCGTGTCCCTTTCGGATTACCGATCACGAGTCACCGATTACCGCTCACGAAAAAATGGTGGAGCTAGCCGGGATCGAACCGGCGACCTCTTGCATGCCATGCAAGCGCTCTCCCAGCTGAGCTATAGCCCCTTACAAGGCGCGGTACTTTACATGCCCATGCGGCGATGGGTCAAGCCGTAACCGCTTGTTTCCTTATGTGTTCCAGCGCCGCGTCGAGCCGTGCAAGCGTTTTCTCGCGCCCAAGAAGCGTCAGCGTCACATCGATCGGCGGTGAAACAGCGCGACCGGCGACAGCCACGCGCAGAGGTTGCGCGATCTTGCCGAGCTTGAGCCCCTGCGCCTCGGCAACGCCAGTGACCGCATTGTGAATTGACGGGGCATCCCATGCCGGCAATGCCGCCAGGCGTGCGCGCAATTCGATAAGCGGCTTTTGAGCCTCCGGCTTCAAATGCGTCGCCGCATCCTTGATATCGTATTCACCGATATCCTGGTAGAAAAACGCACTGTTGACGGCCATCTCGGCCAGCGTCTTGGCGCGCTCGCGCTGCGCCTTCACCACTTCCACCAGATCCGGCCCGGTAGCCGGGTCAATGCCCAGCTTGCCCAGATGATGGCTCAGGTGATGCGCCACATGCCGGGGATCGCTGTTCTTAATATAGTGCTGGTTCAGCCAGGTCAGCTTTTCGGGGTTGAATGCCGCGGCCGAGCTGTGGACGTTCGTGACATCAAACAGCTTGATCATCTCGTCGATGGAAAACACCTCCTGATCGCCATGCGACCAGCCGAGGCGCGCGAGGTAGTTGAGCAGCGCTTCGGGCAGATAACCGTCATCCCGATACTGCATGACACTCACGGCGCCGTGGCGCTTGGAGAGCCTGGCCCCGTCCGGGCCCAGGATCATGGGCACGTGCGCATACACCGGGGGCGTGACATTGAGCGCCTTCAGCATGTTCATCTGGCGCGGGGTGTTGTTCAGGTGATCGTCGCCGCGGATGACATGCGTGATACGCATATCCATGTCGTCCACCACCACAGTGAAATTGTAGGTCGGCGAACCGTCGCCACGCGCAATGATAAGATCATCCAGTTCACTGTTCTGGAATATCACGCGTCCACGAACCAGATCCTCGACCACCACCGCCCCGTCGAGCGGATTCTTGAAGCGCACGACCGGTGACACATCCGCCGGCGGGTGGGCCACCCCGTGGCGGCATTTCCCGTCGTAACGCGGCTTTTCCTTGCGCACCATTTGCTCGGCGCGCAGTTGCTCCAGGCGCTCTTTCGAACAGTAACAATGATAAGCCTGCCCTTCCTTGAGCATTTGCTGGATGACTTCCTTGTAGCGCGGGAAGCGGTGCGTCTGGAAAAACGGCCCCTCGTCGTATTCCAGGCCGAGCCAGGTCATGCCTTGCAGGATGGCGTCCACCGACTCGGCGGTGGAACGTTCCAGATCGGTGTCCTCGATGCGCAGGATGAAAGTACCGCCATGCTTGCGCGCATAGAGCCAGGAAAACAGCGCGGTGCGCGCGCCACCCACGTGCAGATAGCCGGTCGGGCTGGGGGCAAATCGGGTGCGGATGGTCACGGGAATAATATATGGTTGGAAACGGATGCCTATGGTAAAGAAAATCGGCGTCGATTTCAGCTGAATTGACGCTTGTTCCCCGCAGGCAGTAAACTTCCGCGCTCGTTTTCCCCACCGGGGCGATTAGCTCAGCGGTAGAGCACTGCCTTCACACGGCAGGGGTCGCAGGTTCAAACCCTGCATCGCCCACCATTAGTGTTGGGCGTGGCTATATAATCGAGGTGTTTACGCAACACAACCAGCGGCTGGAGCCACAGGGCGTGATGGCGCCGATAACGCAGTTCGCGGCATTACCGCCGGCAGAGCGCGTTAACGCTATGGCAGGTAACGTCAGTGGCGGCGAGCGCCTCTGCACGATGACACCACGTTGCTGCTAATCGAGCACAGAGGGTAAGCCGATATGGACACGGGAGAACGGATGATCGAGCTGCGCTTTCCCGCGCAGGCGAGCCGGCTTAAGCTGCTGCGCAGCGTGGTGCATGACGTTGCACTGCTGTGCGGCGGCAGCGACGAGACAGCGGGCAAGGTGGTACTCGCTGTCAACGAGGCGTGCATGAACGTCATACAGCACGCTTACCGCAACGACCCCAGCGGCGAGATCTCCGTCGAGCTGCTCAACAAGCATGGCCGGCTGGTGGTGCGCGTGCGCGACTTCGCGCCGGCCGTCGATCCCGCGACCGTGCGCTCGCGTGCCCTGGAAGACATCCGCCCCGGCGGCCTCGGCGTGCACCTGATCAACGAGGTCATGGACGAGGCGCGCTTCCTGCCGCCACCCGATGGGGTCGGCAATCTGTTCGAGATGACAAAAAAACTGGCGTGACAGCTACGACCCGGCGGCCTCGACGATTAACAGGGTGAGGTCGTCGTTCTGATGCGCCGACACGCCGCTATTGGCATCGAGTACCCGTCCGACCAGCGTGTCGAGGCGCTGCGTCGCGGGCAGGTGGTGCAACTCGTCGATGAGCCGCTGCACGCCAGCCGTTTCAAGCGGCTGCTCGCGCGCGACCCAGCACTCGGTTAACCCATCGGTGAACATGTAAAGTCCACCGCCGTTCAGAACGAGCTCGGTCTCCGCAAACTCGATATGCGGCAGGATGCCGAGCGGCGGCGCCTCGGTGGCAATTTCCGTATAGCGGCCGTCCGCCGCGCGGTACAGCGGCGGCTGGTGGCCGGCGTTGGCGAGCGTCACGCGGCCCGTAGCGGGATCGTAGAACCCGCCCACCATGGTGACGAACATGCCGCGCGTGACATTTTCGCAGACTTCGTTATTGACCATCGCGAGCAGTTTGCCGGGGCTATGATGCTCTTTTGCCAGGCAGTGAAACAGGCTGCTGGTCTTGGCCGTGAGCAGCGCCGCGTTCAGGCCTTTGCCCGACACATCGCCCAGAGCAAAGCCGATGCGCCCGTCCGGCAGCTCGAAGTAGTCATAAAAATCGCCGGAAACCTCCATGGCCGGGCGGTTGATGCCGACCACCGGAAAGCCCGCTTCGCGCGGCTTGGGCAACAGGCTGGTCTGGATCTCGCGCGCCAGCTCTAACTCCCGGCGCATGCGCTCCTGTTCCACCAGCGCCTCGGCCATCTTGGCGTTCTCGATGGTCACGGCGCCCTGACTCGCGAGTGTCCTCAGGAAATCCACTTCTTCGCGCGTGTACAACTGTCCGGATTTCTTGCGGCCCACTGTCAGCACCGCCGTGGCCCTGTCCTTGTACACCAGTGGCAGGACCAGCGCCGCTCCGAGATCCAGCATCGTCGGCAGGCAGGAATCGCGCGCCGTCCGGAAGCGCGGCGCCTCGATAAGATCCGCCAGAGTAATCGGCTGCCGCTCTCTGGCCACCAGCGTGAGCAATGCATCCCCGGCGGACAGGCACACGCTGGCCGATTTGTCCTCTACCGCGCCCGCGCGCCCGGTGCTGAAGAACGACTGACAGGACTCGCCCGGATTCAGCAGGATCAGGCCGGCGCCCTCGACCGCCACATGCACGCTGACGGATGACAGCAGCCGGGAGATCACTTCCGGCAACGTCAGCAGCGAGGCCAGCCCCTGGCTGATCTCGCTGACCGCGCGCTTGTAATCCACGCCGCCGCGAAAGAACAGGCGATCGACCATCGCCTGAATCCGGCGATTCAGCGGATTGAACAAAAAAACCACAAGGAGCGCGAACACCACCGGATACATCCCGTCCACGGCTGTGCCGCCGGTGCCGCCGAGCCAGAGGGCGCTGAAGGCGCCTTGGAGCGTTAAATATCCCGTGGCGACAATGGCGGTCATCAGGCCGTAACCGACGGCGCGCCTGATATAGACATCGACATCGAACAGGTTGTGACGAATGATGGCATAGGCGATAGAGAGGGGGAAAAAAACGAAAAAGACAAGATTGATCGTCGGACGCGAAATCGGATCGGCGTAACCTGACATCCCCGCGATCAGGTCCGCGGCCGGCACCAGGCTCGCAACCGCCGTGCCGAGCAGCACGATCCGGGAGCGGGCACGCGCCAAGGGGTCGGACGAGGACACGCTCGCCATGACGGTCGATACCAGGAAAACCGCGAGCGCCGCGATCCAATAGAAGTACGCCGCGACCTGCAATCCTTTCGGAACATCGGCATAGTGGGCGGAGTGAAACAACATCGCGGCCAGCAGCCCGGCGGACAGCAGGTAAGGCAGCCACATCCCCATGCGGCGGTTCCCGAACCACGCCCGCTCCACCGGAAATGCCTGGGCCAGATGCAAAACGGCTGCGGGAAGGAAGGCCCAGGCATAAACCAGCGCGGCCGAAAGCCACGCGGGCGACAGGCGACTGGTGAAGGAGAACATGATCCAGAGCGCGGCGTGAAACGCCGCAATCAGAAACGCCCAGGATGCTGCGGTCCCGGGCTTCATGGCATAGGCCACGGCGCCCATGACAAAAAATCCCACGGACAGCGTCCAAGTGAGCCCGAATCTCTCGAATGCGCGCGGCCATCCGGCGGAACGGTTGGGAACCGTGACGGTGACCGACTCTCCCGCGCGGTCAACAGTATAGATATTCTCTCCCGGCACGCCGCGCTCCAGCACGCGCTGCAAATCACTATAACGCGCGATCTTCAGGCCGTTGATCGTGACGATGCGGTCGCCCACGCGCAAACCCGCCTTATCGGCCTCGCCGTGCACCTGCGAGATCATCGTCCGATCGAGGTCAAAGATCACCGACCAGCCGAAGTCGGGTCCCTGGCTCCAGCGGGCGAGGTTGAGGAAATACAGGAGAGCGAGGGCGCTGAAGAACGCGATCAGCGACGCGAAACCGAGTACTTGCCACGCACCGGTGCGCAGCAACCGGACACTCAAGCGCCATTCGAGTTCCGGGGTCCCGGCAGTGGTCAATTGCGCGCTCGGGGAAGCATTCGGCGTCATGGCCAAACCGTATTCCGCGCGGGCGCGCTTCCCCGCCGGGAGACCAAAGCTAGGGCCACGGCGATGGAAGCCGCCAGCGCGCACGTGAGGGCGAACAGATCGCCATATCGGGTATAGAAGCTGGGCGCCGCCGCCCGGGGCACGGAAACGACCAGCGTGCCCGCGATCAGGGTATTGCCAGACCCATCGGCCAACCGGGCGCGGACCCGCCCCGCCGGGTCAATGATTCCGGTGATGCCGGTGTTCGCCACGCGCAGCAGGGACACGCGGTTTTCCACCGCGCGGAATATGCTCATCGCCAACAACTGCTCCGAGGCCGCGCTGCCGGAAAACCAGGCCTCGTTCGTGAGGTTGATCATGAATTGCGCCCCGTCACCGACGAACCGGCGAAACAGGTCCGGGAAGAATACCTCCCAGCAGATAACGACTCCGAAGCGGCCCCGCGGCAGTTCAAAGATCACGCGCTTCATGCCGGGGGCGAAGCGGCCCGCGCGCGGTACCAGCCAGCGCGGCCAGGGAATTTGCGGCAGCGGCAGATATTCGGCAAATGGCAGCAGGCGGATCTTGTCGTAGGAAGACAGGACCCTCCCCTCGCCATTCACCAGAAAAGCGCTGTTCAACATCCGCTGCTCCCTGCGTTCGCCGCGCACTATCTTCTCATGAGTGGCGCTGCCGAGGAGAATCGGTATTTTCGTCCGGCGGGCAAGGCCGGTGACAAAGCCGGCGATTTCGCGATCGGTATTGAAATAGCCGGTCGTGGCGCTCTCCGGCCAGGCGATCAGGTCCGGGCCCTGAAGCGCGGCGTCCAGCGTCAAAGCCTCGTAGCGCCCCTGAATCCGGCGGCGGAGCCGCACATCCCATTTCTCGTCCTGCGGGATATTGCCCTGCACTAGCGCCACCTTGAGCAAGGCGCCGTCAGCACGGGCCACGGCCTCGATCTGAGACCGGCCCCATCCCCAGGCGGCGAGCACCACCGAACCGGCCAGCGCCGCGGCCATCGCCACGAGCCATATTCTGCCGGCGGCGCCGCGCATTCCGTGACGATACGTGTCGGCCGCCCATAGGTATGCTTCGGCCAGAGCCACGTTTACCAGCACGAGGATGAAGGAAAGACCGTACACCGAGGTCAGGGAGGCAAGCTGCACGAAGGGAAGCGCGGCGTGCTGACTGAATCCGAGGAGGCAAAAAGGCGCCGCGAGAAAACCCAGATTTCCACGCAGATACTCGATAGCCACCCACAGCAAGGGCGCCGCCACAAGCAGGGGCAATCTCGTGCGCCGGCTGACGAGTGAATAGGAGAGCGCGAACAGCCCGGTAAAAGCGGCCCCGTAACAGACGAGCACCGCGAAGGCGGCGCCCGGCATCTGCGCCACCACCAGGAGCCAGCGCAGCGACAGGCCGACAAAAACCGCGCCCGCGAGAAACCCGAGGCAGAAAGCGCGCAGCGAACCTGCCCCGCGCAGCACCACGAGCAGGGGAACCAATCCACACCACGCGAGCCACGGTACGGCGGAGGGAACGAAACTCGCGGCAAGCAGCGCGCCGCTCGCCCCCGCCATGCCCGCGGCTGTCAGTACGCGCAACGACACTGACATGCTCGGTAACCAAGAGCGCCTAACAAAAAGAATCGAACCCGGCACTCGACCCCCACCCTAACCCTCCCCCTGCCAGGGGGAGGGAAGGGGAGAGGGTGCGACGCATCTCATTTTGTTTAGGTACTCTTAAGTTACGGAGGCCAAGTGCTCAGTCCGCACGCAAACCGCCTGTTCGGCCGAGTCACTCGCCCGCGGGAACGAATCCTCGGACGAGCAGCGATCCGCCATCGGTGACACCATAAACATGACAGGTTTGCGGGAGACGCGCTTCCCGCAAATCGAGTGGTGATAATCCCCCAATTACTGGCCAAGTCGCGGCATCAGTATGACATCGAATGTCACGGCGTTACCGACGGTTTTCCGACTTCCCACACCCATGATTTCAAGCACAATCCCCCCCAAGCCGCAGGAGGCAGGATTAAAGTTGCCGCTATCGATGCTGAGACACAGGCCCTGCAGATCGTTGCCCTTCACGTCCTGCAGCGGTACCCCTCCTGAAGGGATGACCAGGTTCGTAACCGCTAAAGAGCAACCCGATTGACCGAACTGCCCGACGGACCCGTCGGTTGAGACCAGAAAAGCCGGTTGGCCGACTCCGTCATATCCCGCTTGCAGTATGACCGTTCCCTGGTACGGCGGCGGCTGATAGGCCGGCGCGCCAGCCGGACACGCCACGACGCCCTCCCCACTGCCGCCCGAGAACCCCCCTACCGCGACCTGGGCCAGACCGCCCAAGGCCAGGGCCGCCAGGGCCGCGGTCAGATGTTTTACTTTGAATTTGACTCTACTCATCACGCACCTCCACGATAGTTGGTTAACACCGCTGAACAAAACTTTTTTGACTTCATGCCCCACCGCGCGACGGCTAAAAGAAAATGCTCAGAGTCAGGGAGACAAACTCGGATTTGGTCGAGTTGTTTTCCCCGGCAAACCGGTTCCGATAGGAGAGGCCCGCGAGCAGCGGCACGCGCGCCTGCCCGTCCCGGAACTTCCCGATCGTGGAGTAGGTCACCCCCACGAGCCCGACGTGACTTTTCATATCGGTTTCATCCTCGAGCGCGGAGTAGGCCAGGCCCATGCTCCCGCTGACTTTGTCCTTGCCCTTGGTCGTGTAGCGATAAGTCAGGGATCCCGCCCATTCGCGAGAAAACGAATATGCGCCTGTCAATTCGGTTTCGAACACATCGCCCAAGTCGCGCTCCACGTTCTCCTTGTTCGCCGTGATCGGCAGGTTGGCGCTCGCGGGAACGCGCAGTGTCTGATGGTCCTCCAGTTGCCAGTCGTATCGCAGCGTCGCGTTGAGGGACCACTTGTCGCTCAGGCGGTAATCGCCGAAAAACCGGAACAGCAGATCGGTCTGGCCATCGCCGAATCCGAGATCGGTGAGGTCGTCCGGGTCGTCCACCTCGCCGGTCGGAAGCCGCGCCCCGGCGCCGAACGCCAGCCGCCACTGGCTGTCCTCGTGGAATTTGTACTTGGCGAGCAGGTCAATGTCCCCGCCGTTACCCTTGAAACTCTCGAAGCGCTTGTAGCCGAAACCGGGGACATCCACGGTGCCGTCGCCATTCACGTCGAGCCCCGCCCCCAGAAGACTCTGGACATCCTCGGTCGTCAGCGGCACGGTGCCTAGAACAGCAAGAGGCACGATGATGCCAAGCGCTGGATTTTTCCCAACGTTGGCCGTCGAGGTATCCAGCGTGGCCTCAACCCGGTTTTCGGTCCAGTTGTAAGGCACATTGATGCCCACGGATAACCTGTCCGTGACGCCATAATTGAAGCCGAATTCCCACCAGCGGTAGATGAAGCTGAAGTCCACCACCGAACGCCCGATGCTGGCCCCTACGCCGGGAAAAAACGGATCGAGGGGCGCCAGCGCCGGAAACACCGTGCTGTTAAGATTGGCGTTGTAGTTCGCGTCAATGTCCTCGACCTTGCCGTTCGGGTCGTATCGTTCGGTAATGTCGAAGTAGTGATAATACGTGGCGCTGGCCGACGATACCCCCTTCGGCAGCACCTGGGCGCTTTCCGCGCGGCTGGTCGAGACATGCCAGGGCAAAATCCAGGCCGCCATCAGCAAGACGGCCATGCGCACCCGCGGTCCCCAACCTGGGCAATGGTGTTTCATGGGTTATTTTTCCTTGGGTGGCTGCTTCTTGCCGCCGACGAATGTGCCGGGATCCTTGTCATGGCCCCAGACGCCTAGATTTTTCTGTGCCGCCAGCGCCTTCGACAGTTTCACGCCGATCCATGTCTTTACAATCGTGCTCTTGCCCTTGTGCGTGACGCGGTGGGTGACCTGCGTGTTTTCCCAGCGGGAACCAACATCGGTCACGGTGAACTGTACCGCCTGCGTACTCGAACTCACCGTTGCATTCAGACTTGAGTAGTCCGCCACGAATCCTTCCGGCGGGGCCACCGACGTGCTGACGCCCCAGTCGCCGGACGACTCGAAGACAATCGGGTAGAGTTCCTGACTGCTGTCCCACAACACGAATTCCGGCTCGAAGATCAGCAGTTCGGAGCCGGTAAGACGCGTGGTTTTCGCCGGGACCTGGGTTTTATCCGCTTTTTCGATGACCACCAGGTGTTTTTGCAAACTGCCCGTCTGCCAACCGGTATCGTCAGCCCCGATGGGCGAGCCGATGAACTGGAAATCCGGCGACCCCGCGTTTCTCCCGATCACGACATAGTCATCCCTGGCGATGCCCGTGAACACCGCCGCGCCCTGCGCATCCGTGGTGGTCGAGGCCACCGGCGCGATATTCTCCCACACCAGCGCGTAGGTCTTGTGGTTGACGGGCTGGAACTGGGCCGCCACCGCCGCCTTGCGGAACAAGCGCAGCGGCAGGTTCTCGAGGGGCGTTTTCTTCGTGCCGGGATTGCTTCCCGGACCGGTCGTGATCTTTTTCGCCGTGACCTTCAGCGAGGCTGTGACGGGGGCTTGCAGCGGAACGATTTCGAACGCGACGGCATTGGACTGCAGTGGATCGAATGACGCGTAACCGGGATCGTCGAGGAAGGCGTAGCGCTTGCCCGTGTCGGGATCCACAAGGAAGCTGGAGAAGGTGACGAGCGGCGCGCTGACGAATGCCCGGTACGCACCCGTTTGGGAAAGGTCGTAGCTGATCCGGGCATCATCAACGATATACGATACTTGCCCATCCGGGAGCGGCAGAATGACTTCTACTTCCACCGCCTCCTTGCCCTGAAGGTAAAAGGGCGGGCCGGGCTCAACCCCGCCGCCGAGGTTCCTGAACCGGATAACCTTCTGGTCCGGGCCGATGAAGGTGAGATCGAAATCGAAACGCCGTTCAAAGAATCCCAGCGGCGCGATGACGGAGGCGCCACTGTCGTTCGCCACGCGAATCTCGAGTTTGACGGGCTCGCCCACGAGGTAGCTGGTTTTTGTCGTCAGCAGGTTGATTGTGACCGGGGACTGGGCCAGTGCCGAACCCGATACGAACGCGAGGAACGCGCACAGGAAGACGCTTGCCAGCCCGAACAGTTTTTGCCGCATGCCTGACATGGCCATTCTCCTCAGAACTCGGTCTTGTTGTGGATGTAGAGCTGGCTTCGAGCGGTGCTGCCGAAATGGCCGGCCCGCGTCCAGTTGATGCTCGGGTTGTACATCAAGCAGGTCGAATCCGCCGTGTGGTCCGTGATTCCCGCGGCGTGGCCCATTTCATGGAGGATCGTATGGATCTGCAGCTCGTCGGGCAGGTATTCGCCCGTATCGCGCGTTGCTGGATTGAGATTGGCTAGCAGCGCATCGGCCACCAGGGGCAGCTCGACACGGCCGTCACCGTCGGCATCGAAGATGCTGAATTGGTGTCCGGCCCGGTAGAGTCCGGCGCCGAGCGAAACACTCTGCCAACTGGTTCCGATCCGGTCGCCATCCAGAAGACCGTTTTTCCTCAGGAAGTCCTCGGTCTTTCCCTGGGAGGTCTCCGGCCCGACACCGTTCTCCAAACGGTAGTCCTCGACCCGGCTCGATGGATCGAGCAGGCCGACATGACCGGGATTGAGCGGGTTCGTAGTTTCGTCGAGATACGGGCGGTTAAATACATAATGCATCAGGTTCTGGTGATAGGTGAAGGTGCCGCGCCGGGTAACGCTACTCGCGTCCACAAAGATGGCGTAATCCGTGGGGGTGCCGATGTAGCTCGCCCCCTTGACGTCCCATTCCCAGTTGCGGAACGCCTTCTGGTTGATGTACGGCGTGGCCGCGCCCACCAGGGTCGAGGTATCGGTGAGGTTGTTGGTAACCGCCAGGATGTCCAGATTCGGCGGCTCGGTGGCGTTCGAGAACGACAGCATGCCGGTGACATCGTGCAACTGGATGCCCGCCTCGGCGAACGCCGACTGGCCGCCGGGGCTGATCGCGTTGTTGGGGGCGACGGAGAACGGCAGGACATCGAGCGCCGTGCTCGCCGGACAGGAGTTGGCGAAGTTGACCCCGCGCACGAACAGGTCCTTGTTGACCGGACTCAGCCGCGCGTGCGCACCGGCCGCGCCGCTGCAATTGTTCGCCTGGAACAGGATGCCGCGGTACTCCTTGAACGCCGACAATCCGTCGCCCAGGGCCTGGCTGCCGAGACTCGTGTCCCGGTCTATGTCGCCATCGAGCTTCTGGGCGTCGAATGAGTGGGCGTTGGCGGGATTGAAACCCTGCAGCTGGTACAGGAGCTCGAAGGCATTGGGCAGGAAATCGCCATCGGAGTCCAGCGGCCCCTTGAACGTCCCTGAGACCGCCTGCCCGCCGGCCGTGGTCGTGACGGTGAGCGTGGCCTCACCGCCGTAATCGAAGGCGTACAGGACAACCCGCGCGTCCACGCCCGGCGCGACGGTCTGCGTCGTCGTGCCCGGCGTCGGCGCCAGACTGTAGTCCGGGGCACAGATCGCATTGACGCAGACCTCGGTGTCATTCGTTGCCTGTCCAGCGTAGGCCGTGCTCGATAGCGTGAATGTGACATTTCCGCTGAAATTCACCGGACTGCCATTCGGGTCTCTCAGCGCGGCCACGACGGTAACGCTGCCGCCCGGCGCGGGCAGCCAGGTCGAGGTCACGTCCGTCACGCCCTGAAGGATCTTGAAGACGATCGCGTAACTGCCCGCCGGCAACAGCGGATTGGGGTCGACGTCATCCCGCAGCCCGTCTCCGTCGGTGTCGGGATTGGTGGGCGAAGTCCCGAGCGCCGCCTCCGCGGTGCTCGACAAGCTGTCGCCATCGGCGTCGGCGTCGCAGGCATCGCCCGTGGCATCGCCGTCAATGTTGGACTGACTGGCGTTGGCCGTCAGCGGGCAGTTGTCGGCGCCGTCGAGCACGGTATCGTTGTCGTCGTCGGCGTCGCAGGCGTCGCCCGCGATGTCGCCGTCGGTATTTTTCTGATCCGCGTTGGCGATGGCGATGCAGTTGTCGGCGCCGTCCTTGACGCCATCGCCGTCATAGTCGGGATTGGTCGGATACGGGTCAATATTATCGGCCAAGCCGTCACCGTCGCTGTCGGTGGTGCAGTTGGTGGTGCAGGTGTTTTTGGGAGCGCCGCCGGCGTACGCCGGGTCGCAGGCATTCCCCACGCCGTTACCGTCGCTGTCGAGCTGATCCGGGTTAGTTATCGTGGGGCAGTTGTCCACATTGGCGCAGCGGCCGTCGCCGTCAATATCGTTTTCCGAATCGAGCGGACAGGCATCGACGTTGTCCAGCACGCCGTCAAGGTCGCTGTCGTCGCAGACATCGCCGATGCCGTTCCCGTTGAAATCCGCCTGCAGCGGATTCAATACCGCCGGGCAGTTGTCCGCGAGGTCGAGCACGCCGTCGCCGTCCTGATCCTGGCAGGCATCGCCGATGTTGTCGCCGTTGCTGTCGAGCTGGTCGGGATTGGCGACCGCCGGGCAGTTGTCGGTGGCGTCGGGCACGCCGTCGCCGTCGGCATCGGGGGGCGGAGGCGCCGAAGCCGCAGGGGACAGCTTGGCGACGAAGGCGTCGGAACCCCCCGCGTTACCCGTCTGAAAAGGAGACGGTGATCCCGCCACGGGGAAATTCGCGGACGTCGTATATCCGGCCACATAGGCGTTGCCTGAACCGTCCACGGCGATGCCGTTGCCGAATTCAACCCCGCTTCCGCCAAGAAAGGTGGAGTAACTGAGAACAGAGTCGTTGTTGATAAACGAAACGAAAACATCACCCTGAAAGGGACCCGCCGGGCCGGCGAAGGCTTGGAGGGAATTCACCGTCGGAAAGTTGGCCGAACTGGTATGACCGGTGATGTATATGTTGGATACGCCGTCTACAGCGATGCCCAGCCCTTCTTCATGGTCGCCGCCCCCGAGGTAGCTGGAATAAAGGAGAACGCCAGTGAATGGGAATGAGTCATATTTCACCACGAAGGCGTCTGCCCCCAAATTGTAACTCGCGTCGAAAGCACCGAGGGTGGTCGGAAAATTAGATGAGGCGGTCGTCCCCGTCACGTAGACAACGTGAGGACCGCCGGGGGGGTTGCCGGGCTCAACGGCAATGGCGGTGCCCTCGTCGAATCGTTGACCCCCCAGATATGTGGAGTTTCTAAGAAATCCACCGCCGGGGGGAAATTGCGTTATGAAGGCGTCAGCAAAACCGGAAGGATCGCAGCCGACACACGATCCATGAGAGGGCTGCAAGGCGTTCAAGGTTGTTGGGAAGTTGAGCGAATCAGTTCTCCCCGTCACATAGATGCGCCCGCTCCCATCCACGGCAATGCCCCTGCCATAGTCGTTATCGGCCCCGCCCAGATAGGTTGAGAAGGTCAGCGTGTCTGCAGTTGAGTTAAGCACCGCCACAAAAGCATCAAGCCCCCCCGCAAGAGCCCCCTGAGTCGCATTCACCGTGACAAGGTTGGTTGAGTCGGTATAACCCGTCACATAGGCATTGCCCAGGCTGTCAACGGCAATGGAGTATGCAACGTCTGCACCGTTGCCACCAAGATAGGTGGCGTACACTATCAAACCGTTCGGCTGGAATTTGGCGATGAAGGCGTCCGATGAGCCGCCGCCGTATATCGGCTGAAGGGTGGTCAGCGCCGGACAATTGTTCGAGTTGGTAAATCCGGTCACATAGGCGTTGCCCATGTTGTCCACGGCGATACCCGTTCCGAATTCGTCTGCGGCGCAACCCAGATAGGTCGAGTAAACAAGCGCGGTCCCGTCCGGAGTGAGCTTCGCGACAAAAGCGTCATAACCTCCCTGTATAGTTGGGAACAAGGGAAAAGCCGTCGGGAAGTCGGTCGAATAGGTATAACCTGTCACGATGGCGCTACCGAGAGAATCCACGGCAATGCCCTTAGCATATTCGTCACTGCCGCCACCCAGATACGTCGAATAGACCAACGAATAGACCAACACCGGATCAACGATCAAGGGGACGTTTCTGTCATAGGCCGCGATTTCGTATCCGATCCTTTTCTTCCCGAGCAGCCGGTAGCCGCCGGCGACGGTGATTTCCTCGCCGCCGATGCGCTGATAGATGCGCGGTTTCGCCTGGTGAATCGCGCCGCCCGCGACGCGCAGGATCAGGTCGCCGCGCGCGTCCAGTTCGAGCCCGTCAATGCCCTTGAACTCCTGCACGATCGCCTGCGGGTCGGCGCCCGGCGCGACCACGAAGTCGTATTCGAGCTGCCGTCCGTTGCCGTAGAAAACCTGATCAATGCCGGGGTAAACGCCCTGGTACTCGACACGGGCGTAGTTCGGGATACCGGTGCGCCACTTAGCCGGATCATTGCCGATGTAATAGTTGCTGAGGGTCGGAAGCGCTTCCGCGCCGACCACCCGGGGGGAGCGGTTGCCGCCGACCAGTCTCATGCGGACGATGGCCGACTCCGCGCCGGCGGCTTGCGGCGCGGCATGCCCGGGCGAGGCGTCCGCATCGCGCGGCTTGCGCGGCTTGACCAGCGCGAGCACGGCTTCGGTCGGAGTGAGGAACAGGGTGTGCTGCGGCCCGCGGGAGAGGAAACGCACGCGCTTGTCCGTCTGCCCACGGTTGGCCTCGAAGCGCAGCGGCAGTTTCCCGTACGCGTCGGCCACGGGGGCCTGCGCCGCGGCGGTTGGCGTGGTGGGAGCTGATTTGGGAGATGCTTCAGGCAGCGCGGGCCGGGAAGAGCTCGTCTCCCCCGCCACCGACACTCCACCTGCCATCAGGAAGAAGAGCGAGGCCAGCGTGCAAAACCATGCCCTGAACCCGCCGTTCGCCGAACGGGCCGCCCCGGAGCCGTCGCGAGGCGGTCGCAGAAATGCAGGCAGGCCAAAGAAGGATATGGAAGTATTTTTAGTGGCAACACCCAGCCACCGCGATGCGGCGGTTCCCGCTTCACCCATTACGGCCATGGTTAACCCCCCTCCTGGGTAGTACAGCGACTTGTTGTTTTTATGGTACGCACGGCACACCGGGAAAGCCGGCGATCGTACCTGTTATTGTGTCCGTACTTGAGTGCGTGAGACGTCGCTTCCCACCCACTCCACGCCTATTGATTCTTTACGCCTTGATTCTTTTGCGTCGTCCTTTCGGCAAACCTTTATATTTTATATGTAATGTATCGCGCATTCTTTATCAGAACGCTGACGATGCGTCAAGCAAATAGCGATGTCACACTTTGCCGATGCGTAAAGATTTATCTCAATGAATCTCCAGACTGTTAATCGGTATACCTCAATAAAATCAAATCTATATGTGGAGAAGTGAAGTTTCTGCTCTAAATGAACGGCGCCGTCGGGCATCAAAACCAAGGAGGGCAGCAAGGTAGTGTTCGCAGCGATCGAAGGCCGTAAGCCGCTTCACCGAGCTGGCCGGGCAATACGATGTGCATCCCGATCAGATCACGCAGTG
>Ga0209342_10003151_pt1 | contig 17419 bp, 13 predicted proteins | sample RifCSP16_2_FD_184023 | JGI IMG/M metagenome (GOLD analysis project Ga0209342, IMG submission 184023) | Soil microbial communities from Rifle, Colorado - Rifle CSP2_sed 16_2 (SPAdes) (version 2) | ecosystem: Environmental > Terrestrial > Deep subsurface > Rock core/Sediment | place: Rifle... | reverse complement strand
ATCGCGTGCAGGTGTCCCTTCGCTGAGTTTGGTGTATCATTGACCGTATGACCACCCCAACGCGCATCCTCGTCATCGAGGATGAAGACCGCATCCGGCAATTCCTCCAGCGCGGTTTGACTTACGAGGGCTACCGGGTGGAAGTGGCCGCCGAAGGCCAGACGGGGCTGGCGCTGGCCCGCGAGAACCCGCCCGACATCGTGATCCTCGACTGGATGCTGCCGGGGATGGATGGCCTGGAAGTCTGCCGCCGCCTCCGGCTCGGTGGGCCTGTCCCCATCCTCATGCTTACCGCGAAAGACTCGGTGAGCGACCGCGTGCAGGGCCTGGACGCCGGGGCCGACGATTATCTCGTCAAACCCTTCGCCTTCGACGAGCTGCTGGCCCGGCTGCGCGCGCTGCTCCGGCGCGCGGCCCCGACCCAGCCGGAGGTCTTGCGGTTCGCCGATCTTTCGCTGGACACGGGGACGCGCCAAGCCTTCCGCGGCCAGCGGGCGATTGACCTGACGGCCAAGGAATACGAACTGCTCGAGTTGTTCGTGCGCCATCCCCGGCAGGTGCTCACCCGCGAGCTGATCTTCGACCGGGTGTGGGGCTACGACTTCGGCGGGGAGAGCAACATCATCGAAGTGTACGTGCGTTATCTGCGGCAGAAGACCGAGGCCAGCGGCGAGCCGCGCCTGATCCACACCGTGCGGGGCGTGGGCTACGTGCTCCGGGAGGAGTGAGCGCCGGCCGCCGTGGCTCTCATCGGCTTCTCACGGCCGGTTCACGCCGGACTCCATCCCCTGTGACACACTGGACCCGGCGTTAGCGCTCGCCGCTACCGTCGGGAGGCCCCTATTCATTCTTCGCCTGTGTCTCTCCGCCTGCGCCTGACGCTCTGGTACTCGACTGTCCTCGCCGGGGTTATCTTCCTCTTCGGCGTCATCGTTTACACCATTCTCTCTGCCAGCCTCATCGGCCAGATTGATCTCAGCCTCAAGGCGGCCGCCGAGGATATCATTCGAGCGAGCAGCGTCAGCCAGGTGCTGGACATCCAGATCGTCAATATCCCACCCGACCTGGACCGGTTCGGCGGGCCGAACGTCTACGCTCAGGTGTGGAAGACCGACGGCACACTGGTCAACCAGTCCGGCAGCATCGGCGCCTATTCCGATCCGTTTGACGCGCACGGACTGGCCGAGAGCTACCAGAGTCGCCGCGATGCAGTGGTGCGCGGCGTCCACCTGCGCGTCTTCACGCTTCCTATCATCACGTCCGGGGGCACTGTGGTCGGCTATGTGCAGACCGCCTCGCCGCTGCGCACCGTGGATGTCGCTAAGAGCATCCTGTTGATTGTGCTCGTCGGCGGCGGGGTGGGGGCCGTGGCGCTGGCCGCGCTCATCGGCTGGTTCTCGGCGCGCCGGGCGCTGGCCCCGCTGGAAACCATCACCCAGACCGCTCTGCAAATCACGCGCGCGGACGACCTCTCGCGCCGCATCCCAATGGCCGAACCGCCGCAAGATGATGAAGTCAACCGTTTGCGCATGGCGTTCAACGAGTCGCTCGAGCGGCTGGAGAAATTGTTCAACGCTCAGCGCCGCTTCCTGGCCGACGTCTCACACGAATTGCGCACCCCATTGACGGCCATCCGGGGCAACGTGGACTTGATGCGCCGGATGGGGGAGGCTGACCCAACGTCGCTGGACGCGATTCAATCCGAGGCCGAGCGCATGAGCCGCCTGGTGGGCGACCTGCTTTTGCTGGCTCAAGCAGAGTCAGGCAGCCTGCCTCTGGCGCACGACCTCGTTGAGCTGGATACGCTCCTGCTGGAGGTCTGCAGCGAGGCGCAAGTGCTGGCCGCTGGCGTGACGGTGGGCATTGGGGAAATTGATCAGGCGGTGGTCGTCGGCGACCGCGACCGGTTGAAGCAGGTGATTTTGAACCTGGTGAGCAACGCGCTGAAGTTCACGCCCGAGGGCGGGCGCGTGACGATGGGGCTGGCGCTCGCCGCAGGCCAGTGGGTGCGGCTGACCGTCACCGACACCGGGACGGGGATTCCGCCGGGAGAACTGTCGCACATCTTTGACCGCTTTTACCGCGTGGACAAGGCGCGCTCGCGCACTCTGGGCGGCGCGGGCCTCGGCCTCTCGATTGCAAAGCGGATCGTGCACATGCACGGCGGGAGGATCGAGGCCTCGTCCGAGGGCATCCTCGGCCGGGGTGCGACGTTCAGCGTGTGGCTGCCGCTCAGCCAGGCTCGCTCCCCTGCCGAGACCCGGAAGCCCGTCGAGAGGAAACAGGAGCGGGCCTGAACTGATTATAAAAACCCGGTTTATGTCAGAAGCCGGGTTTCTGCTTTTTGAACCAAAATGTGCCAGTCAGAAAACAGCAGGTGCTTCAACGACACCCTCCTATTCTCCTATTCCCAACTCCTCTGCCGCATTGGCGCACAGGCTCGCGCCCCCGGCTTTCAGCCATTCCTGCAGGCGCGCGCTCGAAGACTGGCCGCTGACCGTATCTTCATAGATGCCCGTGCCCCAGTAAAAATAGCGTTTGGTCTCGGCGGGCCAGAGCGAGCTATCCCGCCCGATCATCCCGTGCCCGCCGTTATACCCGGCCAAGGCGAGGCCCACGTTGCCCCCGGCGCGCTCCAACCCCAACGCCAGGTAGGCCATGCCCCGGGCCGCGTTCGTGTCGGGGTCCTGCATGTCGTCCTCGTCGGCAAAGTGCCAGGGCATGACCTGGAACAGTCCCTGCGCGCCCGCGGAGGAGACGGCGCTCGGCAGGCCGCACGACTCAATCTGCATCACGGTTGCGACGAGGTTGGGGTCAAGCTGATAGGCGTCGGCCCATCCGACAATCTCGTCCGACCAATACTGAACTTCCCGGGTGAAGACTGGGGAGAGAGTTTGCGCCCCATTCGGTTGGCCGACTCTGGAGCGGAGCGGCAAGGGTAGATTTTTAGTGGCCCCCTGCATGACATTCACCAGATACCACCCCATGATCATCGCGAACACAAAAACCTCTACAGGGATGAGGCGGACAATCCAACGCTGTGACATGACGATTATCCTCGAAACGACGTGTAAAGCCTTTACACTCTACAACAAAAGTCTTCTTACACCAATACGTACCTCCCCTTTATGCAGAACCTCCCGCTGGCTGTTTTTCCAGCGGGAGGTTCCGAACACGCCTGAGCGGGAATTCACTGCCCCGCATTAGTTGCGGTCGCGGCCCGAGGCTTCGGAAGCGCGCTGGACGGTCGGGCGGTAGCCAGTCGTCGCGCCGGACGTATAGGCCGGGTTGGCCGACGGCTTGGGCGCGGGGCGCACCGCCGGGGCAGGGGGCGCAGCCGGGCGCATCGCAGCGGCTGGGACCGGGCGAACCGGAGCGCGGTTGGAACGCTGATCGTATTCGTCGTCGTCCTCGTCAGCGCCAATTGTGTACGACGGGCGGCTCACCGTCTTGGGCGCGGGTCGGGGCGCCATCGCTGGGGCTGCCGGACGCGCCCACTCTGATTCGTAACGGCGGAGGGTCGTCTCAGCCTGACTGAACAGGCGCTCGCCGGCGATGGAGAATGTGCCGATCATCAGGATGCGGATCAGCCAGACGAGCAGGGCGACGAAAACAGGGACGATGGTCAGGAGTTCATCGTGACCGAGGATTTCGTTGCCCAGTGACTGGTGGTTGAGCAGCGCAATGGAGACGCCCCACCAGGTGAGCGTGGCGTTCATCGTCGCAGCAAGGAACCACGCGCCCAGGAGGTACCAGACTTCCAGCCGCTCGGCGCGGCCCTTCTCCGGGGTGAACAGCCGGGCGATCCCCGCGAAGTCCATCCCGCAGAACGCGATTGAGAGGATGACTGCCCAGCGCAGACCCAAAAAGCGCATGTCGCCGAGCAGATCGCCGAGCGCGAACTCGGTGGTCGTGTAATTGAAAAGCTCAAAGGCGAGCAGCGCGCCCATCATGATTGATCCGAAAATCATGCCGCGCGTCACCTTGTAGCTCTTGAAGAGCTGCACAACCCTCTTCCATAGGGCGTAACTGGGGCGGTTCGTGCTGGTGTACATAGGGTCTCCTTCCGAGGCTGATTTCACAGCCTACCATCGGGCGGGTACAATCTTTGCAATGATATTAGTACAAATGTTCTAATTTGTCAAGTACTTTTGTTCTAATTTTCAGGCACCACCAGATATGGCGGTTTGGCAGGTTAAAGGCGGGGCAAGTCCAGCAGTAGGACTTCCAGCGCGAGGCGGGTGTTGACGTTCTTCTCAAGAAATCCCGATGTTTTGCTGATTTCCACCAGAATCCGGCCCGCTGCGGCTGGGGGGATGGCGTTCGCGAGGGCCTGAATCTGGCTCTCCCGGTCTGGATTGTTCAGCGGGGCAGTGGCGCGGGCGGAGGCGAGGAGGACGTCACGCCAGAAGCTCAGCCACAGGTTGAGCGTCTCCTGAATCCGGTCGAGACTGCCCTCGCGTGAGAGGCGCTCGGCGTAGGCGAAGCGCTCTACACGAGAGGCGCGCAGGAGGGCGGTGAGATCGTCCAGTTTTTGGGCGCGGGCGTCGAGGGCAAACTCGTCGGCGCTCATGCGGGCGGCCCACCCCAGGCGGCCCCCCGAGAGGTGGGCGAGTAGCTCGGCGCGGTCGGCGGGGATGAGCCAGCGGGTAATGAGCGCCTCCCGGACGGCCTCCAGCGGCAGGGGGCGCAGAGTGAATATTTCGCATCGGGAGACGATAGTGGGGAGGAGGTCGTCGGCGCTTTCCGCCGTGAGCAGGATGACGACGTTCGCGGGCGGCTCTTCGAGCGTTTTGAGGAAGGCGTTCATCGTCTCGACGTTCGCGGCGTCGAATCGCAGCAGACGAGCCACGCGCCGCCGCGCCTCGACGGGCTTGAGCACGAGATCATAGATAAGCTGGCGCACCGGCTCGATCTTGATTTTTTCGGCCCGGACGCGCTTGCCGCTTTCCACGGGGGCGATGGTGAGCAGGTCGGGGTGCGCCCCCCGCGCGGCCAGCGTGCAGTTCCGGCACTCGCCGCACGGCGTGTCAGGCGATGAGCAGAGCAGGGCGCGGGCGAACTCGGCGGCGAGCGTGCGCTTGCCCACCCCCTTCGGGCCGGTGAAGAGATAGGCGTGGCGCACACGGTCCTGTGCGAGGTCGCGCTGAAGCATTTGCACGGCCCACGTGTGGCCGATGACGTCCCAGGGCATGGGGACGATTTTAATCGAAAATCCCAAAGTCCCAAACCCCAAAGCCATTGCCAAAACTCCGTGCCCTAGTTTATAATACACTCAACGGGCGGTTAGCTCAGTTGGTTAGAGTGCCGCGTTGACATCGCGGAGGTTCACAGGTTCGAGGCCTGTACCGCCCACTTGGTGGCAGTTGACTGATAGCCGATAGCCCATCGTGGATTCGCCATCAGCCATATGCCATCAGCCATTCGCTATACGCTAAACGCGACGACCGGGACGAGTAGTTGCGATGCGCGGCTTCAGGGAGGCCAGGGCCAGAGACTGTGAGCCGGGCCAGCCGAAGCGCGACGAAAACCCCCCGCGAGCGTGACCCCCAAACGGAGGACAATCTGGCAGATTGTCCCCGCGCAGTAGGGTGAACGGGACGGCCCGTTACAGCCGCCAAAGATAGTCACGTCGTCTTGTAGTCGGAATGTCCGGTGGTCAGCAGACCACTTGACTGCCTGACCACCGGACCACTTGACTAAATTGGGTGGAACCGCGTGAGTGCTTCGCAAACTCTCGCCCCAAGTTTGGGCGGGAGTTTTTTGTTAATCGGCAGGCAAGATGCCACACACCCATCTGGCGCTGGACGACGCGAAGGAGCAGGGGGCATTGTTCTGCAATAGGTTGATGGAGAGCTTGCGTCAATAGCTGGCGCGGTTCTCAGGAGGAATGATATGACCGGCGACAGCACGACCATCACTCTCAAGCGGCCCGGTTGAGACCATGTATCTCCGCCGGAGGCCGCGCTGGCGGGCAGGCAGCCGCCTGCCCCTACCGCATCGTCCGGCGGGGAGTCGGCCTGGCGGCTCCTGGCCACTGATTACGGATCACTGACAACTGGTCACTGATCACTTCTGAAAGGAGCCGACCATGAACGACAATCAAAGCCTTCCTGAACTGGAAGCCCGCGTGATCGTGGTGTTGCCGGTTGAGGACCAAATCGAACTTGAGTGGGCCGGTGTGAACGATTGCGGCGCGCTTGGCCCAAGCCGCGAAGAGCCTGAGTTGTTTTATCAGGACGTGGAAGCATGACCTTTACCCCCGACCCCTGCCCCCTCTCTTGTCCCCAAAGGACAGGAGAGGGGATGCAGGGGGTGAGGCAGGAGAAAATACAATGGCTGAGAAGAAAGCAGAACGCTACGAAGAATCCGAGTTCTACAAAATCCGCCACTCGTGCGCGCACATGATGGCGCAGGCAGTGATGGAAATGTTCCCCGGCGAGGCGCGCATCGCCATCGGCCCGCCGATTGAGGACGGTTTCTATTACGACTTTGACCTGCCGCGCTCGCTCACACCCGAAGACCTGGAGGCCATCGAGAAGCGTATGAGCGAGATCGTCGCCGGGAACCACCCGTTCGTGCGCAAGGAAGTGAGCGCGGACGAGGCGCGGGCGCAATTCAAAGACCAGCCGTACAAAATCGAGCTGATTGACGGCCTGGAGCAGGGCGGTGTGGACGAGTACGGCACGGCTTCGCCAGCGATTCAGGAAAAGCCGGTCATCTCGTTCTACACGCACGACACGTTCACCGACCTGTGCCGGGGGCCGCACGTCGAGCACACGGGGCAGGTCAACCCGGCGGCCTTCAAGCTGATGAGCGTGGCGGGGGCCTACTGGCGCGGCGATGCCAGCCGCCCACAGTTGCAGCGCATCTACGGCACGGCGTGGCAGACGAGTGAAGAACTGGAGCAGTACCTGTGGAAGCAGGAGGAGGCCAAGAAGCGCGACCATCGCAAACTGGGCAAAGAACTGGGCCTGTTCTACTTCTCCGACGACGTCGGGCCGGGCCTGCCGCTCTTCACGCCCAAAGGCGAGATGTTACGCTATCTCATGGAGTCCTACGTGCGCGAGACACAGGCGAAGTACGGCTACCAGCACGTGTGGACGGGGCACATGGTGAAGGAAGCCCTGTACAAGAAGTCGGGCCACTACGACAACTACCAAGAGGCTATGTTCCCGCCGATGGAAGACGAGGGCGTGACTTACCGGCTCAAGCCCATGAATTGTCCCAGCCACATGACGCTGTACAACGAGATGGGCAAGCACTCGTACAAAGAGCTGCCGCTGCGCTTCGCCGAGTTCGCCACGCTCTACCGTTACGAGAAGACGGGCGAGTTGAGCGGCCTGACGCGGGTGCGCTCAGTCACGCAGGACGATTGCCACGTCTTCTGCCGCCCCGACCAGATTCAGGATGAGTTCAGCCTGTGTCTGAACCTCATCCGCGAAGTGCTCAACCGCTATCAGTTCAGCGATTACTACGTGCGGCTCTCGCTGCGCGGCGAAGGCGGCAAGTACGTGGAAGACTCCGAGAAGTGGACGCAGGCGACCGAAGCGCTGCGGGCCGCGCTCGACGCGAACGACGTCGAGTACGAGGCCGTCGAGGGCGAGGCGGCGTTCTACGGCCCGAAGGCGGACTTCATCGCCCGCGACGTGCTGGGGCGCGAATGGCAATTGTCCACAATCCAGGTGGACTTCATCCAACCGGCCCGGCTGGGGTGCGAGTACGTCGGCGAGGACGGGCAGGCCCACACGCCGGTCCTCATCCACCGCGCGGTCACGGGGTCCACTGAGCGGTTCCTTGGAGTGCTCATCGAGCATTACGCGGGCGCGTTCCCGGTGTGGCTCGCCCCCGTGCAGGCGATGATGATTCCGGTGGCCGACCGGCACATTCCCTATGCGCGCGAAGTCGCGGAGAAACTCAAGGCCGAGGGTTTGCGCGTGGAAGTGGACGAGCGCCCCGACCGGATGCAGGCCAAAATCCGCGACGCGACGCTGCAGAAGATCCCGTACATGCTCGTCGTCGGCGACAAGGAAGCAGCGGCAGGCGCGGTCTCGGTGCGCCTGCGCTCCGGCGAGGACTTGAAGGCGAAGACGCTCGACGAGTTCGTCGCGCTGGCGAAGGCGGAGCTGTAGTCAACGGATGTAGCGGATGTAAACGGAATGAAGGGCGGCGCAGCGAGCGTCGCCCTTTTTTGTCGCGTTTGCCCGATTTTGGGCTATACTCTCCTCATCGTTCAGAGTGGGCGGATTCCCTCGTGATCGGTGCAACCCTCCACAACCGCTATCGCATTGACGCCGAACTGGGCCGGGGCGGCATGGGCGTCGTTTATCGCGCCCACGATCTCCTGCTCGACCGCGACGTGGCCGTGAAAGTCCTGAGCGAGGCGGGCCTCGGCACGGAAGGGCGCGCGCGTTTGCTCAACGAAGCCCGCGCCGCCGCCCGACTGGATCACCCGAACATCGTCTCAGTCTACGATGCAGGTGAGACGGACCTCGCGGCGGCGGGCGGGGCAGGCGCCGCGCCGTTCATCGTCATGCAGCTCGTGACCGGGAAGAGTCTGCGCGAGATCGGCCCCCTCTCGTTCCCACAGGTCGTCGAGGTTCTCCGCCAGTTGTGCGAGGCGCTCGACCACGCCCACACGCAGGGCATCGTCCACCGAGACATCAAGCCGGAGAATATCGTCGTCGCCGGCGCGGGCGAGCGGCTGATCCCCAAGTTGATGGACTTTGGCCTGGCGCGTTCGCGGAACGCCTCGCGCCTGACGCAGGAGGGCGTGCTGGTCGGCACGGCCTTCTACCTCGCGCCCGAGCAGGCGCTGGGGCAGGAGGTGGATGGCCGCGCGGATTTGTACGCGCTGGGCGTGGTGTTGTACGAGCTGGCGACGGGCCGCCTGCCCTTCACCGGCGACGACCCGTTGACCGTCATCACACAGCATCTTCACGCGCCGGTCACGCCGCCGCGCACACTCAACCCGGAACTTCCGCTCGAATTGGAGGCGCTCATCCTGCGCCTGCTGAGCAAACAGCCGGGCGACCGCCCGGCCTCGGCGCGCGAGGTGCTGGAAGCCCTGACACCCGCTCAAGCCCAGTCGCCCCTGCCCAGCGGCGCCGTCACCTTTCTCTACACCGACATCGAAGGCAGCACGCCGCTGTGGGAGCGCGACCCGGAGGGGATGCGCGCGGCGCTCGCCCGGCACGACGCGATCTTGCGCGAGGCCATCCGGGCGCACGGCGGGCAGGTGTACAAAGTCATCGGCGATGCGTTTCAGGCCGCCTTTACGGACCCGGTGCAGGCGGTTCTCGCAGCGGCGGCGGGGCAACAGGCGCTGGCGGCGGCAACGTGGGGCGCGATTGGCCCGCTGCGCGTGCGGATGGGACTGCATCGGGGCGTGGCCGAAGCGCGCGGCGCGGATTACGCCACGACTCACACGCTCAATCGTGTAGCGCGGGTAATGTCTGCCGGGCATGGTGGACAGATTTTGCTCTCGCTCGACGCGGCGGATCAAGTGCGTGAACATCTGCCGGAGGGCGTGGGCCTGCGCGACCTGGGTAAACATCGCCTAAAGGGCCTCAGCCAGCCCGAGCATCTCTTTCAAATCGTCGTGGACGACCTGCCCGCTAACTTCCCGCCGCTCAAGTCCACTCCGGTCGCGCCCTCGACCCGTAGCGAAGTCTTCTCGTTGCTCGACCACATCGTGCGCGGCCGCCTGGTCGGTCGTGAGAGCGAACTGGCCGAGCTGGAGGGATTCTGGAACCGGGCCGAGCGCGGCGAGGGCCATCTCGTCCTGCTGTCGGGCGAGCCGGGCGTGGGCAAGACCCGGCTGGCCGAAGAACTGGCGGCCTATGCGCGCCTGCGCGGGGCGCTGGTGCTGGAGGGACACTTCCATCCCGAATTGGGCGTGACCTATCTGGGCATTCGCGAGGCGCTGCGGGATTACGTGCGCTCGCTTCCGCCTGAACAGGCGCGCGCGGCCGTCGGCCCGACCGCGCCCGAACTGGTCAAGCTGGTGCCGGAGGTGGAAGCCATCGTCGGGAGTGTGACGCCCAATCCGCCGATGGGCGAGTTGGAGGCCGAGCGCCTGCGGCTGTTCGACCACGTGACCCAGTTTCTGATGCGCCTATCGGAAAGGGCGCCCATCCTGTTCGTGCTGGAAGACTTGCATTGGGCCGATGGCCCCAGCCTGCTGTTCCTGCACTTCCTGTTGCGCAACACGCGCAAGGCGCGGCTGCTCGTGCTGGGCGCCTATCGTGAGACCGACCTCGACCCGGTGAGGCCTTTCTACGAAACGCTGTTGGGCATGAACCGCGATCGCTTGTACACGCGCGTGGCGCTGCGCGGCCTGGAGGCCGAAAGCGTCGCAAGGTTGGTGGGCGCTCTGTTGGACGGGCCGGTGGAGGCCGGACTCGCCGCCGCCATCGCGCGCGATACGGAGGGCAATCCATTCTTTGTTGAAGAGGTGGTCAAGGGGTTAGTGGAGCGCAACGGGCTGCGCCTGGAAGACGGCGTGTGGAGGCCGGTGGGTGAAGCGGAGCACTACATACCGCAGAGCATCCAGATTGCCCTCGGCAAGCGCCTGGAGGCGCTGTCCGAAGACGCGCGCGCCACGCTGACTCGGGCCGCCATCCTCGGGCGCGAGTTCCATGTGGGTGTGCTCTTGAGCCTATCCGATTGGGACGAAGACAGGCTGCTGAATGCGTTGGACGAAGCCGCGAAGGCGCAACTCGTTGCCGAAACGAGAGCGCGCGGGAAGGACACGTACCGCTTTTCCCACGCATTGCTGGCGCAGGTGGTGTACGAGGGTATCAACACCCGGCGGCGCGCACGCTTCCACCAGCAGGCTGGCGAGGCGCTGGAGCGGGTGCACGTCCGAAGGTTGGACGATCACATCGAGGCGCTGGCTTATCATTATTCGCGAGCGCCGTCGAGCGCCGCGGACAAGGCCGTGACCTACGGCCTGCGGGCGGCCGAGAAAGCGGCCGCCGTGTATGCGCACGATCAGGCTATCCGCCACTACACCGAGGTGCTTGAGGCGCTCGCCGATCTGGACGACCCGGCGCGCGAGACCCAGGCCTGGGAGCTGATGGGCGACGCGAAGTTAAGACTGTACTACGTCAACGACGCCCTGGCAGCCTATGAACGCGCCCTGGCCGTGTTGGATCAGGCAGGCCTGGCAGAGGGCCAGGAGCATTGCCGGTTGTCATATAAGCTGGGCGAGCTGATCGCCAAGGAGCAGAAGGACCCGCGCCGCGCGCGCGAGCATCTGGAACGCGCGCTGGCCAGCTCCGCCGCGCTGCCGGACAGCCCGCAGCGGGCAAAGTGCATGGCGGCCCTGGCCGTCTGCCTGGTCCAGGAAGGCTCGTTGGTGGAAGCGCAGGCGCAGGCGCAGAGCGCCTTCGAGCTGGCCGAGCGGCTGGGATACGCCAACGGCGTGGCCAGCGCCTGCGGCGCGCTGTGCAGTGTGCACGAGGCGCGGGGCGACCTGGCCTCCTACGCCCGGGTCTCCGAGCGGCAGGTGGCGGCGCTGGGCGAGTGCGATGACTTGTACGGCATCTTCAACGCTTACGGCAACGCCTTGTGGTCCAGTTGGGGGCGCGGCGATTATGCCCAGATGGAGCGTTTTGCGCTGGCCGGCCTGGAGCTGTGTCGGAAATTCAACGCGCCGGGCTGGGAGGGGACGGTCCTATCCGCTTACCTGGCGTTTCTCAACAGCCAGGGGCGCTGGGATGAAGCCGTGCGGCATGGCGAGCGCGTCCTGCCGCTTTTCAATCGCGTGGGCTGCAGCTCGTGCTTCATGTACATCTTCCTGAGTCTATGCGAAATCGAGGCCAGGCGCGGCCGGCGTGAGCAATCCCGGCAACACATGAACAGCGCCCTGGACATCCTCTCACAGCTCGAACGCCCTCCGTCGGCGGCGCTCAGGTGGCGTTTCTTTGGGCACATGTTCCTGGAAGAGTGGGAAGCGGCCTGGACGCTGGTTGAGGAGGCGCGGGCTGCCGGCTATCCCGACACCGACATGGCCTCGGTAGCGGAGTTCTTCTGGACCTGGCGGCTCCCCGAAGCGGCGGCCCGCGCGGGGCGCTGGCCCGAAGCAGAACGCCTGGCGCTTGAGGCGCTGAAGCAGTTTCAGGACGCGGGCCTGCCGGTGGGACTGCCGCCCTGCCATTTCGGGCTCGGTCTGGCTCTGGCCGGCCAGCAGAAGTGGGATGAGGCATTGGCCGAGCTGGAGCAGGCCCATGACGGTTATCGAGCGCTCGGCCATAAGTGGGATAGCGCCAACACCCAATACGAGATGGGGTTGGTCCATGCGGCGCGCCAGAGCGAGGGGGACAAGGATAGAGCGCGGCAGCGCCTTGAAGAGGCTCTGGCTGCCTTCACGAGCCTGGAAGCCCGGCCGGGCATGGACAAAGTCGAGGCGGCGCTGGGCCGGCTCGACTGAGCGGGTGCAAACGGTGAGACCTTCGCGGTCGCCTCGGAACGATCACCTATGAAGGGCGTAACCCTCCAAAACCGCTATCGGATTGAATCTGAGTTGGGCCACGGCGGCATGGGCGTGGTCTACCGCGCGCACGACACCTTGCTTGATCGCGCGGTGGCCGTCAAAGTCCTCAGCGACTCCGGCCTGGGGACCGAGGGCCGCGCCCGCCTGCTGCGCGAAGCGCAAGCCGCCGCCAAACTGGATCACCCCAACATCGTCGCCATTCACGACGCGGGCGAGGCCGGCGGCGCTCCGGGGAGGATTTGAAGTCCAAGTCACTTTCCAGCTTTCCGCAACAGATTTTCTACCCATTGCTTTTCGGCTTCGGTCAACTCGGGCGGGGGCGGGGGATTTTGATAATTGAGCCGCGCCTGATACGCGCCCCGCCGATAAACCTCCTTGACCAATGCGCCCAAATCCAAAGGCACATCGGGATCGGGTTCGAGTAACGGCACGGGCAGGATAGGCAAATTATGGTTGAGTTGAATGGGCCACACCTCCACCACCGGGCGGTGCGTGGCGCGGCTTAAGGTCACGTAATACGGCGCGTAGGGCACTGGTTCTTGCAAAGGTGAGCGTTCTCCGCCGCGCAACAAATCAATGTCATCCCTCCATTCAAACCCATGCTCAAACTCGCCTATCCCCAAACTCCCACCGTTGACCAAACCGACGACTACCACGGCACGCTCGTCCCCGACCCCTACCGCTGGCTCGAAGACACGGACTCCCCCGAGACGCGGGAGTGGATCAAAGCACAGAATGAACTGACCTTCTCGTTTCTTGAAAACATCCCGGCCCGCGCCCGCATTCGCCAAAGGCTGACGGAGTTGTGGGACTACCCCAGGCGGCAGGCTCCCCTCAAGCGCGGCGGGCGCTACTTTCAACTCCGCAACACCGGTCTGCAAAATCAGGACGTGCTGTACGTCATGGAGGCGCTCGACGCCGGGCCGCGCGTTTTGCTCGACCCCAACGCGCTTTCTGAAGACGGAACCGTCGCGCTGGTCAATTGGGAAGTGAGCAAAGATGGGCGCTTGCTCGCCTACGCCGTGAGCGCGAGCGGCTCCGACTGGCTGACGTGGCGCGTCCGCGACGTGACCACCGGCGTGGACCTGCCCGACGTGATCGAGTGGAGCAAATTCTCCGGCGCGTCGTGGCTCCCGGACGCCTCCGGCTTTTACTACTCGCGCTACGACGCGCCCACGCCTGGCGAGGACTACACGGGCGTGAACGACAACCAGAAACTCTATTTCCACCGCCTCGGCAAGCCGCAGGCGCAGGACGCGCTCGTTTACGCCCGGCCCGATCACAAGGAGTGGGGCTTCAACGCCGAGGTGAGCGACGATGGGCGTTACCTCATCGTGCATGTGTGGCAGGGGACGGACGTGCGCAATCGGCTGTTCTACAAGGATTTGCAAACGGATGGGACGTTTGTCGAATTGATCTCTGAACTCGAAGCCGGGTATCAATTCGTGGGCAACGACGGCCCGGTCTTCTACTTCCGCACCGACCTCGACGCCCCGCGCCGCCGGCTGATCGCGATTGATACCGCCAGCCCGACCCGCGAGAGCTGGAGGACGCTCATCCCGGAAAGCGCCGACGTGCTGGAGAGCGTCAAGGTCGTCCACAACCAGTTCGTCGCGCTCTATCTCCACGACGCGCACCACCAAATCAAGGTGTTCAATCTTGACGGCGCATCTGCAGATGAGATCGCGCTGCCGACACTCGGCTCGGTCACACTCAACTACGCGCCGACGCTCACCGGCAGCCGCGAAGACGGCGAGATGTTCTACGCCTTTCACTCGTTTGTCCATCCGGTCAGCGCCTATCGCTACGACTTCAACGCGGGCGCGAGTGACCTCATCTACGCTCCGCCGATCAACTTCGACTTTGAGCCGTACGAGACCCGGCAAGTGTTTGTGACGAGCAAGGATGGCACGCGCGTGCCAATGTTCCTCGTTCACCGGCAGGACCTCGTACGCGATGGAAACAATCCAGCCCTGCTCTTCGGTTACGGCGGCTTCAACATCTCGCTCACGCCCACCTTCCTGATCAGCCGCCTCGCCTGGCTGGAGATGGGTGGTGTGCTGGCCGTCGCCAACCTGCGCGGGGGCGGCGAGTACGGCGAAGCATGGCACAAGGCCGGTTCGCTGAGCAACAAGCAAAACGTCTTCGACGACTTTATCGCCTGCGCCGAGTATTTGATCGCGGAAGGCATCACCGCGCCGCCCAAACTGGCGATAGAAGGCCGCTCGAACGGTGGGTTACTCGTGGGCGCGTGCATGACGCAAAGGCCGGATCTGTTCGGCGCGGCGCTGGCGCACGTGGGTGTGATGGACATGCTCCGCTTCCACAAGTTCACCATTGGCTGGGCGTGGGTCAGCGACTACGGTTCGTCGGACGACCCGGAGCAGTTCAAGACCCTGCGCGCCTACTCGCCCCTGCACAACCTCCGGCCCAGCGCACGGTACCCGGCGACGCTCGTGACGACTGCGGATCACGACGACCGCGTGGTCCCCAGCCACTCGTTCAAATTCGCCGCCGCGCTGCAGGCCGCGCAGGCCGGAGACGCGCCCACCCTCATCCGCATCCAGACCAAAGCCGGACACGGGTTCGGCAAGCCGACGGCAATCCTCATCGAAGAGCAGGCCGACCTCTGGGCGTTTCTGGTGGAAGCGCTGGGGATGGGGTCAACGGATTGAAAAGATTACAGCCCTACGAAAGGATAAAGGATGGTGACTGACTCACTGCGTTTGATGTGCATCTTCGCTCACCCGGACGACGAAACCCTCGGATCGGGGGGCACGGTGGCGAAGTACGCCGCCGAAGGAGCGGAAGTCTATCTGGTGACCGCCACGCGCGGCGAGCGCGGGTGGTTCGGCGCTGAACAGGATAACCCAGGGCTGGAGGCGTTGGGCCGCCTGCGCGAAGCCGAGCTCCACGCGGCCGCCAGGACCCTGGGCTTGCGCGAGGTCGCACTCCTGGACTACTTGGACGGCGATCTGGATCAGGCAGATCACGCCGAAGTAGTCGCGAAGATCGTGAGTCATCTGCGCCGGGTGAGGCCGCAGGTCGTCATCACTTTCCCTCCCGATGGTTCATACGGCCACCCGGATCACATCGCCATTTCCCAGTTCACCCAGGCCGCCATCGTGTGCGCCGCCGACGCGACCTACGGCGACGCACGGCAACTCCCGTCCCATCGCGTCTCCAAGCTGTATTACATGGTGGAGGCGAGAGCGCTGGTGGACTTTTTTGAATCACTCATGGGGGGCAGCATCACCATGCCGGTGGATGGCGTCGAGCGGCGGCAGGTGGCGTGGGACGAGTGGGCCGTGACGACCCGGATTGACGCCTCCGACTACTGGCGCACGGTGGTACAGGCCATTCTCTGCCACAGGACCCAATTGCCCTCCCTGGGGTCGGCGGTGGACTGGCCCGAAGAAACCCACCGGAAACTCTGGAGCGCCGGGACATTTTACCGCGTCTTCAGCCTCGTCAACGGAGGGCGCACAGTCGAGCGCGACCTCTTCGATGGCTTGCGCTGAACACATAAGCCGCAGTCGGCCGGGAAGGGTACCCCCGGATTTAGGCTATAATCCGTCTCAGCCTGTGCCCCATGACTCAGCCACCCTCCGTTGACCGTTTGGCGCTGCTTTACCGCGTCGCGCAGGTTTTTAATTCCTCCCTCGACCTCGACGAGGTGCTAAGGCGCGTGATGGACGAGGTCATCACCGTCACACGCGCCGAGCGCGGCTTTTTGATGCTGCGCGACGCCAACGACCAGCTGGCTTTCCGCGCGGCGCGAGGGATGGACCAGCAGACGATTGGCGCGCCGGAGTTTCAGATTTCGCGCAGCGTGGTGGAAGACGTGGCGCAGGAGGGCAAGCCGCGCCTGACCAACGACGCCCAGAGCGACGCCTGGCTCCAGAAGCGCCAGAGCGTCGTCGGCCTGCGCCTGCGCTCCATCCTGTGCGTCCCGCTGCAAATCAAGGGGGCGACGATCGGCGTCATCTACGTGGACAACCGCCTGCAGGCGGGCATCTTCACCAAAGACGACCTCGAATTGCTGACCTCCATCGCCTCCAGCGCCGCGGTCGCGATTGAAAATGCGCGCCTGTATCAGGTCGCGGTTGACAAGGGCCGCCTGGAGCGCGAGCTGCAAGTGGCGCGTGAGGTGCAGGCCAGCCTGCTGCCACGGACGACGCCGCGCCTCGCGGGGTGGGAGTTCGCCGCCCGCTGGCAGCCCGCGCGCGAGGTGGCGGGCGACTTCTACGATTTCATCCCCGGCCCGCACGGCCACGTGGGCCTCGTCATCGCCGATGTCACCGATAAAGGCATGCCCGCGGCGCTGTTCATGGCCAACACGCGCAGCCTCATCCGCGCCAGCGTCACCAACCCGTTCCAGCCGGCGGACAACCTCACGCAGGCCAATCAGCTCATCTGCGCCGACGCCAGCCACGGCATGTTCGTTACCGCGTGCTACGCGCAGATCGCCGCCGACAGCGGCGCCATCACCTACGTCAACGCCGGGCACAACCCCCCGCTGGTGTGCCGCCCGGCTCAGGGGGAGGTGGCGAAGTTTGCCCGCACCGGCCTGCCGCTGGGTGTGGATGCGTCGCTCAAGTACGGGCAGCACACGATCGGCCTGCGCCCCGGCGACTTCGTGTTGTTCTATACCGACGGCATAACCGACGCGCTCAACGTGCGTGGGGAGGAGTTTGGCGAGGCGCGCTTGCGGCAGGTCCTGCTGACGCATCGCCAGGCCCCTGTGGATACGATTGCCACGGCGGTGGTCGAGGCCGTGAGCGCCTTCACCGGCACGGGCGCGCCGTTCGACGACATCACGCTCGTGGTGGCAAAAAGGGTGTAGGTTTATCAACGAATAGAACGGATGCTGATTGTAAAGAAATTTCCCACTTTCATTGATGCCCTGCCCATATATCT
>Ga0209342_10003150_pt1 | contig 17419 bp, 9 predicted proteins | sample RifCSP16_2_FD_184023 | JGI IMG/M metagenome (GOLD analysis project Ga0209342, IMG submission 184023) | Soil microbial communities from Rifle, Colorado - Rifle CSP2_sed 16_2 (SPAdes) (version 2) | ecosystem: Environmental > Terrestrial > Deep subsurface > Rock core/Sediment | place: Rifle... | reverse complement strand
GAGCCGGCCCTCGGCCAGCGCCTGAACCGTTCGATGCACCACGTCGCGAACGTCGTCCGCCTTGCGGACATCGATGACCACTGGGGGCATGTGACTCCCAATCCGTTTCCTGCCCGGACAATCCCCGGCGAATGACACAATACCTTACTATAGTAAGCCTTGGGCTACCTCGTCAAGGTTATCCCCCTCGACAGAAATCGAGGGAAATCGGGGCGTACCCAAGACACCAAGGAGCGAAAACCGAGCCGCGACCGTCAGGGAGCGGTGGTGAATCTTACAAGCCGCCACCGCTCCCTGACGGTCGCGGCTCGGATCAAAGGCTCGGATCATCCACTACTAGCACCTACTAGATTTTAGGGAGCAACCGCGTTAGGTTTATAGGCATAATGAGGGGAGGGCATGACGGTTCGGCTCTTTCCTGTCCCTGTGGTGGGAAAATTGGCCGACGCCCACGAGCACACCATCCGCGAGAATCATGCTCGACCCATCGTTCCTGCTGCCGTTGCTCGTCGCGCTGGCGCTCGTGATCGGGCTTTGGTGGTGGAGCTATCCGCGGCTGGCTTCGTTGGGCCGTTGGCGGCGGATTTTCTCGCTCTCGCTGCGGAGCCTCGTCCTGTTGCTGCTGATCTTCGCCCTGGCCGAAATCCAGTGGGTCCGCACGAGCCACCGGCTGACGGTTCTCTATCTACTCGATCAGTCGTTGAGCATCCCCCAGGAGCGCCGCCAGGCGATGATCGACTTTGTGAACGAGGCGGTCGAGCGACACTTGGGCGAAGGCGATCGGGCGGGGGTGATCGTTTTTGGACGCGACGCGGCCATCGAGATTCCGCCGGTCGATCAAAAAATTCCCATCCCGGGCCGCATCGAAAGCACACTCGATCCCGAGAACACCAACCTGGCCGGGGCGATGCGGCTGGCCCAGGCCACGTTTCCCGAGGACGCCGCCAAGCGAATCGTCCTGATCAGCGACGGCAACGAGAACCTGGGTGACGGATTGAAACAGGCGCAGTACGTTTCGACCTCGGGCGTGGGCATCGACGTGCTGCCGATCGACTATCATCATCCGGCCGAGGTGATCGTCGAACGGCTTTCGGCGCCGGGCAACGTGCGGCCGGGCCAGCCGTTCGATCTGAAGGTGGTCGTCGAGAACACGTCGGACTCGCTGGCCGACGAGGGACGCGACATCGCCGGCCGGTTGGTCATCTCGCGGCGAGCCGGCAACCAATCGGTCGAAATCAGCAACGAGGAAATCACGATCGCGCCGGGCAAGAAGGTCTACACGGTCCGCCAGCAGGGCGACGCGCCGGGTTCCTATCAATTCGAGGCCCGATTCCTGCCCACGCGACCCCAAGACGACGTGGTCCAGCAGAACAACCGCGCCACGGCGATGACGCACATCCACGGCAAGGGTCGGGTGTTGCTGATCGAAGACCACGCCAACCGCGGCGAGTTCGACCTGTTGGTCCAGCAGCTCGGCAAGCAGGATCTCGAGGTGACGGTGCAGCCGACGGATCGCCTGTTCGCCGAGTTGGACGACTTGCAGCCCTACGACACGGTCATCCTGGCCAACGTGCCCCGCGAGCAGTTTTCCGACCGGCAGATCGACATGCTGGTGCATAACACGCGGCAGCTCGGCGCGGGCCTGGTGATGCTCGGCGGGCCGAACAGCTTCGGCACCGGCGGTTGGACCAACACGAAGCTCGAAGAGGCCATGCCGGTCGATTTCCAGATCAAGAATCTCAAGGTCGTTCCGAGCGGGGCCATTTGTCTGGTGATCGACCGGTCGGGCTCGATGTCGATGGAAAATAAACTCGAACTGTGCAAGGCGGCGGCCATCGCCAGCGTCAAAACGCTCGGCGGGCAGGACCACGTGGGCGTGGTGGTGTTCGATTCGGCCGCCGAGTGGGTCGTTCGCATGTTCAAGGTCCAGGATCCCTCGCCCGTCATCCGGCGGATACGCAACATCGGCATCGGCGGCGGCACCGACATGTATCCGGGCATGCAATTCGCCCACGACGGACTGCGGCGGACCGACGCCTCGGTCAAGCACATGGTCGTGCTGACCGACGGTCAGACGATGGGTGAGGGGTATGGCCAACTGGCCCAGCGCATCCGCCGCGACGGCATCACCATCAGCACGGTAGCCGTCGGCGAAGGGGCGAACGAACCGCTCTTGAACCAGATTGCCGTGATTGGCAAAGGCAAGTTTCATCGCGTCAAAAATCCCAAGCACCTGCCGAAGATCTTCATGCAGGAGTTTCGCCGGGTGGCTCGGCCGCTTATCTATCGCAGCCAGCAGGGCGTGCGGCCCGTGGTCAAAACGCCCCACGACATGATCCGCGGCCTGGAAGACGGGCTGCCGCCGATCCACGGGTTCGTGATGACCACGGTGAAGGAAAATCCGCTGGTCGAAGTGCCGCTCGTGTCGCCCATGCCGCCCGACGTGCGTAATAGCACCGTGCTGGCCTGCTGGGTTTATGGGCTGGGCCGTAGCGTGGCGCTGACCACCGACACGGGAGCGCGTTGGGCCGGCGAGTGGACCGCCTGGGACGATTACGGCAAACTGTTCGATCAGATTGTCCGCTGGTCGATGCGTCCGACCGGCGGCAGCGGCAAGTTCACGCTGAGCACGCGGATTGAGGGCAACGAGGCCGAGGTGATTCTCGACGCGCTGGACAAGAACGACGAATTTCTCAACTTTTTAAGCCCGGCGGGCAATGCACTGGGGCCTGATTTGGAGCCGGTTGACCTGAAGTTCGACCAGACGGCGCCCGGTCGTTATTCGGCCCGATTGCCGCTGGGCAACGTGGGCAGCTATTATCTGGTGGTCAGTCCGGGCGTCGGCTACGCGCCGATTCGCACGAGCCTGAACGTGCCCTATTCGCGTGAGTTCCGCGATCGGGTGGCCAATGCGCCGTTGTTGGAGGAAATGGCCGCGATGACGCCCGTCGGCGGCAAGCCGGGCGAGGTGATCCGGGCCGAGGAAGGCACGGAGGAAATGAAACAGTGGCTCGCCTTCGACACGTTTCGCCACGATCTGAAGAAAGCCACGAGCCAGCAGGAGATTTGGCACTACCTGGCCTTGGTGGCTGGGTGCCTGTTTTTCTTCGACGTGTTCGTCCGCCGGGTTCAGGTCCATTTTGCCTGGGTGCGACCGTTGGCGGGCCGCATCGGCAATCTCGTGCTGCTACGCCCGCCCGAGGCGACCGCGGCCGAGACAATGGACCGCCTGAAGAGCCGCAAGGCCGAGGTGGACGACCGGATTCAGCAATTGCGCGAGGCGGCGGGCGACGAGACCTCGCGGTCCGCGCGATTCGAAGCGCCCGGCGAAACGACCGTCGGCACCGGCGCGCTGGACGAAATGGCCGCGCCGCGCCCCGGCAAGCAACCGACGAAACCGGCCGCCCCGTCGATCTCGTCCGACCGCCCGGCCGAACAAGAAACCTACACCGAACGCCTCCTGCGAGCGAAGAAAAAGGTCTGGCAGGAACGCGACAAAAAGAAATAAAATTCACCACGGAGACACGGAGAAGAAGAGGGAACCACAGTAAACGTAGGTCAGGTTGTGCCTGACATAAACATGAATAGCCGCCAGCGGAAGCCCGCGGTGAAACTAACGAAAACGTCCTATTCCGTCAGGCACAGCCTGACCTACAGACTACAGACGGGAGACACTTCGATGAGTATTGCCCAAACAATGGAAGAACGCGCCGCGCGGTTTGTCGAGCGGTACAAGGCGGTTCACGAGCAGATATCGCGGGTCATTGTCGGGCACGACGATATCATCCACGGCGTGTTGACCTGCCTGTTTGTCGGCGGGCATTGCCTGCTGGAGGGCGTGCCCGGGCTGGGCAAAACGCTGTTGGTCCGCACGCTGGCCAAGGTGCTCGAATTGGACTTCTCGCGAATCCAGTTCACGCCCGACCTGATGCCGGCCGACATTCTGGGCACGAACATGGTGATGGAAACGCCCGAGGGCCGACGGATTTTCGAGTTCCAGCGGGGGCCGATTTTCACGCAGATCTGCCTGGCCGACGAAATCAACCGCGCGACGCCCAAGACCCAATCGGCCATGCTCGAGACGATGCAGGAAGGCACCATCACGGCGGCCGGCACGCGCTACGAACTCAAGAAGCCGTTTTTCGTCATGGCCACGCAAAATCCGATCGAGCAGGAAGGCACCTATCCGCTGCCCGAGGCCCAATTGGACCGGTTTTTCTTCAAGTTGTTGGTCGGCTACTCGAACCGCGAGCAACTCGGCGCGATCATCGACCGGACGACACGAGGCACGGCGATCGAGCCGGCCAAGGTGCTCGACGGGCCGGAGATTCTCGAGTGGCAGGCATTGGTCCGCGAGGTGATTCTGGCGAAGCACGTGCAGGATTACATGGTTCGGCTCGTGCTGGCCACGCATCCGGCGGGCGAGTTCGCCCAGCCGATCACCAATCAATTTCTCCGCTGGGGCGCGAGCCCTCGCGGGGCGCAGACATTGGCGCTGGGCGCGAAAGTCCGCGCCTTGTTGGACGGCCGCTACAACGTGAGCTTCGAGGACGTGCGGCGAGTCTATCTGCCGGCGATGCGCCATCGGGTGATCGTCAACTTCGAGGCACAGGCCGAAGGCATCCAGCCGGACCAGGTGCTGTTGGAACTGCTGGAAAAAGTGCCGGAAAAGGTCGAGGGGTAAAGTTCACCACGGAGGCACGGAGGGGCTGTAGGGTGCGTCGGGACGCACCGCAACACGCGAAACGATGGTGCGTCCAGTCGCACCCTACGAAAAATCGGAGATCATCGATGCCCGACGTGTTTCTTTCGATGCACTGTCATATTGTGTTCGGCACGAAGGAAGGGCAGCCGACGTTGGGCCGGGCGGCGGGCGGGCGGATTGGCGAGCAGTTCGCGGAAATCGCCGCGGATCAAGGGGCGCAGTTGGTCGCCTCCGGCATCATGCCCGACCACGTTCACCTGCTGGTCTCGCTGGGCCGAGTGACCGGCATTGATGATTTGGTTCGCGCGTTGAAAAGCCGCTCGGCCGATTGGGTCCGCGACACGTTTCGTGATCAGGGACGTTTTGCGTGGCAGTCGGGCTACGGGGCTTTTTCGGTGAGTTTCTCGAACCTCGACCGCGTGCGCGATTACGTGCTCGATCAAGAGCGGCATCATCGCCAACGCACCTTTCGCCAGGAGTTCCTCGCCTTGTTGCGCCGCCACCAACTGGCCCACGACGAACATTTTTATTGGTGGTGAGTGATGCTGGTGGGGCGAGAACTACGCACCAAGTTGACCGGCCAGGAACGTCAAGCGATCCACACAAATTCTTGGTAATACAACGCTCGCCCCACTCTACAAATCTCGCCTCGTTCTACAAATCTTTTGGTGGGCGGTGCCCACCCTACGAATCTTCTATTGGTAATGGCCCGATCCATGCCGCGACGATTTGCGTAGTGAAGGTTTGGGCGCCGGCTTTCCATTCATATATTTGCCCCTCCATTGCGCGCGTCAAAATTTCTCTAAGTTGCCCATTTGAAACGTGTTGCGCCCCGCCTCGCGTGGCGGCATGGGCAAGCGGGGCAAAAGGAATAGACTGGAGGTTTCTCTTCTCATCAATCCGAATGTGCGATACAATATGGGGTCACAACCTGAACTATAAGGTATCCAATGCTTCAGACGAAACCTTCCTTCTTCGGCCGCTATGGTTTGAAGATACTCGTGGCGGCCGCCTTCCTGGTTCCCTTCGTCGGGCTCGGAAGTTTGCGCGCCTTGTGGAGCAATCGCAACGACGTCAAATCGTGGCTGCCCGAGGAGTACGAAGAGACGACCACGTTCAAGTGGTATTGGAGCCGTTTCGAGGGCGACGCCTTCATCATGGCCAGTTGGGACGGCTGCCAGGTGGGGAGCAAGAAGCTGGCCCAAGTGGTCAACGCCCTGCGCAAGCAAAGCGACGCCGACGAAAAGGAAGGCCGCCCGCGGCTGTTCCGCAAAATCACGACCGGCAATGAATTGCTCAACCGACTGGTGGACGACCAGGATCTCGCGCCCGAGGCGGCGGTCGACCGATTGCGCGAGTCCGTGATCGGCAAGGACGGCAAGCAGACGTGCATCCTGCTGACCATCTCGAACGACGAAATCGAAAAATGGGATCTGCGCCACCAGCAGGGCAAGCGTCGCAGCATTTTCCACGTCGCGGTCCAGCGGGTCTATAAGACGGCCGAACGGTTCGGCATCAGCGAGGACGAACTCCACTTGGGCGGCCCGCCCGTGGACAACGTCTCCATCGACGTCGAGGGCGAGCGCTCGATGGTCATGCTGGCCGGCGTGTGCGTCGTCTTGGGGTTAATCTTGTCCTGGTGGACGCTGCGGAGCTGGCGGTTCACGATCATCGTCTCGACCACGGCCGCGCTGAGCGGCGGGCTGAGTCTCGCGATGGTCTGGTTCACCGGCACGCCGATGAACGCCATTTTGATGACCATGCCCGCGTTGGTGTTCGTGGCGGCGGCGTCGGGGGCCATTCACTTGTCGAACTACTATCGCGACGCGGTGGCCCACGGCACGGTGGCCGGCGCGGCGGACCGCGCCGTGCAGCACGCCTGGCTGCCGCTGGCGCTGGCCACGGGCACGACGGGCGTCGGCCTGGCCTCGCTGGCCATCAGCGAGTTGGTTCCCATTCAACTGTTCGGCATTTACTCGGCCTTGGGCGTGGTGGGCTCGTTCATCGTGCTATGCACCTACATGCCCAGCCTCATGGAACTCTGGCAACCCAGCGCGAAGGACAAACTCGCGTCGACCGATTCGTCCGAAGGCTCGCTGTGGTCGACCATCGGCGTGCCGATCGGCCAATGGATTATCCGCCGCAACGGCCTGGTCACGGCGGCCTGTCTGGCCGTGCTGGCCGTCGGCTTGTACGGGGTGACCAAGGTGGAGACCTCGGTCAAGTTGATGCGTCTTTTCTCGCCGGAGGCCAAGATCCGGCAAGACTACGCCTGGCTCGAACAGCACCTCGGGCCGCTCGTGCCGGTCGAGGTGATCGTTCGGGTCAACCGGGATAAGCTTGACCAAGGCAAAGTCCACCTGGACCTGATGGAGCAGATGCGGCTGACCGACGAAATTCGGCGCGACATCGAAAAGATGGACGAGGTGGGCAGCGCCCTGGCCGCGCCGGTCTTCGCGCCGCCGATCCCCGAATACGCCAGCCCGCTCAAGCGGACCACTTGGAACAAAATGCTGGAGCGCAACCGCGAGGCGCTGCACGACTACTGGTGCAAGGACCGCGGGGAAGAACTTTGGCGGATCAGCGCGCGGGTCAGCGCGCTGGACGACGATCTGGACTACGGCCAGTTCGTCGACCGGGTCCGCGGCGTCGTCGAGCCCAGGTTGAAATTCTACCGCGACAACGGCGTCGAGGGCGTTACGGCGGTCTACACGGGCATCATTCCGCTGGTCGACAAAGCGCAGCACTCGTTGTTCGACGGCCTGTTGTTCGGCTTCGCGGGCGACCTGGCGCTGATCTTCGTGGCCATCATTTTGTTGATGCGCAATTGGTCGGCCGGACCGCTGTTGATGCTGCCGAGCGTGTTTCCACTGGTGTTCGTGTTCGGCGCGATGGGGCTCTTGGGGATTGTCGTGGATACGGGCACGGTCATGGCGCCGGCGGTGGCGCTGGGCGTGACGGTGGACGACGCGATCCACTTCATGCTTTGGTGCCGGCGCGGCCAAGAGAAGGGCATGAACCGGCGCGACGCGATCATGTTCGCCTACGGCGACTGCGCGCAACCGATCTATCAAAGCTGGGCCGTCATCGGGCTGGGGCTCTCGGCCTTCGCCTTTAGCGCGTTCATGCCCACTCGCCGGTTCGGCATTCTCATGTTCACGATGCTCACCGTGTCGTCGATCGGCAATCTCGTGTTTCTCCCGGCCCTGCTCGCCGGTCCGGCGGGCCGCTGGTTCTGGCGGATCCGAAAACCCAAATCGGAGTCCGAATCGAAACCGTTTGGCCTGTCGCTGTCGGACGAGGAGGCCGATCGCCACCCCCCTTTGATTAAGCACCGCCTGCCGGGCAACGCCGCCCGCGTGGGGTGAGATTGTCATAAACCGAGCCGCGACCGTGAGGGAGCTGTGGAGAGCGTCATGGACTGTCACCGCTCCCTCACGGTCGCGGCTCGGTTTTCATTCCCGGGGTGATATCCGCTTTTTGTTGGCCACGAAAAGACACGAAAACCACGGTTAGCCGTCGACCTGCTCGACGCACACTCGCCTTTTTCTTTCGTGTTTTTGATTTTCGGCGCTTCACGCCGCGCAGGCGCGGCGGCTAACAGGATTCTCACCCATTCTCGCGTTTTTTCGTGTTTCTTCATGGTTTTCATGGCCATGAAATCACCACCCCCCATCGGCGTCATTTCCGCGAGATTGACCCGTTTTTGCGTCTGAAGTATAATCCTCCGATCGTCGCGCATTTTTGGATTCGCGCGGCGAGCGTTGCCAAACGATTCGGGGACCGTTTTTGCGGCAAATGGATTTGCCGGCCTCGAATCTCGTTGCCAAGTTTGCGCCGCTTTCACGGAGTCTTGTAGGGTGGGCATCGCCCACCGAGAACCAACAGACGGTTTTCGATTGATCGGTGGGCGGTGCCCACCCTACAAGCGACGAAAGCGAAAACCCGTTTCGTGGCGCAATTGGCGGCCGTTGGGCCGCCCGTGAAATGGAAGTCACCCACAAGGCCACACAGGAGCGAATGGTGTCCGGAGGTTTTTCGCTAGACACCAAGGAGCAAGTCCGCCAGGCGATCGATATCGTCGAGCTGGTGGGCAGCTACGTTGCGCTGCGCCGGCAGGGACGCGGCTACGTCGCGCTGTGCCCGTGGCACGACGACTCGCGGCCCAGCCTCCAGGTGAATCCCGAACGGCAGAGCTTCAAGTGCTGGGTTTGCGACGTGGGCGGCGACGTGTTCAGCTTTGTGATGAAGATGGAGAACGTCGAGTTCCGCGAGGCGCTCGAAATGCTGGCCGAGCGGGCCGGGATCAATCTGGCTCCGCGACCGCGCGAGCAGGCCGCCCCCGACTCGCCCGAGGCCAAGGCCCGCGACAAGAAGACGCTCTACCGCGCGATGGCCTGGGCCGAGACGCAGTACCATCGCTGCCTGGTGAACGGGCCCGAGGCCGAGCCGGCCCGCCAATATCTCAAGAGCCGGGGGATCAACTCGCAGAGCATCGAGCGGTTCCATCTGGGTTTCGCGCCGGGCTCGTCCGACTGGATTTTGCGTCAAGCCCAGGGCGGCACGGCCCCGCGCCAGGTGCTCGAGGCGATCGGCCTGTTGGTTTCCCGGACCGACGGCAGTCAGTACGAACGATTCCGCGGCCGGCTGTTGTTTTCGATCCGCGACGCGCAGAGCCGGCCGGTGGGCCTGGGCGGGCGCGTGCTGCCCGAGGTCGATTGCGGCAATCCGCAGGCCAAGTACGTCAACTCGCCCGAGACGCTCTTGTTCACGAAGAGCCACCTGCTCTACGGGCTGGATCTGGCCAAGGAGGCCCTTCGCCGCGAGAAGGACAAGGCCGGGCGGACCGCGCTGGTCATGGAGGGCTACACCGACGTGATCATGGCCCATCAGTACGGATTCGACAACGCGGTGGCCGTGCTGGGCACCGCGCTGGGGCCGAACCACGTCCAGATATTAAAACGGTTCGCTGATCGGGTCGTGTTGGTGCTCGACGGCGACGAGGCGGGCCAGAAGCGAACGGCCGAGGTGCTCGACCTGTTCGTGGCCCAGGAGGTCGATCTCTACGTACTCACGCTGCCCGAGTCGAGCGACCCGTGCGATTTTTTGGCCGAGCATGGCGCGGAAGGATTTCGGGAGTTGCTGGCTCGCGAGGCGGTCGACGCGGTGGAACACGCGCTGCGGACGGTCACGCGGGGCGTGGACCTCGCGGGCGACGTCCACGGCGCGACCCAGGCGTTGGAACGGATGGTCGGACTGCTGGCCAAGGCGCCGCGTCCGTCCGGGCTGCGGCGATTCCGCGAGGAAAAGATTCTCAGCCGCCTGGCGACGCGATTCGCGGTGGGCGAGGGCGATATCCGCGCCCGGCTGGTCCAGTTGCGGCGCACCCAGCAGAAGCCGGTCTACGCCGGACAGGCGGAATCCGTCCCGCGCGAGGCGCCGATCCGGCTCGAGGAGCTTCACCATCGGGCGCCGAGCGAGTGCGAGTTGTTGGAGTTGGTCGTGGCGTTTCCCGACCTCTTGGCCGAGGCCCGCGAGGTTTTTCCCGTCGAGGCGATCACCGAAGCGCCGTTGCGTCGGATTTATGAAACCAGTTGCCGGCTGGCGGACGAGGGCCAGCGGCCCGGGTTCGACCGGCTGATGTTGGAGTTCGACGAGCCGGTCGTGAAGGGCCTGCTGGTCGAGTTGGAGCAGTCTCCGCGCGTGGCGGAGGTTGCCGATCCGGTTGTTTTGCTGAAGGAGTTGATCGAGAACCACAAGCGTATGGAGTTGCGGAAGCGACACCCCTCGCAACTGGCGGCATTAAAAGATCAGGGCTTGAACGAAAGCCAGAAAAATGAATTGCTGCGCAGTGTGATGGAGGAGTTGCGAGCCCGGCATGGCATTTCCGATCCCACGGACGGGTAGGACCACGCACGGGCGGATCGCGGCCGGCGGTAAATACTGCAACACGACCCGCAAGGCTGGAGCGTTCACCACGGAGACACGGAGGACACGGAGAAAGAAAGGGAACCACAGATGGACACAGATAAACACAGATGTAGGTCAGGCTGTGCCTGACATGAAGAGAGAAAGGGTGTTGTTTTTGTCAGGCACAGCCTGACCTACGAAGCTACGGAATCTCTCTTTTATTATCTGTGTTAATCTGTGTTCATCGGTGGTTCCAAAAAAACTTTCGTGTTTTCCGTGCCTCCGTGGTGAGTCCAGAAGAGCAGTACAACACGGCAAGGCCGCCGATCGATTTTTCGTTTCACCCGGTTGATCCGACCACCCGCGTCGCGGTCAACAGCACGTCGCATGGACGCGAAAGGAGTGTTGAGGTGGACCATCTTAACAAGGAATTGGGCGATTTGATTGCCAAGGGCAAGTCGCAGGGCTATCTGACCTATGACGAAGTGACCAATTACCTGCCGGACGAGGCGGTCGATCCGAACAAGCTCGACCAATTGCTGATCGCCCTGGACGAACGGCATATCCCGTTGCTTCATGAAGCGCCGCGGGGCGAGTTCTTCGACGGCCGCAAAAAGACGCGGCCGGCCGGCGAGCGAAACAAGCCGATGGCGCCGGACGCGATGGACCCGGATCTTTTGGACGAGCCCGGCGACGACGCGATGGATCCGGGCGAAGGCGTCAAGTGGAGCAATGACCCGATCCGCTTGTATCTGAGCCAAATGGCGGAGATACCGCTTTTGAGCCGGGAGGAGGAAATCCGGCTGGCCAAGACGATCGAAGTGGCGCGGAAGCGGTTCCGCCGGACGGTGCTCGGCTGCCAAATGGCGCTGCGCGGCACGGTGGCCATCCTGGGCAAGGTGCAGCGCGGCATCCTGCCGTTCGATCGGACGATCAAAGTCTCGTTGACCGAGCGGCTCACCAAGGAACAGATTCTCGCCCGCATGCCGTTGAATCTGGCGACCTTGGAGCATCTGCTCGACGAAAACCGAACCGATTTCACGCGGCTGACCAGCCGCAGCCTCTCGCCAAGCCGGCGCAAAATGATCCGCCGCCGCTTCATCCGCCGCCGGCGCAAGTCGCTGGTGCTGGTCGAGGAACTCAGCCTGCGGACTCGCCGGGTCCAGTCGATGATGCGTCAGCTCGAAGAGATCGTCGACCGGATGGACGAGCTGCGCGGCCAGATCCGCGCGGCCCGGGCCGACGCCGCGCCGGCCGAACGGATCGCTCACCTGCGGCGCGAGTTGCGCGACCTGATGATTTTGACGCAGGAAAGCCCGCGAAGCCTGCGTCGGCGCGTCGAGGTCATGAAAGGGCAGCATCGCGACTACGAGCGGGTCAAAAGCCAGCTCTCCGGCGGCAATTTGCGGCTGGTCGTCTCGATTGCCAAAAAATACCGCAATCGGGGGCTCAGCTTCCTCGACCTCATCCAGGAAGGCAACACGGGCCTGATGCGGGCCGTGGACAAGTACGAATACCGCCGTGGGTATAAGTTTTCGACCTACGCCACCTGGTGGATTCGCCAGGCCATTACCCGAGCCATTGCCGATCAGGCCAGGACCATTCGAATCCCCGTCCACATGATCGACATTCTGAGCAAATTGAAAAATACGTCGAAGAGGCTCTTGCAAGATTTGGGCCGAGAACCGACAACAGAGGAAACGGCACTGGCCGCCGGGCTCTCGGTCGAGGAAACTCGCCGTGTGCTGAACATCGGCCGGACGCCGGCCAGCCTGGACCGCCCCATTGGGGAGAGTGAAGATAGCTGTTTTGGGGAGTTTCTGGAAGACAGCGGTCTACCTCGACCCCACAAAGCTGCCTCGAATGCCATCCTTCGCGACAAGATCGAAGACCTGCTCAAGACGCTCACCTATCGCGAGCGGGAAATCATCCGCCTGCGCTATGGGCTGGGCGACGGCTATACCTACACCCTGGAGGAGGTCGGCCGGATCTTCAAAGTCACCCGCGAGCGGGTCCGGCAGATCGAATCGAAAGCCGTGCATAAGCTCCAGCACCCGGTGCGAGCCATGCAGCTCGAAGGTTTCCTCGAGCGCGCGGCGTGACGCAGTTCACCCAGCCGCTGGTCAAACGACCGGCGGCTTTTTTTATCGTCCCTCGACTCAGGGCCGACCCTCCACCGGGCCGGCCTTTTTTTGTAACCTGAACGTAGTCCGCTCCCGGTTTGGGAACCACAGATGAACACAGATGAACACAGATGGGATTTCAGTAGGTCAGGCTGTGCCTGACATGAATTGAGAATGACATTGCCGTTGTCAGGCACAGCCTGACCTACAACTTTCCTCGACTAACCGACACCGTTTTTCCTTCTACTTGAAACGCACGCCATGTCCTCGCAGATCCACTCCGCTACCGAAACGCTTCGCACGCTCCACCGCCTCCATCGTCAATTGACCGATCTGAAGGGCCGGCTGCGGCGCGGGCCCCAGCTCGTGGCGGCCCATCAGAACAACGTCCAGCGCTGCAAGAACGAGCTGGCCAAGGCCCAGGACGACGCCAAGCACGCCCGCATGGCCGCCGACGCCAAGCAGGGCAAGCTCCGCGACAGCGAAGAGAAGATCAAGAAGTTGCGCATTCAACTCAATACGGCCAACAGCAACCGCGAGTATCAGGCCCTGTTGGAGCAAATCGCCGCGACCGAAATGACCAATAGCGTGATGGCTGACGAGATTCTCGAAGGGCTCGAAAAGGTCGACGAACTGGCCCAAAAAGTGACGGCCGCCGAAGACCAGCTCAATAAGGCCGTCGCCCAGGCGGCGGTGACCCAAAAGGACACCGACACCGAACGTCCCGCGATCGAGACGGACGTCGCGCGGCTCGAAGGCGAACTACGCGAGACCGAACGCGGCCTGCCCGGCGATTTCAAGCCGCTGTACGAGCGGACCGTGGCGGTCCGTGGCGAGGCGGCGCTGGCCCCGTTGCGCGGCGAATACTGCCTCGGCTGCAACCACAAGGTGCCGCTGAACGACATCAACAAACTCCTGATGCCGGAGCCGAAGCCGCTGGTGTGCCGCGCCTGCGGGCGGTTGCTCTACGTGCCCGAGGACTGGGCGCAGGAACGGTAGGAAACGTAGCAAGCTGTAGGGTGGGCACCGCCCACCACAAGAGCTTTTGCTTTGGTGGGCGGTGCCCACCCTACAAAAAATCACAACATCGTTTGGTGCATGCAAGCCTATTATTAGGGCAAAGATGTACGAGAGAACTTCCATGCGAAACACGAGCCGAGTCGCTCCCGGTTGGTGGGACTACACGACGTTGGACAAGTCGCTTTTGGACGAGGCGGCCGCGCTGACGGAGAAGGATCTGCGGGGACTTGCCCGCGAGGGATTCGCCGTGGCGATGTTCGACACGATCGAGGAGTTCTACCTGGCCGAGGCGTTGGAATACATCACGGCCTGGCGCCAGGCGACCGAGAACGAACCGGCCGGCATTTGCGGGCCGATCGGCCCGACGGAGCAGCTTCCGTTGGTGGCCCGAATGGTCAACGCCCTGTCGCTCTCCCTGCGGCACTGTCATTTCTGGGGCATGGACGAATGGGTCATCGACGGCCGCGAGGTTTCTCGCGATTTTTCGCTCGGATTCGCCCGGGCCGACATGGAACTGTGTTTCAACCGGATCCGGCCCGAACTGGCGATACCGGAGGCGAATCTCCACTTCCCGGCGGCCGATCCGACGGAGTACGTGCGTAGTTGGGACGCGGCCCGGTGCGTGGTCATGCAGGGCGGCCAGGGCGAGGTGAAGCACTGGGCGTTCAACGATCCGCCGAAGCGCGAGGGCCGCTACGTCGACGCGCCGCCTCCGCCGGCCGAATTTCGCAAGCTGGGCACCCGCGTCGTGGACCTGCACCCGATCACCTTGATGCAAAACGCGCGGACCTCGGGCGGCGGCACGGTGCAGAACGTGCCCCATCAGGCGGTGACCGTCGGGCCGGCCGAAACGTGGAAGGCCGAGAAGGTCTCGATCTGGCATCCGGGCCATCACGACAATCCGTTCGGCATGAGATTGACGACGCTGATGATCTCGAAGCGGGTGGTCGATTCGTCGGTGCCCATGTCGCTGCTGGCCGAGCATCCGAACGTGCGGTTCAATTTCTTCCGGCCGGGGCTGGGCACGTGCGACGTGGAGATGCATTGAGATGGCCTGTCGCGTATTTGCCCTGGCCGCGCACGCCGACGACATTGAGTTCGGCATGGCGGGCACGCTCGTCCTGCTCCGGCGGGCCGGCTGCGAGATTCACTACATGAATCTGGCCGACGGCTCGTGCGGCAGCGACGAGCGCGACGCGCGGTCGATCGCGGCCATTCGTCTGGAGGAAGCGCGGCGCGCGGCGGCGCGGCTGGGCGCCGAGTTCCATCCGCCGCTGGTCCCCGACATCGAGGTGTTCTACGAAAAAGGGCTCCTGGCCCGGGTCGCGTCGGTCATGCGACGGGTGGCGCCGGACGTCTTGTTGGTTCACTCGCCGTGGGACTACATGGAGGACCACGTGAACGCCTGCCGGTTGGCGGTGACGGCCGCGTTTTGCCGGGGGATGCCGAATTTTCCGGTCGATCCGCCGCGTCCGCCGGTCGCCGGCCCGGTGACCGTGTATCACGCTCAGCCGCACGGCCACCGCGACGCGGTGAATCGGCCGGTCGCGCCCGAGTTCTTCGTCGATATCGATTCGGCGATTGACGAAAAGGCGGCCCTGCTCGCCGAGCACCGCAGCCAGCAGCAGTGGCTCGATCGGACCCAGGGATTCAGCGCCTACGTGAACACGATGCGCCAATTCGCACGCGAAATGGGTACGCTCTCCGGCCGATGCGAATACGCCGAAGGCTGGCGTCGGCACAATCCGCTGGGGTTCTGCGCGGCGGACGCGGATCCGCTGGCGGACATTCTGGCGGATTTCGTCGTGAAGCCGTAAATCGGGCCGTCGCTTAGTACTCCCGCGCAGGTTCAGGAGTCACCAAAGGGGACTGGCTCCGTCGCCTTGACGAACGTATCCCTGCCCATATGGTCCGCGGCGACGGTGCCTGTCCCCTTTGGTGACGGACCATCGGCGTGCCGCATGGAAAAAGGGGGACAGGCACCGTGGCCGCCACGTTTCTTCCACTGCCACGCTTACTTGGGCCGCGGAGCCTGTCCCCCTTTTTCCGCTGAATCCGCGCAATCGTATTAGGTTGGACGGCGTTTCTTCTTCACCGGGGCCGTGTCGTCGTAATACTTGATGTCCAGTTCGCGGAGCCGTTTGAATTGATCCTGGACTCGGGAGCGAAATTGCTTGGCGTCGAGGGATTCCTTCGGCGTCCAGGTCGTCTCGGCCAGCGCCATCACGCGGGGGAACAGACACGCGTCGAAACCGTCTTGCTCCCGGACGGAGTGCGACCAAAAACAGGCCTGCGCGCCGAGGACGTGTCGGGCCTGTTCGGGGTTGAGTTCCTTGGGCACGGGATCCGACGCATAGACGCCCATCGTGGGGAGCCTTCGGTAGTTGAAGTAGTAGATCATTTTGGGCGTCATGACGACGTCGTGGCCCGATCGGGCGGCAATGATTCCGCCGCGCGTCCCGCGCCACGACATGACGGTCGCCGCGGGCGCCAGGCCGCCTTCGAGGATCTCGTCCCAGCCGATGAGCCGCTTGCCCTTGGCGTTGACGAATTTTTCGATTCGCTTGATGAAATAGCTTTGCAGTTCTCTTTCGTTCTTCAGTCCTTCCTTTTTGATTCGAGTCTGGCACTTGGGGCACGCCTTCCAACGGTCCTTGGGCGCCTCGTCGCCGCCGACGTGAATCAACTCGCCGGGAAACAGTTCCGCGACTTCCGTGAGCACGTCCTCGAAGAACTCAAACGTTTTTTCGTTGCCGGCGCAACAAATGTCTTTTTGAATGCCGGGACCCTTGCCGTAGGGGTAAATCTCGAACGGCCCGCCCGCGCAGGACAACTCGGGATAGCAGGTCAACATGGCCTTGGAATGGCCCGGCATTTCGATCTCGGGCACGACGGTGACGTGGTGGCGCGCGGCGCAGGCGAGAATTTCCTTGATATCGTCCTGGGTGTAGTAACCCTCGTACTCCGGCGGCTGGTGATATCGCGCGGCGAACTTCGCTCCGGCTTCGGTCAGCTTCGGGTACTTCTTGATTTCCAGACGCCAGCCTTGATCGTCGGTCAGGTGGAGATGAAGCACGTTGAGCTTGTAGAGGGCCATTTGCCCGATGAGACGCTTGACGAAATCCTTCTTCCAGAACGTGCGGCTGCAATCGAGCATGAATCCGCGCCACGGGAAGCGGGGCTGGTCGATGATCTCGACGCAGGGGGCTTCCCACGCCGTGGCATCGGTCGATGGTTTGGCGCGTTCAATCGCCGGGGGCAGTAGCTGACGGAGCGTCTGAACGCCATAGAAAACGCCGGTCGGGGTCGCTCCTTGGATGGTGACGCCGTCGCCGCGGACCGACAGGGCGTAGCCTTCCTTGCCAAGATCGTTCCGATCCGGGTTTACTTTGAGCGTAATGCGGTTGGCCCGATGCGGCTTCGGATCGGAGAGCCGCTCGATGGGCAGCGGCAGTCCGGTGGCCGGGGCAAAAAGTTCCCTGGCATACTCAGCCACTTCGACCGCGTCTTTGTCGGCCACGATGGTCGTGTCGGGCGAAAGGCGGAAAACACCTTCTTGAGCTTCGATTTTCACTGGTTGGGGAACCACTGAAATCGCGCCGGCCGAGGCGGCTTGAACGGCGACCAATAGCGTCAATACGGATGCACCCATTGGGATTCG